>Ga0187874_10003525_pt1 | contig 10893 bp, 10 predicted proteins | sample June2016WEW_16_1_3_FD_132993 | JGI IMG/M metagenome (GOLD analysis project Ga0187874, IMG submission 132993) | Peatland microbial communities from SPRUCE experiment site at the Marcell Experimental Forest, Minnesota, USA - June2016WEW_16_150 | ecosystem: Environmental > Terrestrial > Soil >... | reverse complement strand
GGCCGGCCAGTTACGATCCCAATTTCGTTGCGACCAATTCCCTCGGCCAGATCAGCCTGACCAACAGCGTCGTCACCAATAATGACCTGAACCCGCTGACCTTCCTGGACGGCCTCAATATCACGGGGACCACGGGCCACAATACCGGCAATGATTATTGGACCAACTGCGTCCTCATTGCCTTCACCAACGCCGGCAACGCTTATCTGGCCTACGATTACAAAATGCCCGGCCAGAAGTTCGTCATCCGCAACTTTGAGTTCCCCTTCGGCGTCGATTGGAACGAAACGGTTTCCAGCCGCGATTGGCGCATCTACTCCACCAACACCTTTCTCGCCCTGGACATCAATTCCAACGGCACCATTACCGTTGGCAGCAATCTAACGGTCAATGGCACCGTCAACACCACGAATATCATGGCGGCCGGTGTCACCCTCAGCGGCGGGGCGGTCGGCTTGACGCTGACGAACGACGCGCCGGTGACGCTGCTAAACCAATACTCCTCCGACGTGAATGCAAACTCGTTCAACGCCGGAATCACGCTGGACAACAATGGCAATGTCGATGTGCAAGGAACGGCCTACTTTACCAACGGCGCGATCTTTTATCTGCCGGTCTATTTAAACGGAGCCGGCCAGCTTCTGGTTATGACAAACGGCTTTGTGCAAATCACGGCTCCGCCGCAAACCAGCAGTCAGGAAACGATGGATATTTACTCCCCGGCCGGGATCAATTTTTCCAACGATCAATTCGTGGTCTGGGGCACGAGCAACTGGTATTCCGTCGTCGCCGGCCCGATGGGCAGCATCCAGGCAGCCAAACAGTGGTGGGGCTTCACCAACATCGCGGCCAATTACACCGCCGATATAGCGGACCGCTACATTTTCGCCGATGCCATCGCCAACAACATCCAGATCACGCTGCCGGCGCTGGGGCATTTCGGGGAGACGACGCAGACCAAGCCGGCCTGGACATTCGTGCGGGACGGCGCGAGCAAAGGCCCGGCCTACTGCACGCTGGATTGGAACATATTCCGGGTCGATACCAACGGGCCTCATAGCGTGCAGATTTGCACGGCGGATCACGCGGTCTTCCAGGGGATGAACGGCACGACCAACTTTTCGCTCCCGGCCGGATGCAACCTGCGGATCGTGACGGACGGCACGAATTTGCTGACGGAAATTCGCGGCACAAATTACGCGCTGCAAACCAACGGCTTTGCCAGTCTGGCGGGAACGAACGCTTTTACCGGGCCAAACAGCTTCACCAACATCGTCATCTCCAACGGCTACGAGCAGAACAGCGCCCTGGTCCTCAAATCCGCCGGCACCACGGTTACTCTTGACAACAACGGCGGCGGTGCGAGCCTGCACACCGGCGCTCCGATGCAAATGGACGGCGGCTTTCAGGCCGATTGGAGCGGGAGCCTTTACAAGATTTCATCGGACGGTATCGGCGATCTGAGCGCCGTTAGCTTCAACGGCTCCGGCTCCGGCCTGACCAGTCTCAACGCCGCCAACCTGAGCGGCACGATCCCCGCCGCTTCGGTTCAGTTTCCGACCAACAACCTGAATATAGTCGATACCAACGGGGGCACGGCCAGCCTCGGTTTCATCACGGTGACCAACGGCGGCCTGACCTGGACTGTTGGCGCCACCGGCAGCACCAACACGGCCAACAACGGCACCAACATCGTCTTGACAAACGCCACCCATGTTGATCTCAGCGCCACCGCCACCAACATCGGCGGCCCGAACGGCTGGACCAACGTCATCAACGGCCTGACCAACACCAGCTTCTCGACGATCCTTCATTTTGGTGTCTTTGGGCAAACTCAGACCTCAACGACGCGCTGGTATCCGCCGACTGGCCCTGTTGCGAACGGCCAGGCGGCTGAAACGAACGTGTCGGTGTTTCTTCCCGGGATTTTTTGTGTTTCGACGTTCAATTTGGCGGAAGGCACGAGTCTTTTAGCGGGAAGCAATCTTGTTTTCACCTTGCGAACAAACGGCAACGGCACCGGTGCGATGGCGAACAGCGCGCTGGCCGCCTATGCCGGACAATCAGGAGTCACCAACGGCGCGGCACTCTTATGGTTGACGAACGCCTGGATTGATCTGCAAGTCACCATGAGCGGCAGCGGCAGCTTCGGCCACTATTTCACCGGAACCATTTATTGAACCATGAACCCCATTTAGCGAAGTCACAATCAGTGAATCAGTGAATGCCATGAATTCAGAATTCACTGATTCACTGATTCAGACTTCAACTATTTTTCCATGACCTATTGGACCATCCAAGCTGCTGGCGGATCCGAAATGACCTTCGCAGACGCCCGCATTGAGTCCGCCCGCCGCCAGGCCAACAACCAGGCCGGCGACAATCTCGCCTTTTCCCTCATTACCCCGGCCGACGCCGCCGACCCTTTCCCCTATGGCACGAAAATCACCATCCGCCGCAACCGCACGGCCGCCGGGGGCGTCTCATTGCCTGGCGGTTTGCCCGGCAGCGGCTTCACCTCCTTCTCCGGCGGCACGATCTTCTTCGTCGGCTACCGCGTCGCCAACCTCCGCAGCGGCAGCGCCCAACTTGAAAAATTCGATTACAAATTCGCCGGACCGTGGGAATTTTTCTTCGAGCGCCTCGTCTTCCAAAAGCTCTGGTGGACGTGGAACGGCAGCCAGCTTGTGGCCGATTGGCGCAGCGCCGTCATCCTGGGCCTGAGCGTCTATGCCAACACGACGCCGGGGGCCGTCTGCCCCGGCGTGGCCGCCACCACGCTGATGACCATTTCGCAGCAAGTGAAGGAAATCGTCGCCTATGTCATCGCCCAAACCACCGCCGCCTATGGCAGCCCGCAACTTCAATTCGACGGCCTGACCAACGCCGTCGATGGCGTCAACTACGATCTCCTCCTCGCGCCCGGCCCCAACTGCCTGATCCCGGATTACATCGCCGGCTACGCCGCCAGCGGCCAATCCAGCGGCACAGCCGACGCCCGCACGCTGTTGCGCGCCCCGCTCGACGCCGTCAATGATGTTACGTGCGCCGAAGCCCTGCGCTACATGTTCAAATGGCTCGGCTACGTGGGAAGCACCGTCGCCTGGTTCGACTACACCACAACGCCCCCGACGTTCAAAGTGACCACGCGCGACCAACTGCCCAGCGTGAACGTGAGCGCCACCTGATCCGCATGAACCCAATTAATGAAGTCAGAATCAGTGAATGCCATGAATGCCGGATCGCGCGCAGCGCGCTGACTGCCCCCTTCATCAATTCACTCATTCAGACTTCACTGATTGTTTCCAGTTCACTGATTCAGACTTCACTGATTGCCTTATGATTTTTGACTTAAAAATCAAGCGCCGCGACGACCTCATTCCCCCGGGCGTCCACCTCAAATACCGGGTCACGTCGAAATACAACAACAACCTTTACGTCCAGGTCATCAACGACGTGGCCACCACCATCGCCGGCGTCACGCGGGAAGGCGTCGGCGCCACCGGCGCGCTCTGCAACATTGCCACTTTCATCTCCGCGCCCAGCACTTATCTTGACAGCGGCACTCAAACCACGCTCCAGACCAACGGCCGCACTTTCGGCGCGAAAATGGCCACCCTCGACTTCGAGGGCGTCAATACGCTCGCCGTCAACGTCACCTCGCAGGCCATCGGCCTGTCCACCGGCACGCTCTCCGGCGCGACGCTCGCCATGTGCCAGGCGCTCTGGCCCGAATTCCAAAACGTGTCGAGCCTGGCCACCTACACCGGCTCCAGCTTCAAAGTCCTTGACGACACGGGCGCGGACATCACTTCGGAGATTGGCAGCAGCGCCGGCCAATACGGCTATTTCCTCCTCGATCCCCACATCCCGACCTGGCTGGCCAACACGATCACCAGCGGCAACCCACTCGCCAAACAAGCCACCATCATCGGTTCTTTCGCCTACACCGAAAACGCTCAAACTCCCGCCGGCGCCCTCACCAAAGGCAGCGTCGCCTTCCACGAAAAACACGCCCGCTGTACTCTTTGCCAGCTTGCCGCCGGCACCTACGCCCAAGCCGCCGCCGCCGAAGTGGTCCCCTACGGCCTGGCCGGCTTCATCTACAATATCGAGAAAGCCCCGCAATACGAGGGCAGCGTCAGCTTGCAAGAAGCCGAAGTCACCGACCTCTGCCCGTTGGGAAACAACCTCAACATCATCAACAGCGCCAATGCGGAATGGACCACAATGGCCGCGTGCATTCAAAACGTCACCTACGACCTGCTCGCCGGGCGCACGACGTTGAACTTCGGGCCGCCCCCGCACCTGGGCGCGCCGGATTTGGCCGAGCAACTCCGCGCCAACCGCGGCCCCAGATGGTACTATCTGATCTGAAATTATGAATAGAAGAATCAGTGAATTGATGAATGGGGCAGTCAGAAGCCCCCTCCCCAATTCATCCATTCACTGATTCAAACTTCACTGATTGTCTTATGTCACCCAACACCGGCCCCGGCCAAAACATCGCAGTTGACACCCCCGCCAACGTCGCCCAGCGCGGCCCCAGCGCCGGCGCCCGCGTTCCCGCCGTCGAAATCTTCCACACCAACCTCGGCGACTCGCTCACCTACTCCAGCGCCTACACCGCCACCAACGCCGCCTTCCCCGGCATCACGCTCGATCTGCGCCCCAGCGGCCAGCCCTTTTACGGCAACGATTCTTCCGATCCCGAAGTCAAAGGCGCTCCCGCCGGCGCCACCATCCACCTCCAGGATGGCGCCGGCGGCACACTCAAAGGCAGCATCACCATTTCCATCGGCATGTTGAACGGCAAAACCCACAAAATCACCCTGCGCGAAATCGATTCCTGCCAGATCGTGGACGGCGTCCTGACCCCCGGCTATCGCCTCATCGTCTGCTCGGAATTCTACACGACAAGCATCGCATGAAGACAATCAGTGAAGTGAGAATCAGTGAACTGAAAACAATCAGTGAAGTGAGAATCAGTGAATTGTTGAATTCAGCATTCATGGCATTCACTCATTCAAACTTCACTAATTTACTTCCGGTTCAAACCTCAACTATTTTGCCCTGATCGTGCCAACTATTCAGAACATCTTTAACCGCTACGTTTACCCCGGCTTCCCCGGCGCCCCCAATCTTTTCCAGACCCGGACCCTCTCTATTGTCCCCTACGGAACTGGCCTGAACAATCCGTCTGACACCTACGCCAAAGAAATCGCATGGGGCAACGCCTTCGACATGTCCACCATCCCCTGGGGCGACACCATCACCGCCACCTTCACCGACACTTCCGGCTCCCCCACGAGCGTCAGCGCCCCCTTCGCCGGCCTCGGCTATTACTCCTGCAACAATTCCTGGTTTTCCCCGGACGGCACAATGGGCATCGTCGATTGGCTCATCACCGGTCCCTGCAACGTCGTCGCCGTCAAAATCCACGCCTACGGCGACTGGAGCGGCGACCCGGACGGCCCCTGCTACGGCGGCGATCCCTGCCCGCAGGCCGGCAACTGCGAGCCTCGCAACGCCAACTGGATCGTCGCAATGGAAGGCTGCTGGGGCACGTTCCCCCTCCATTGCATAGGCAGCGCCTCCGGTCCGTGCCTCCAGCAAATCATCCATCAGCCAATGGACGGCGAAATCATCCAACCCTGCGGCGGCATCTGCAAAGCCGGCATCCTGCGCGGCCTCTGGGTCCCCATGCGCAACGCCGGCGACGGCTCAGACATCTCCGCCTTGCTCGACGACTTCGCCACCACGATGGCCAGCACCATTTGCGGAACCGGCGTCACCGTCATCTTCGACAGCGACTGGGACGACACCGTCCAATGCGCCGTCAGCGGCTCGACGAACAACTACTCCGATCCCCCGTGAGACGCACCCACATCGAGCACCTATTGCAGATCGAATCCGAGCGAAAGCCCGGCTACGTGGAAGCCTGCCTGGCCCGCGGGCGCTGGGCCGGCGGCGGCTGGCTCGAATTCACCGAAGAAGCCCACGCCGCCCTCCGGCGCGAATACGACGGGAGAGTTCAACTCCAATTCCGCCCCTGCTGGCAGGCCGAGCGCGCCCATTCACCCATTCACTGATTCAATCCTCAACTATTTCTTCTTATGCCAGATTTTGAAGTCAAGATAACCACGCCGATGCAGTTGCAGGGCGCGCCACAGTTGGCCGGGCAACCGGGAAAAGACATCGGCAAAACCAACGCCCCGGGCGATGCCACCACGGCCAGCGCCAGAGAAGAAGCCAAGCAGGGCGGCGAGGGCGCCCACGAAGCCCACGCCGCCGTTCAGGCTCGCGGAGGGGCCAGCCCTGGCGTGGGACAAATGGCCCGGTTTTTTGCCGATGGCGTCACCGCGACCCTTGGCGGCGTCATCCTCGTTCTCTCGAAATTCCAGGAGGCGATGAGGGAAACGATGGAGAGCTTGAAGGCGGCGGCCCATGCGCCGGAGGCGGAGTTGAAGAAACTCCCGGGCAATATCAATGTTGAAAGGGAAAAATCGGCGGCACTGGAGAATGTTCGGCGCCAGAAGTTTCGCCGAACCAGCGAGACCGGCACCGCCGCGCCGCAACAGCGAGAGCAGGTCCGCGACACGGACGCGCAACCTGCTTGGGCCAATGCGCCGGGAACCGAGATGGGCATCGACATTGACAGCGCACGGGCCGCCCTGGACGCCGGCCGCCGCCATTTCCAGGGCGGACAAGACAACGCGCAGGAATTGCGCGATTTGATGAACGAGTTCATTGGGTTGGCCGCGGACATTCACGCCTCGGCGGCGCAAAAGCGAGACGTGAGCGATCTGGAGCGACAAGTCGAAGAGCTTCGCCAGCAAGTGGCCAACAACCGGGGCGGGCGGTAGAATGGAGGGGAGATTCCGGTGAACAGTCGCGGCTTGACCGGTTGCGGCGGAAGGTCAAGAGTTTGCGGCGCCGCATGAGCGAAAAGGCCGCGCCACGCCGATTGATTGTCAACGCCGATGATTTTGGGCGGTCGCCATCCATTAACGAGGCGGTGGTTCGCGCGCATCGGGAGGGGATTTTGACCAGCGCCAGTTTGATGGTCAATGAGACGGCCGCCGGCGAGGCGGTCCGGCTGGCGCGGGAAAATCCGAGACTGGGGGTGGGATTGCATTTGGCGCTGGTGTGCGGAAGGGCGGCGTTGCCGCCGGAGCAAATTCCAAATCTGGCCGGGCCGCAAGGGCGCTTTTCGGAGCATCCCGTCGGCGCGGGCTGGCGGTATTTTTTCCGCTCGCAGTGCCGGCAGGAGTTGCGGGCGGAGATGGAGGAGCAGTTCGCGAAATTCCGGGCCGCCGGACTGAAGTTGGACCACGTCAACGGGCATCTGAACATGCATTTGCATCCGGTTGTGCTGCAAATCCTGCTCGAAAACGCGGAGAGGTGGGGGATCGGGGCGATGCGCTTGACGCGCGACCGGTTTTTCCTGAACGCGCGGCTGGCTTCGGGTCAATGGGGCTACCGGGTGAGCCACGCGCTGGTTTTCGGGCTGCTGTCGGGTTGGGCGCGGCCGCGGCTGGCGCGGAAAGGGGTCCGGCACACGGAGGCGGTCTTCGGGCTGTTGCAAAACGGGCGGGTGGACGGGGCGTATGTGGAGAAATTGCTGCGGCGCCTGCCGGGGGGAAATTTGGAGCTTTACTCGCATCCGTCGCTCGACCAATTTAGAAACGAGTTTGATGCCCTGACCAATCCGGCCATCCGGAATCTGGCGCAAGAGTTGGGCATCCAGTTGATCCGCTACCAGGATTTGTAATCATGGCCAAAATATTTCTTATACTTGTCATCGCCGCCATCATCGAATCGGTTGGCGTCGCCTTTCTCGGCGGGGGGCTGAAGGAAATCCAGGGGGCGCGGGAGATCACGGTGAGCGAAATCGCGCGCGTGCTCAGGAGCGGGGCGACCAACGGGAAAATCCTGCTTGGGGTGGGTCTGGAGGCGGTCTTTTTTGGGGCGCTGCTCTACATGCTCAAGGTGCGGGACGTGAGTTTTATTTGGCCGCTGACCTCGCTGGGTTTTATCGTCACGACTTTGGCGGCGGAGTTTATTCTGCGGGAGAAGGTATCGGCGGGGCGCTGGACGGGGGTGGTGCTGATCGCGCTGGGGGCGCTCTTGATCAGTTACAGCGAGCACGCCAAGGAACAGCGGGCGGCGGCGCCGGCGGCCAGTTCAACATCGCTCCGCCCGGAGTAAATCTTCCAGGACGGCGCCGAGCCTGCGCGCGGCGTCAAGGGTCTGATGCTGGAATTGGACGAGTTTGGAGATGCGGCTGGGGCGGCTGAACACGGCCCAGAGGAGCTTGAGATAATTGATGCGGTCCTCGGAGGTCATGAGGGCGTTGAAATCCAGCGGCAGGTCCTGGGCGGCGTCGTCGGAGATGACGCGGATGGTGGTGCTGGGGACCTTGAATTCGCGGCAGATGGTGCGGATGACGGAGGATTCCATTTCGACAGCATCGGCCCCGGTGTCCAGCCAGAGGGCGCGTTTTTCGGCGGCGGTGATGGCGACGCGGCGGTGGCAGTAAAAGCGTGCCGGGACGGCGCCCAGTTCCTCCAGATCGCGGCCGAAACCGGCGTCGAAATCCTCTTCATAGACGACGGTGGCCAGTTTGAGGGCGGGGTTGAGGCCGCCGGCGAACCCGGCGGTGATGACCCGCTCGGGGCGGGCCTTGGCCAGGGCTTCGCGGATATTGTCGGCGGCGTTTCTGCGTCCGATGCCTGTGACCCAGACCTGGATGCCGGCGGCCTCGCGGGAGGGGTCGCGGAAGAACTTCATCTCCTCCTTGACGGCAAAGCAGAGCAGCAGATCGACGGGCGGTTTGGCCAGCCGTCCGACCGGCCCGTATCCTTTGTTATACAGCGCCATAGGCGGGAGTCATTTGATGGAAGCGAGCCGTTCTTTCCAAATCCGATAAAGCTCGACGGTGGCCTGCACGTCGCCCAAACAATAGGTGGCGATCTCGCGCCCCCGGCCTTCGCTCGCCAGGCGGGTGACATCCATGCCGGTGATGCCCTGGCTCTTGGGGGAGGGGATGCCGAAGGCTTTGCAGTAAAAATCCAGGTTAAAGCGGCGCGCCGCGCCATCGCGTCCGCTGATGCCGTAGAAGGTCAATTGTTCGAGCAAATCGCAATGCGGCTCGATTTGGAAGCGGTAACCGAGCCAATCCTTGCGCGAAACGGCGACTTGGAGAATGGCGGAGCGCAAATAGAGAAAGGGCACGTCGAAGGCGCGGCCGTTGAAAGTGACGATGGAGTCGTAATGCAGGGCCACTTCCCAAAACTCGACCAGCAGTTCGCCTTCATCGGCGCAGGGGAGAAATTCCACCGCCGCGGGCCAGTCGCGCTCCGGTTCCGCGTCCTCGGCCAGGAAGAGGACTTTGCCCCGGCCACTATCGGCGTTGAGCATGGCGATGCAGACGACCTGGCCGGTCAGAGGCCAGAGGCTGAATTGGCGGTGGATTTCCTGGCGCCGGGCCAGCCGCGCGGCCGGATCGGGCAAGTTTTCCGCCTCGCGAAAGAGGTATTCCTGCTGGACGGCGTCAAACTGTTCCAGCGGCAAGGCCGCTGTTTCAATGTCGAAGACTAACTTGGCCATTCCGCCCGCAGTTTAACGGGCGCCGCCGGCGATTGCCAGCCCGAATACTTTTGGATTGAATCGGCCGCCGGCGCCAAAGACTATGGCGGGATGAGCGAAGCCACCGTCCCCGCCCTGCCGCCTGCCCCGCCGGCTCCGCAACGGTTGATGTCCCTGGACGCGTTGCGAGGTTTTGACATGTTCTGGATCATCGGGGCGGATTCGCTGGTGGCGGCGCTCCACCGCATGGCGCTGAACGGCGCCGACAACTCCACCGGCCTGTCAGTGACCGGTTTTCTGGCCTACGAGCTGGAGCACGCCGAGTGGGAAGGGTTCCATTTTTACGACCTGATCTTTCCGCTGTTTGTGTTCATGGCCGGTGTTTCAATGGTGTTTTCCCTGGGCAAGATCATCCGGCAGGAAGGCCGCGCCGCGGCCGTCCGGCGCGTGTTGCGGCGGGGAATTCTTCTTTTTCTGGCCGGCTTGTTTTATTCGGGCGGCTTTTCCAACCCGTGGCCGGACATGCGCTTGATGGGGGTGCTGAACCGGATCGCGCTGTGCTACCTGCTGGCGGGGCTGATTTTTTGTTTCTGCAATCTGCGCGCCATGATCGCGCTCAGCGTGACGTTGCTGGCGGCCTATTGGGCGCTGCTGACCTTTGTGCCGATCCGAAACATTCAGTTGGAAAAGCGGGCGCTCCAGGAACTGGCCCGCCAACGCGGCGCGCCGTTCGATCCCAAGGCCCTTTTTTACGGCACGACCGAGCACGTCACCGGCCATTACGGACACGGCTTGAACCTCTCCGACCACCTGGATTTCCAATATCTGCCCGGGCGCAAGTACGACACGTATTTCGACCCGGAGGGCATTCTGAGCACGATGCCGGCGGTGGTGACGTGTTTGCTGGGGGTGTTTGCGGGGCTGCTCTTGCTCGACCCCGGGCGCAACGACCCGCAAAAGGTGATCTGCCTCCTGGCGGGCGGGCTGGCGCTGGCGGCGCTGGGCTGGGCCTGGAGCGCGCAGTTTCCCGTCATTAAGAAAATATGGACCTCCTCCTACGTCCTGGTGGCCGGCGGCTACAGCGCGCTGCTGCTGGGGTTGTTTTACTGGATCGTCGATATGGCCGGCTACCGGCGGTGGTGCCAGCCGTTTGTCTGGATGGGGATGAATTCGATCACCGTTTACCTGACGGCGAACATGCTGGGGGGCTTTCGCGCCTTGGGCCGGCGGCTGGCGGGCGGGGACATTCGGGATTATTTGAACAACCATGCCTGGGGCAGCGGCGACCTGGTGCTTGCGGCG
>Ga0187874_10003522_pt1 | contig 10897 bp, 13 predicted proteins | sample June2016WEW_16_1_3_FD_132993 | JGI IMG/M metagenome (GOLD analysis project Ga0187874, IMG submission 132993) | Peatland microbial communities from SPRUCE experiment site at the Marcell Experimental Forest, Minnesota, USA - June2016WEW_16_150 | ecosystem: Environmental > Terrestrial > Soil >... | reverse complement strand
GCCCACCGATCGCGCCTGCCCTCGAACGGAGCCAATAACTGTAGCCCATGGCTACGCCCGGGGACGTAGGGCCGAGCCGCGCTCGGCCCCATTCTCCCTCACCTTTAATCTCGATCTGGCCGATGTGGGCGAGTGTGGGTGCCCGGCCCCGTAGTGATGGGCCGCGGGTCGGCCGCCCGTCGAGTGTGGATTTCTCGCGAGCTTTTGGAACGACGGGGGCTAAGCCCCGCCGTTGCTGAGCCTTCCGACTACTGCCCTGCCCGGTGCTCCTTACAGCCGGTTTGGGCGTGCGCAGCTTTAGAGTGCGGCCGGCTGCGGCTGCTTTTGGGCCGCGGAGTCTCAGCGCTACCCTGCCCTATTGTGGATAACCCGCCAATCCCCGCTAATGCGTGCTGATGCCCCAATAGCGCTTTGCCATGAATCGAACAACTTAGTTTATTTTCAATTACTTACGTGCAAAACGTCTTTCCTAAAATTTGTTTTCAATAACTTACGCAGGACCGACTCATAGGGTCACCGACCTTTTGTCCGTGCGGTCTTTCCCTAGCCCCAACCCCTATCCCCTGTTTTTCCCGTCCCCTGCTCCTCGCGAAGAGCGCCGGGAGTGTCAGCGCCGGGATAAAAGGGAGCCGAAATCGTCAGTCTGAGGGGAGCCAGGTTTTGAGAGCCTCATCGGCGGGGACGCGGTAAGAACTCTATAGCCGACTCTACAGATCTCTAGGAAGCGGGTCACTCCGAATAGAGTCGCAAACACATTGGCGCGGCTGACATCAGACTGGAACTCGCAACGCGGGCGTCAGAGCCGGCAGACTGCATGGCATAACTCGCTGTTTCGGGCGATTTGCCCGAGGGTGAAATCGCCAACCAGAATCCCCGCTCAGCCACGCGAAATGAGGGCATAATACCTTGCGCCATCGGCGACGCATCGTAGGGCGTCCGGTGTGTAGGGGACTCTCATGGACGCAAAACCATCGAACACCGCGGGCGCCGCGAAATCGAAGTTCGATATCGCCGTGCTCGCGATACCCGCCTTGATCAAAGTGGCTCTGCATCTCGTGACTTATAAAGGGTTCGGCTTCTTCAGTGATGAGTTCTATTGCATAGCCTGTAGCAAGCGGCTCGCTTGGGGGTACGTAGACCATCCTCCCCTTTCCATCCTGCTGCTGCGTCTGGATCGCCGGTTGTTTGGCGATTCCCTGCTTTCGATCCGGCTGTTGCCGGCGCTCGCCGGAGGTGCCACCGTGCTCCTCACCGGACTGCTGGCCCGGCGCTTGGGGGCAGGGAGGTTTGGCCAGTGGCTCGCCCAGTTTTGCGTGCTGATTGCCCCCGTCTATCTGGCCTTCGGCCACACCTTCTCCATGAATGCCTTTGATGTGCTCTTCTGGCTCGCCGCCTTCTACATTCTGGTGCTGATCTTCGACGGAGGAAGCCCCAAGCTTTGGATCGCTTTCGGCCTGGTTGCGGGACTGGGGCTACAGAACAAGATCACCCTGCTTTCCCTCGGGTTCGGACTGGTGGTGGGGCTGGTGCTGACTCGCGAGCGCCGCCATTTCCTGAGCGGGTGGTTCTGGTTGGGAGGGGCGCTCGCCGGCCTGATCTTTCTGCCGTACGTATGGTGGCAGATACCGAACGGGTGGCCAACTCTCGAGTTCATGCACAACGCACGCCTCTACAAGATGGCGAAGCTTTCCTTCCGCGCCTACTTCTCCGGCCAGATCATGCAGATGCACCCCTTCACATTTCCCGTCTGGCTGGCAGGACTCGGTCTGCTTGTGCTTAGCAAGGCGTATCGAAAATACCAAGCCCTCGGCTGGTGCTACCTGGCAGCCCTCGTCCTCTTTGTGGTGACGGGTGGAAAGACCTACTACCTGGCCCCCGCTTACACGATGCTCCTGGCGTTCGGCGCCCTCTGGTTCGAGAAAACGGTTTCCCGCCAGGCCCTGCGGGTGGCGATCATGACGCTGCTCGTTGCCGGCGGACTCGTCACGCTTCCCGTCGCCCTGCCGATCCTTCCCGTCGAGGCGCATATCCGGTACTCGGCGGCGCTGGGATTGAAGCCCAACGCCGGAGGAGAGCGTCATCGCGTCGGCAGGCTGTCCCAGTATTACGCCTCCATGTTTGGCTGGGAGCACCTGGTGGGAGAGGTTGCGCGCGTGTATAGTTCGCTACCTCCCGAGGATCGCGCCAAGTGCGGCATCTTCTGCATGGATTACCACCAGGCGGGGGCCATCGATTTCCTGGGAGAGAAGTACGGGCTGCCCGATGCCGCGTCCGGGCACAACAACTACTGGCTATGGGGCCCCCGCAGCTCGTGGGAAGTGGAAATCGTGATCAACCGCGGGCCCGACGACCTCGCGAATGCCTTCGAGGAGGTCTCGCAGGAAGGTTTCATCCACGACGAAACCGGCTACGTTCAGCCCTCAGAAAACGATCTGGCGGTGTATGTCGTCCGAAAGCCGAAAAAGCCCCTTGTGTGGGCTGCGGTCAAACACTACGATTGAGTCGGCGGGTCAACCTCGGATTCTCTGCACTGTCAACTGCGGTGGAACCCTTTCCTGACCCGCGACGATTCTTCTTGCCGTTTGATCATCATCTGCGGGAAAGGGATTATACATCGGTATTTTCAATAGTGTAGGGGACAGGATGTAGCGGCGGGTTTACCCCGCCAATTTTGAATCGTGAATCTGCAATCTCCAATTCCGCGCGCCGAGCCCCTTACCCCGAGCCCCTAATCCCTGCTGAAGGTTGTGCGATGGTTTCGGAGGTCGTCTTCAAATCCGTTCCACCACTTCTCGCCACGATCGTCGGGCGTGGCCAGCCAGGAATCGAGCCACTTGAGCAACTTCCGATTCTGGGGGCGCAGGCGAGCAGGCGGCCGGCCGACGCCAGACGCCGCCTGCTTGGATTGCTGCCTCCGCACGGTTGGGGTATTCGCCATGGAGTTTCCTCAGTCAGGTGATAGCACAAACCGATCCTGGCATCGCGAGACGTCATGCCGAGGGTAGTCGCTCGATGCATTGGGCCGCCAGCCCGCAAACCCCCAGTCCCCAGCCTCTAGCCGCTGCTCTAGCGACCTCGGACTCCGGACGCCGGACTGTCTTCCTCGCCACAATCCACTTGCCACTGTCCTTTACTTTCCCATTCTCGATGCGACCCAGGTGAAGAGACGCTCAACCTGTTTGGCCAGGTTCGCCGCCTCCGCCGGTGAGAACATGCGCTCCTCATACTCCACCTGATTCTTCTTTGTCAGGATAATCCCCAGGCGATTCGCCTGATGCCGAGCTTCCTCATCAGCAAAAAGCTCCGCCAGCAGCCGGACGGCATCGCTGTGATCCTTGCTGGAACTACGTTTCCCGTGAAAATATACGCAGAGGCTGTCGGCGGCCGATATGGCGCAATGAATTCCATTCAGGGCGGCGGCGTTGGGGCGGTCGTCAGCCAAAGCCTGGTTCATCGAATCGCGGTACTCGCCGGCTTTCCGGAAATAGTTCTTCGCCAGGGAGGAGTGAACCGCCGAGGTTTTTGACTTGGCCGTCATTTCACAAGGTCGCCTATGGGGTCACCCCGAAGTACCCAACCCTCGCTGGCGATTCTGCGAATCAGTGGATCTGCCCTTCGATAACGGGCGGCAAAAGTGGGGGCGGAGATCACGTACGGTGAAAACCGGTTCCCCGTACGGAGGTAGAATTCCGCCTGCGCTTCCTCGAGCCTGCGCACAACGCGGCTGCGACTGGATGGGCCTCGGGTTACAAAACACAGATCTACATCGCTTGCAACTTGCTCCTCGTCCCGAGCCACGCTGCCGTAACAGATCAGGCTTCGCAAGTCGCGGGGCCAGTTGAGCGGAATTTCATCGGTCACATAGTTGAGGTTGCCCGGTTCTTTCTGGAAAAGGTCGCGCAACAACCTTTCACATAGGATGTGCCGGGTGTTCAGCCGGTACAGCAAGGAGCGCCCTTTGGCCATCGAGTGGAGTACGCCGATCTTTTCCAAGCCGGCAAGAGCGAGGCTCACATTGCTGCTGGCCACCCTAATGTTGCGCGCAATCTCCCGGCCAGTAAAGATCATCTCCGGGTTGCGAGCTAAGAGGCGAAGAACCTTCACCCGAGTGGCGGTGCGGAAGAGATCGTCAAGCGGTTGGCGAAAACGCATGCTTCGATTATAAGCCATATGCTCTGAAATCGAAACACATGATTCGTTTTCAGTGCATAAGGGACTCTTCCACTGCCGGCTGATCCATTCCTGGTCTGCACTCCGCAGTATATCGCCCAGCCGCCAAGTCATGGCGCAACGGGCGCGGACAGGGTCGTTGCCCGCCAGAGGGCTTTGCGTGTTTGTTGTCACCCGTCACTTGTCACTCGTCACTGGTTTCCCGACCTCGGACGCCGGACTTCGGACTGTCTTTCTCGTCACTCATCACTATCCACTAACCACCGCCCTTGTGATATCTCCCGTGATATGATATTGTAATCGGCGTGAGAGTGGTTTTGGACACGGATGTGGTGGTAGCGGCGATGCGCAGCCCGGGCGGGGCGTCGGCGGCCATTCTTCGGGCGGCGCGGCAGGGCCGAGTGACGCTGCTTGCGAGCGTGCCTTTGGCTCTGGAATACGAAGCGGTCGCCAGCCGCGCGGAGCACCGCCTGGCCGCAGAGCTGACGGAAAGTGAGGTCAAGGTCTTTATCACTGCGGTGGTGGCCATGGTCGAGCCGGTGCCGACCCATTTTCTCTGGCGGCCGCAGCTTCGTGATCCCGCCGACGAAGTGGTATTGGAAGCGGCCGCGAACGGCCGAGCGGACGTCTTGGTGACCTTTAACGCTCGAGACTTTAGGCAGGTTCCAGATCGGTTCGGGGTAAAGGTCTTGCTTCCGCGCGAAGCGATTCGGAGGATTAAGCTATGAGGGTTACCAAAACTTATCCCCTGCGACTGCCTCAGTCGCTCAAGGGATCCGTGGAACGGTTGAGCCGGGAGGATGGAACAAGTATCAACCAGTTCGTGGTTACGGCGGTGGCGGAAAAGGTCTCGGCCTTACGCACGGCCCGATTTTTCGAAGACCGGAAAGCGCGGGCGGATTTCAAGGCCTTCGACAAGATCATGCGCCGCCGAAGCGGAAAGCCGCCCCGCGACGGAGATGAAATGTAGAATAAGGGCGATTGCCGCCCCAACCCCGAGCCCCTGCATTCTCGACTTCGGACTCCGGACATCGGACCGGGAGTTCTTGTTACTCGTCACTGGCTTTCCGACCTCGAACCCCGGACCTCGGACTGTTTTTGCCGCCCCTGCCTTTCCCAGCTCCCACGAGCCCCTTCGGGAATGCGTAGACCCTAAGAACCACGGCCTGCGCCAACTTGCACAGCTAGTGCTTACTTGCGTCGTCTCGGCAATGGTGGTATTTGTTTCTTCGCAAAAATGACTGTAACGCTTTTTGCGACTCCATGGGACAGGCGACACGAATCGGGCGGAGGGGGATATGGCAAGAGTAATCAGTCAACCCGGACAAATCCACCTGCGGATTATTGAAGTTATGAAGCGCTTCCCGGAAGGCATTTCGGGCGGACAGATCAGGCAAGAGCTCGAAAAAGAAGGGCTACGGCCAGAGGACCAAACCCACCTCGACCGCCGCAAGCGCGATCTTAAGAAGTGGTTCATCATCGAGAAGATTAAGTCAACCGTGATCGTGGATGGTAAGAAACGGAACGTGACACTGTACAGGTACAAGGGGAAAAGGCAGCATGTCACTGATGAGGGACAGATCAGCCAGAGACTGCGGGCTGAGGTAATTCATTCAGCTCACGGTCGGTGCCAGATGTGCGGCAAGACCATTGAAGAACACAGAATCACCCTCGTGGTAGACCATAAGAAACCGCGTGACTGGGGCGGGACCAACAACCGAGAGAATTTATGGGCGATCTGCGAAGAGTGCAACGCTGGAAAGAAGGCTTTCTTCTCTTCCCTCAACGCAGATTCCGAAATGATGAGGAAGGTTATGGCTCACGAGAGCGTCCACGTTCGTATTGGGGAATTATTGAAAGCCGTGGGCATCGGCAACCGGACGCCATCTGCCCTTTTGGATGTTGTTGCGGACCAAGATGACTGGCAAAAGCGCCTTCGGGAACTTAGGTATCCCGTGATCGGATGGGATATCGACACCCAACTTTACAAAAGCCCTTCGGGCAAAAAAATGGCCGATTACATCCTAAGGAGCTACAAGCCGTGGCCGGAGGACCCATCAGGGACGATCAGACGCTTCGAGCAGGAGCGAGAGCACCGCAATAAAGGAGAGTAGGCCTGTCCGCGCAAGAACCTCTCCAGCCTAACGGATAAGAGTTGTACGTCGCTTACCTGGCATTCCCAAACAATCAAAACGCGCCATCCCAATGTGCGCAGCCGTTTAAGGTTTTCCGCGTCACGTTGCTGATTCCTGCGGAGTTTCGGAAGCCAGTAATCCCGTCGGGATTTTGGAATGTGGGAGTCGATACAATTTTTGTGCCGATGCCAGAAGCAACCGCGGACTTCGATTATCTTCTTTAGTCGAGAGAGGACGAGATCAGGCTTGCCTGGTAGTTCGGAAGAATGGAGTCGATATCTAAAGCCCTTCGCGTGGACTAAGCGACGCACCGTCATCTCTGGTTTCATTCCTTTACTTCTAATCCGGCGCATATTTTCGCTGCGCCGCTTTACAGAGATGGTGTCTACCACGGTCAGGAATCCATTTTACCCGGCCACTTGCACAAGCTTCCGGGAAGCAGTTAGACATGCCCTGAGGTTTTCCGCAACGGCTCGCGCGAAAGGAGGTGGAAACGCGTTTCCCACCTGCCGGTAGGCCTGCGTTTTCGAGCCTGCAAATTGCCAGTCATCTGGGAAGCCTTGTAGGCGGGCGACCATGCGCACCGTAAGCCGGGGCATCCCTTCGAATTCTCGGCCGGGTGGTTCGTTCGCGATGCCCAATCCGTCAACACCCAGCGTTGCCCACGCGCGCCTTGCTCTTGTCGGTCCAAGGTCAGGACCGCCATGCTTTAGAGAGCCTCCGACAATCGTGGGCGCAATTTCGTCGGCCTGATCCCGCCAGGATTTGGCGCCTCTCCATCCGCGAGAGGCCATTAGGTCGTATAGAACCTCACCAACACTCTTTAACGGAGCCCGCGTTTCTGGCGGCCACGAGAAGTCTTCGGTGCAGTCTTTGCGAATCGCAACGCAAACGACCCTGGGCCGTAACTGCGGCACCCCGTAGTCAGAGGCGTTCATGAGCTTCCAACCAGGTTGGTACCCAAGTTTCTTTAGCTGCCCTGCTATGTGTTGGCGGTAATCGTGAAAGAGGGCGTCAAGGATGCCGCGGACGTTCTCGATCATGATGGCCCTAGGGCGAATCTGGTCTACAAGGCGAATCATCGCCGGGAAGAGATTACGCTCATCCTCAATTCCCAGTTGCTTTCCCGCTATGGAAAATGGAGGGCAAGGTAAACCTCCCGAGATAATATCTACACCCACGAAGGCTGCCCCATCGAACTTGTTAAGGTCCCTTTCGAGTACGTTCCATCTCGGGCGATTCGAACGGAGTGTGGCACAAGCATTCTTGTCAATCTCCACCAAACCGACGTGATCAATTCCGGCTTGCTCGAAGCCGATCGCCTGGCCGCCAGCACCTGCACACAATTCAAGTGTTTTCAGTCTGCCCGTCTTTCCGCCAGGAACCACAAGCTCCGGAGCTGTCCGGGTATGCCACGGATTTTCAATCCTCCCTACTAGTCCGGGGAAGGTCCCTTGTGTTGGAAGAAAGCGCCTATTCATATTCACCGTTCAATCCTACCTTATTATCGACCAAACCTGATTTCCCCTTGAGTGAAATTAAGCGAATAAAAGGCGAAAATCAAGTGTTTTTTCTCGCGTCTGTCTTTGGAATCTCGCATCAAAATCACCAAGCTGAGCGCGGACCCTGTCATCGAGCCGCGGCTCTCATTGTTTGTGGGGCGAGACTGGCGCAGATCGGCGCATCTTTGATTCCTCGATCTGCCGAAGGGAATATCCTCTGGCACGGCGTTGTTGCGGGTATAATCTCCGCTGGAGTGCTGTTTCACGAGCTGACCGAGTTGAGCTGTCAGTTCCTGCAAACCCGATTGCAGAACCCAGGAACAACGGTCTTCCCCAGCCCGTGGAACTAACCTGCACCGGCTGACAATTTCAGGATTGGTATTGCTGGCGAGCTTAAGCGATTGGCTGATCGTGCAACTAATAAAAGTTTACATCTCAATTAAATATTGACAATAATAAGCCTTCCATACCATAACAGATAAGGACATAGAGCATGCCAGACGACCAAAACGACCAGTTAAATCCTGATGAGGTTCAAGACCAAGCAACTCTCGAAGATGAAGAAGCCACTACAGATCTACGTTATCAAATCTCGAGTTACGGTGCTGACTACCCCGTTGATGGACTGGTGAAACGGTTAGAAAACGACGATATAATACTTCCGAAGTTCCAGAGAGAGTTTGTTTGGCCCCTACCCCAGGCCTCCAAGTTCATCGAATCGCTGTTGCTTGGCCTTCCGGTGCCCGCAATCTTCTTCTCCAAAGAAGCCGAGTCTCAAAAGCTCCTAGTGATAGATGGGCAACAAAGGCTCAAGTCCCTGCTTTTCTTTTACCGGGGGCTGTTCCGCGGAAAGGAGTTTAGGCTCCAAGGAGTAAACGCGGAGTTCGAAGGCACAACTTACAAAACCCTTCCTCAGGCTGACCGTAGGAGACTTGACGACGCAATACTTCACGCAATCATCATCCGCCAGGAAGATCCCCAAAATGATGATAGTAGTGTCTTCTTGGTATTCGAACGCCTCAATACTACGAGCACGCCTCTGAGTGAGCAGGAGATCCGCGCTTGTGTTTACCATGGGGAGTTCAACGACTACCTTCAGGAAGCGAACAAGAATGCCGATTGGCGAGCCATCTTCGGTGATCCCAATCCCAGACAGAAGGATAAAGAATTAATCCTTAGGTTTTTCGCACTCCATTTCGACATCACCTCTTATGAGCGCCCAATGAAGATTTTCCTCACGAACTTCATGCGAAAGAACCGACACCTAGAACTCTACCCTCCAGAATTATTAAACACCACCTTCTCGCCGACGGTAAAGATTGCTCATGAAGCACTCGGGCGCGCAACCTTTCGGCCACAACGAGCCCTCAATGCCTCTGTTACTGATGCCATCCTCGCTGGTACAGCGAAACGGCTGGCGTTAGGGCCGATTACTGATAATGCTGCCTACAAGGCTGCGATAGAAGCAGCAATTAGTAGCGCTACCTTCGCCGACTTATACAAAGTCGGCACCACTAATAAAGACAAGGTAACGGGTAGAATCGGTCGCATCGCTGACGCGCTTCTGGGAGTCCACTGATATGCAATCCGAGCGCCGTTTGCTTGAGCAGCGGATCAATCGCTTGGTCAAACTCGTTCCCGACATTCAAGACGATGAACTCCGTGCAGAAATAACCCAACACCTCTGTGTGCTCGCGTCTGGCTTGGTTGAGGCTACTTGCCGCGATGTGTTAAATCGTTACGCAGCAAAACGATGTTCGCCTGAAATTGTCCGCGTTGTGGGAGCCCACGTCGGAGGATTCCAGAATCTCAAGGTTGGCAAGATCGCAGAGTTGCTATCCTCTTTCGACCCAATAAAGGCAACAGAATGGCGGACGCATATTTCCGAGGAGGCAGCAGCCGCAATAGACAGCATCGTCAGCAATCGACATCAGATCGCCCATGGGCGGTCTATCGGCCTGTCCTACAGTATGTTCACACGGTACTTTGCAGATGCATCTCCCGCAGTTGCAGATATTGAAAGGTTTTTCCCATCGTATTGACGCGGGTTCTGCATACCTTGCCATGGATGTATGCGCAGAAGCCGCACTCAGCGCCTCACAGTCCCTGGGCTCTTTCCCATGAGTGCCCGTGGGTAGAAGAAGAAGTTGAAGCGGCGCTGGAGAAGGAACACAAGCTTTTTGCCGTGGATCGGGGACAAACTCGCTTTGGTCCGATTTCTATTCATCATCGAAAATTCATAAGAAGCTATCGGTGGTCAGCCGTCAGTTGTAAGTTGCCAAGTTAGTGCCGCTTCCTATGCTTGACAGCCGCCTCCCCCTCCGCTACCGTGGGGCTAGGTGCAAGGAGGTTGCTGGTGACTGTCCATCTCCCCCCCGGGATCGAGCGTATCGTCAACGATGCTGTTCGCTCCGGACAATACCGCTCGGCCGAAGACGTGCTTTCGGAGGCGATCGCCGTTTGGCAGGCGCAGCAAACGGCGGCGGAGCCGACCGAAGAGGAGCGGCAGGCGGCCATTGAGAGGCTCAAGAGCTTCGGCAAGACGCACCACCTTTCCCTGGGTGGCATGACCCTCAAGCAACTCCGCGACGAGGCGCGTCCGTGAGTTGGATTGTCCTTGATGCCTCTATTACTCTCTCCTGGTGTTTTCCCGATGAGCAAACGCCCTCCGCTTTGGGCGTGCTGGATTTGCTGAAGGCCGGGGACCAAGCCCTGGTGCCTGCCTTCTGGTGTTCCGAAATTCTCAATTCGCTGCTCGTCGGCGAGAGGAAAGGGCGTATCTCCGCCGACCAAACGCGGGCATTTCTCGCAGACCTTCGCGCCTTGCGCCCCACGCTCGACGATGCTTCCCTGGAGCGGGTGTTCCAAGACACTCAGGCGCTTTGCCGCCAACATGGCCTGGCTTCCTACGATGCGCTTTATGTGGAGCTGGCCATGCGGTCGGGGAGTCCGCTGGCGACGCTGGATAAGAATCAGCGGGACGCTGCCTTGGCAGTCGGAGTAAGTTGCTTGTGAGAGGCAAACCGCCATCCGGCATTATGACAAGCGGGTGGTGATCTGCTCCAAGCATTCGCTTCAAAGCGCGCCAGT
>Ga0187874_10003517_pt1 | contig 10902 bp, 7 predicted proteins | sample June2016WEW_16_1_3_FD_132993 | JGI IMG/M metagenome (GOLD analysis project Ga0187874, IMG submission 132993) | Peatland microbial communities from SPRUCE experiment site at the Marcell Experimental Forest, Minnesota, USA - June2016WEW_16_150 | ecosystem: Environmental > Terrestrial > Soil >... | reverse complement strand
TCTTTCAGAGGATCGCGCTTGAAAGGAGTCCAATCCACGATGTTGTATTTGCTGACCTTCGAATGAAACATGGCGAACCCGTCTTCGTGCTTAGCGGTAATGACCAGGTATTTCATGCCGGTCGCTTTGGCCAAGCTCACCCACCGCTGCGCGTCGAACTTCACCGGATTGAACTGCCGGGCGACTTCACGGTAATCCGCTAGCGGGATCCTGAGACCTTGCATTATCAATTCGACATTGGTGTCCATGAAGGGTCCCAGCGTATCGTCTTCATCCACTTCTCCTCCTGGAACCGGCATCTGCTTGCCCCGCCATTCCCCACCCAGTACAGAATACGGTCCCCAGTGGATGAACATGCCGAATTTGGCTTCGCGAAACCAGCCAAGCCGGTCCTCTGGGGGGTTGCCTGCTTTCTTTGAGGTGCTCCTCTGCCCCTGGACAGTGCCGCTACCTGCTTGGGCTGGCGCATAAGACAAAACAGATAACCAGACCAAACAACTGACCATCACTCGTTGTGCTGTCACCATGACTCTTCCCCTCCGTGCGTAGAGATTAATGACCTTTCACCACCGCTGTTGTGCAGAGGCGCTCACAAAACCGGCACATAAACGTTCCGAAGTCTGCGGTCGATGCAGCAAGCCACCCCGCTATGCGGGCGTCGCCCGATCTCGCGCGAGTACCCGCGCGATACATCAACTTCCTTTCCGCGCACGCTACGCGCGAGCTATCGCGCATCAGCTGCGAGCGAGGGGGTGCCGAAAGATCGCGAAAGATTTCCTCCAGGCACAGGTCCGTCTTGAACTCCGGAGGCCTCAGCTCCACCCGTTCCGACAAGCCGGGCAGCGCTGCCAGCGCCGCCCGCGCGGTTGTCGTTGTTGGGAATCACTTCGTCTCCTGGTTTACGTGATGATCAGGAGCGCGTGGTGTCCGACCGACTGAATATTTGCGTCGATGACACCCTCGCGGTACTTCCAATCGAGGCCGCTACCGCCGAACAGCCGGACCGACTCCGGACGGCTCCCCATTCGGACCGTCAGCCGCACTGGCCCTACCTGGGGCAGCGAACGCTCGTCCGTTCCCGGTGCCAGCCCGCCGTAAAGGTTCACCAGTGACACGACGGACGCGCCCGGCTTGCGTCCGAAAACCACTTGAATCCCGGTCGGCGCCTGCATTTCGATGGTGAGGCCGGTGGCGTAATGCGTGACGCAACGTGCCACTAAACGCTTGAGCCACGGATCCTGGCGCGTTGCGATTTCGTGGCCGATCGGAGGGCTGATGTAGATGACCGCACCCCGCCCCAGGTGATTGAGCGTGACCAGCGGCTTCCCGGTGAACTGCTTGAAGTTGGTGTACGGAGTTTCGGGGTCGGTGAACACCTCCGGGGTGCGGTGCCCTTCCGGGTAGACCAGTTCCGCCAGTTTCACCGCCGTCGTGCATTTCACTTCCAGGACGGGGGTGCGGAACAGCAAGGGATACGCTGGAGCGTCACCGCGCAAATCGTCGCTAAGCCAGGCGTAATTGGCTTCGGTGAACGGCGACGTTCCCGTCAGTTGCACGCCCAGCAGTTCGGACCAGCCGAAATCGCTTCGCGGATGTCCGCCTCCGTCGCGCAGCGAGGTCTCGGCGGTGGCGATCAGCAATCCGCCCCCGCGCACGAAGCGGGTAAGAGAAGCGCGTAACTGCTCCGTTGGGCAGACCGCGTTGCCGAGCAGGATGGCCCGATAACCACTGGGATCTAAGTACGAAGACTGCACGACGTCGAAGTGAATGCCCCCATCGAGCAGCGCGTCGTGAAGTCCCGTGGTTTCCTCCCGTACGGCCTGGCCTTTGGTTTCGGGCAGCGGCAATAAACGCAGTTCGGATTCGACGTCGTAGACCACCGCGACGTTGGGGACGCTCTTCAATCCCGCAAGCCACTGTTCCCGGTCCACAACGGGGGAAAACACGCGCCCGACACGTTGAAGCTCGCCGTCGTAGATCGTGCCGTCCGGCAGCGGGTTCACACCGAGGCTAATCTGCCCCGCATGTGCGGTGATGATGGCGGCGCTGACCTCGAGGTACGGCGCGGGGATCAAGTTCCACGCACACCAAGTGCCGTCGACCGAGCCCGGTTCCATGCGCATGAAGCCGCCGTAAGTATGCACCTGAAAGGACTTGCCCATGGCCCACAGGCTCTTGGCCGTGAAACTGATGAGCCGGTGCTGATAGGCCTCGGACGAATTCTGGGTGATTAGATCGCGCAAGTCTTGCGGCGTGGCGGCGAGGTCGTCTTCAGTTCCCGCGTGGTTGTATCCCAGTTCGACCTTGGGGTCGATCGAACGCAGCACCCTGGCGCAATCGCGCAGCATGGCGACCCGCGCCTCCTGCCCGAACCGGTTCGCGCGAAGACGGATCGCCGGATCCCCGGAAGATACCGGCTGCTCTTCTCCAAACCTGGCCTTGTACGCCGCTTTGCAATACGAACAGAAGCAAGCCGCACCCGGATCGTAGGAGCCCACGCCGTACGCGTTCGGCGCTCCCAGGATATCGAACCACACGCCGTCCGGATGCAACGCTTGTTCCATCTGCCGCAGTTCATCAATCACCCTGTCGCGCCAAGGCGAGCGAATGCACATCCAGTTGTATCCATCAAACCCGATCTTCGGTTTTCCATGGGGATCGACGCAGCACCACTCCGGGTGCCGCCGCGCCATCCAGTTATCCAAACCGACGTTGTAATAGGCGACGAATTTGATACCCGCTTCCCGCGACAGGGCGCGCGTTTCTGTAACCCAGTCGCGCGGGCAGGGCCGCCCGCGATACGGAAACAGGGCCCCGAGGCCAGTCTTGGTCTTGACCTCGATTACCTCAACCCCGGCTTCACGGCATAGCCGAAGCAACTTTTTCGGGTCGAATCTCTTGCCGCGATCGGCGTCCCCCGGCGGAATTTCGATCATGAAGTGGATCGCCGCGAGCCGCTGGCGCGCCCCGGAAGCGGCGGCGGTCCACGCCGGACGGTGCAATGCCAGCAGGCTCCCGGCACCCGCCGCGAGGAAATCCCGCCGCCGCACTAACATAAGACCTCCTCCGACCCGAACTGCGCCATATCTTTCCAACCGCCGCCTATGCGTCGCAACACCGGTGCAAGGATTCCCTGAATTTCATTTTGGTCTCCATGATCAAAACGTAAAAATGAGGCCGAATTGGACGATGCGCGTGAACGAGATTTCGGAGCTAACCATGCCGAACGTCGAGTCGGTTACGCCAGTGTCGGGAGCTCCGAAGTTTGGGTGGTTGAACGCGTTGAGTGCCTCCATCCGAATCTCTAACTTCTTGTCCCCCCTCAGTGGTATACGTCGCGCCAACGAGATATCCGTGGTGTTGATTCCGTCGCATCGAACGCCAGATAAATAGGTAGGGCCCCGGAACAGATTGTCCGCCAACTGTTGTGAAGGGTCGGTCACAAAACCCGCACTGGTATTGAACCAGCGCTGGACAGTCCGCTGGCTGGCGGGCAGCGGAATGTTCTTGATGTTGCCGTTGAAGATCATGTCACCGAAACTCAACGGAGTGCCGCTCCACTGGTTGACCAAGAAGCTAGCCTGCCAGCCGCCCACGACCCCGCGCAACGGCGAGGGCGAGTTGGCCAGCAAAGCTTTTCCCGTGCCGAAAGGCAATTCGTAGACGAGCGTGAGACCTATATGGTTCGGCCGGTCATTTACCGATATGCTGCGGTAAGGCACGGGGTCAGCGACATTATTGTAGGTGATCGCATCCATCTCCTTAGAACGAGTGTATGTGAACGAGACGCTGAAACCATTCGCCATCCGCCGCTCGACGAGCGCTTGCAGGCTGTTATAGGTCGAGTACCCCTGGCTGCTAGACGTAGACAGGCTCGTGAACTGCGGGAACGGCTGCAGGAGCTGGCTCACCCCGACAGTCGAGCTGCTCAGACTGGTCCCCGGCAGCAAGGGATAGAAGGGATTTGGCACTGCAGCCGATAACGTGTTAATCGTCGCCTGATCCCTGACTGGCAGGGTACTCAAATACTTGTCCGGCAGGCCGTCGGTGCTATCTGGAATGCGTAAGTGGACGGAGCGGCTTCCTGCGTAACCCACCTGCAAACTGATACCGCCGGGCAGCACTTGCTGCATGGTCCAATTCCAGCGCTGCATGTATGGCGTCCTGATGCCTTCATCGAAGTAGCTGTTGCTGAGCCCGACATTGGTCATGGGTCCTAGGGTGTTCCCCGGCGGCAGCGCAATGCCGTTGGGAAAGGGGTTGCTGAGGTTCGCAATATATGACAATCCGTTATTGACTGTGGGTATTATGTTCGTGGTTTGGCTGTAACCCATCTGGTTAGGCCCAAACCCTGAAATGACTCCGTTATCGAGGACGTATATTCCGTAACCGGCGCGCATGACCGTGTTCTTCAGCGGGTGATACGCGAAGCCGACCCGCGGCATGAAGTCGTGGGTATCGGCCGGGTACAAGGTGCGGGGCTGGCCACCGACACCGGCGAAGAGCACACCTCCCGTGACCGGAAACTGGCCAGCGGGAATCTCAGAGATCGGGTTCGCCGCGTAGTTCGCCTCGACCTGATATCCGATTGGCAAGGTCGCCTCGGGATCGAAACCACGAACTGATCGGTTGTATCGTTCGGTTATCGGTGAGTAGTATTCGTAACGCAGTCCCATAGTCACGGTGAGTTTCGGAACAACACGCCAGTTGTCTTGAATGTAAGCTCCGTATTCTGCGGACTTATCGGCATAGCTATCGCTTATCATAATATCGCCGCCGCTGGGCTCGCCCAGCAGAAGCGCTGCCATCCCTTGCCCAACGCCATCGGGTGAGCTGGCGGAAGTGTTCAGCGGACCGTTGGTATAAGCGGTTCCGAACACGAAATGCGGCGTTCCGTCCGTAGGACTGTAAGCATTCTGGAGGTAGTTGCGGTTGTCGACGCCGAACTTCAGCTCGTGGTTACCCACCGGGTGGTACAAGTCCGCAAACCAAGATTGACTCTCATCTGGTTCATTCCACGGAGTTTCGCCTTGTTGAGTTTGAAGGCCCGAGACATCTGTTCTCGGAAATGTGACGGACGTCGGGTCCCGGTAAGCGATCTGGTTCATCAGGGTTTGCGGGAAGCCTAATGAAGCCATGTTGAATCCCGTGCTTACGGGGTTCTCCACGAGGGGAAACCGTTCTAATCCATATCGAAGGTCCAGCACCCAATGCGGACTAAAAGTGAATGTGTCGTCGAGGGCCGCATTCCAAGGATTGATTTTAGCCACATTACCGCTCGCCACAGGAAAGTAGTTCCGGTACGGACCTTCCTTCTTGAAGTATCTCGTAACGTGTCCGTACAGGTGCTGCTTATCGCTGATCGCGTGGTCGAAGCGCACGAGATGATTCTGATATTTGTTCGGCTGGCGATTAGAAACCGAATAATTTTCTTCCCCGTCGACCGTACCGGGGACGTTTGGCATTGGCCAGAAACTCTCGATGTTCGTGGCGATAGGACTGATTCGGCTGGGGGGAACGATGTTGCCCGCCAACGGTTGGCGCGAAAAGAGGCCCCCCGGCGCCGCCGCGATGGTATTGGGATCGTAAATCTGGTACTGGGGACCCACCGTCAGCAATGCGGAAAAATCCCCTTGCCGCTCAGCCTGCGTTGGAACCGTCGTAACCAAGGGATATGTCGCCGCGTCATCATTCATGGCTTCATACGAGTAGCTGAAAAATGTACGGTTCGTGCCGTTGTATATTTTCGGAATTATTATAGGTCCACCGATGTTGAAGCCACCGCGTTGGTATATGGGGTGGAGTTTCGGAAGACCCGCCATGTTGCTGAAGAAGCTATTCGAGTCAAGCGCTGGGTTCCGGTAAAAGAAATACCCGGTGCCGTGCAGGCGGTTCGTGCCGGATTTGAGCACCATGTTGACATCCGAACCGGAAGTGTGTCCCATGCTCGCATCGTACGTAGTTTCCAGCTTCACCTCCTGGAGCGAGTCGAACGGTGGCTGATCTGCCTCGCTCTCGCCAAAGTCGGAGTTGACTGCTTGCGTGTCGGGCACACCGTCCAGCATCATCTCGGTGGTACCGAGGGGCGAGCCGTTGAAGCTCATCCCGCTCGACTCTGCCGGGCGCGACGGATCCAGGTTCATCATCTGGTCCGAATCTGCGGCCGACACTGTCATACCGGCTACGAGCATGAAAAGCTCGCGGACGCTGCCGTGCGCCATGGGTATTTCGAGGATGTCGGTGTTACTAATGACTTGGCCTACGTTGGTTGAAGCGGTTTCGAGCAGCGGCGTCTTGCCTTGAACCTCGATCGTCTGAGTCACTGCGCCCGGCTCCAGCGTAAAATCCAACCTGATGCGATCGAGGATCCGCAATTGGATGTTGTCCCTCTCGGATGTCTTGAATCCGGCCAGTGCCACGGAAACGTTGTAGGTTCCCGGATTGAGAGCCGGAATCAGGTAATCGCCGACGGCGTTGGAAACCGTGTGAACGGCGACATTGGTCTGCTGATTGGTGGCCGTCACTGTTGCACCGGGCACCACCGCGCCGCTTGAATCTGTAACGCGGCCTACGATAGTGGCGCGCGACTCCTGTGCGAGTGCTGGCGCCGCAATTATCACTAGGTAAAAGAGCAGAGCAGACAAGCTCAGCCCACCGACAATGTTCTGGCCCTTTGGGATGAATTCCGTCTTGTGCCTTAGCAACATATCAATCTCCTTTTGCCACGCTTCGCGTGTCGACCAAGGTTTTCCAAGACCCAACGCCACAATGCCAACGAGACAAGTAAGCACACAAGCCTTTCTCGGACTCTGTGTGAAAACTCATGCGATAGTACTAATCCGCTCGACAGTCAGAATCGTATAACACACCCCGTAACGGCTGTCAAGCACTGTTTTAATCGATTTAAATGCTTGAAAAAGATGGACAAATTTCCTAAGGTCATCTTCGCATGTGTCCTATCTTAGGCGGAAGGCGTACTCCAGAGGCGACTTGTGTCTTGACTTTGATTGCAGGACGGTGGAATAATAAATTGTCGGTGATTACGAGTAAATTGTCCTATAACTTGATTAACATGAATAACATAGAAGAAAGAACGAACGCAAAACCACCGTGGGGGGTCGCTCTAATGGTAGCGGGTTAGGCATTAAGACACACGGAAGTATGGAGAAAAAGTGGGGAGGCCAACAGCCATGACATTTTCGACCGAGGACAGAGACAACAGTTGCCTCGGCGTGAGGCATCTTAATCGATCTTGGTTGCTCTACGCTCCTTTGCTATACTAGCTTTCGCCAAGCGTGATATCCTAATAAGTTGGTCCGACGAATTGTTGGGGAACTTACGTCCCTGGGAGAAATGAATGCACACGATGAAGGATGTGGCGCGGCTTGCAGATGTTTCTGTAGCAACCGTGTCGGCGGTCTTGAACTCGAAGCCGGCAGTGCGCCCTAAACTTGTCAAGCGCGTAAAAGATGCGATGGAAGCTCTGGATTACCGGCCAGATTATGTGGCGCGAAGCCTCAGAACCAGGCTGACACACAGCATCGGGATGGTTATAACAAACATCGCGAACGCGTTCTTTGCAGAGATGCTTCGGGGGGTTCAGGATGCCGCACGGCAAGCACAGTATTCGGTCATACTCTGCATTACCAACGACGACCCTGCCGAGGAGGAGCGGCACTTGATAACCCTTTACTCGCGACGTGTAGACGGCATCCTGCTTGCTACCACGTTGCAACACGTCGCGCAGATTCCCCAGGCTCGTTGGCCTTGCCCGATGGTGCTCGTTGATAACGCCCTTCCTGGATTCCAGGGGGATGCCGTGCTCGTCGACAACAGAGCAGCAGCTTACAAGGGGACTAAACATTTGATTGAGTTGGGTCACACCCGCATCGGCGCTATTACAGGTCCCCCCGAGGTATCAAGTTCTCGGGATCGAGAGAAAGGCTTCCGTGATGCTATGGAGGAGGCCCGCTTGGTAGTACCACAGCAATTCGTCAAATCCGGCAGATTCGGTGTGGAGGGTGGCTATTTCTGCGCGTTGGAGTTCCTCAGAATGACCGAACGTCCCTCCGCAGTCATCTCCTTCAACTATCTTATGACCGTAGGTTTACTGCATGCCGTTGAAGAAGTTGGGATCCAATGTCCCAGGGAGATGAGCATCGTAGCAATCGATGACTTTGACACAGGTCTGAATGGGTTCAGTTTAGCTTCGCTTTTCAACCCCAAATTGACCACAATCAGGCAACCGGCCTATGCGATGGGCAAGCGGGCTTTTGAAAGGTTACACAAAAGAATGAATACCCCCGAGGAGGCCCCAGATTCAGGTTCAGGGGTGACTTTGATCCTCGATACTGAACTCATCATTCGAAACTCCACGGCGCCCTGCGAAAGTGCGCAGCCGGGTGACGCTTCCACGGCAACCAACCGCGCATCCGAACTCAGGGCGGCGGCAACAGCTTGATCGCTCATCTCGGCAACTCGACGATGTGGGGAGCGAGACCGCACCTCGGATAGAGTTGAGAAATGGCAGGATTTGTCCTTTTAGTTGAGGCCAGAGACCGGATTTGAAAACCTTGGCAGCAAGCTCGCGGCCGCACTCGACGGACTCAAACCATCCCCCAGCATGTTTCTTGAGGGCCTTTTTTTCGCCCCTGTCGGCGTCCTTCTTCTCTTCAGGAATCGTGCCAGTCGCCGCCTCGATGACAAGCTTCCTCAGATCAGTAGCTTTGACCTTTATGGTAAGAAAATCCTTGTCACCGATCTCAGGGCTCTCAGCTAAAGTTCTCAGTCAATCACCCGAATCCCCGTCAGCGTCCTTGATGAAATCTTCGAGGCGATCGAGGGGAACGAATTTGATGATGTTCTCCTCGAGGCAGCCGGACGGCCAAGGGCCCGTGCAAAGAACTCATTGACGCGATTGTCACCATTGAGGCGGCGGAACACCGCTCTCCCGGAAGGCTGTGCCGCATGGTAGAAGGTAGTTGCCCTGGCATAAAGCTTTCAAAGTGTACGAAGCTCTGGAAGTGCTTGGACACATGGAAGCAAAAAACGATTTTCGCCAAACCCAATCGGGAAGGCTGGATGCGCGGGGTCAGCTTCTTTGCCGTGCGGGAACTGGCATACTCACGGAACTGGGCATATTGGGGGTACTGCGAGCAACAAAGGTCAGTCCGGCGTCCGGCTTCCTATCCATCACTTGAGGAATGGAAGTCTGCTGCGGACAGGAGGCAACAACAATGGAGCGTGAGGGTTGTTCAATTGCGTTGAGTGATTGCCTGGAGTTCGCAAAGGCGCTTGCCATCGAGGCGGGTAGGGTCACTCTCAAGTATTTCCGTCGTGATGTTGTTGTCGAATATAAGTCCGACACGACCCCGGTTACCATCGCTGACCGAGAGACCGAACTGTTCATGCGGTCAGCTATCCACCAGAGATACCCGCAGCACGGAATCCTGGGAGAGGAAGATGGGGAGACAAACCCAGGTGCTGAGTGGCGGTGGATCTTGGACCCCATCGACGGGACACAGGCATTTATTCATGGAGTGCCACTCTACACGATATTGATTGCCTTGGAATCCGCGGGAGAAAGCATACTCGGTGTGATTCACTGCCCACCGTTAGATGAAACGGTCGCTGCAGCTGCGGGGTGCGGCTGCACTTTCAATGGGCAGCGTTCAAGAGTTAGTCAAGTAAATGATCTGGCCCAAGCCCGAATCAATGTTACAGACTACGCCGACTTCATGAGGCGTAGTCCGAGGTTTGCCATAGCGCTGCTCTCCAAAGCTAGAATGTGTCGCGGCTGGGGTGACGCCTATAGTTATCTATTGGTGGCGAGTGGTCGCGCCGAGATTGGATTGGACCCCGTAGTCTCCGTGTGGGACTGCGCGCCGCTAAGACCAATCATTGAAGAAGCCGGGGGCAGGTACAGCGATTTCAACGGGCTACAGACATCGCAGGCTTCAACCGTCCTGGCGAGCAATGGCCATGTGCACGATCAACTTCTGGACTTAGCCAGGCTCGACTTCAATTGAGATAACGAATAGTGATTCGTGCGGCAGATTTGCTTGGCTCACCCCCGTAAGATCCAAAAAGTCAACTCAGGGCAGTTCCCTTTCCCAGCAAGGTCCACAGGGTGCAAGTTTCCGTTGGATCAAGGATCGCTTCTCGTTTAACGGCTTCCCGGATCCACACGCCTCACGGCTCGGGACGACCGCCTGCAACCAGTCCACGAACGGTCCGCGCAAGGCACTGGGATGTGGGCCGACACCCCCCGCTGATCATCGCCTCTCGAATTTTGTCTGCCCTCCGTCAGGCTGCCTCACGATAATAGTAGCTCAGCATTCCGCCCAGCCGCTGGCGGCAGCGGATGGCTCCAGTGCTACCGACGCCTGACTTTTCCTCTATGATCACTCGGTTGCCCAGTCCTTGGTGGTTGCGCTCGTGATGATAGTGCACCACGAATTCGTGGAGGGCCTTTCGCAGGGAGCCTTCTCCGAACAGGATCAGGCGCTCCAGGCAGGATGCCTTGATGGTTCTGACGAAGCGATCCGCGTGGGCATTCAGATTCGGCGAGTGGGGCGGCAGTTTCACCGATTGCACCCCACTCGCCGCCAGAGTCTCCAGGAACTCTGCCGTGAACAACGGGTCCCGGTCATGAATCAGGTATCGTTTGCCGACCAGGAAGCCTTCCGCGGCATCCGTGAGGTTGCGTGCTACTTGGCTCATCCAGAGCCCGTTCGCTTGTCTCGCCAGTCCAGCGATCTCCACCCGTCGGCTCGACAGGTCGATTAAGAAGAGCACCAGAAATCTCGTCAAGCCGTTCCGCGTCCAAGCCTCGACGGTGAAAAAGTCTGCCGCCACCATAACCTCTCGATGCCGGCACAGAAACTCCTTCCAGGTGGTCTT
>Ga0187874_10003509_pt1 | contig 10922 bp, 6 predicted proteins | sample June2016WEW_16_1_3_FD_132993 | JGI IMG/M metagenome (GOLD analysis project Ga0187874, IMG submission 132993) | Peatland microbial communities from SPRUCE experiment site at the Marcell Experimental Forest, Minnesota, USA - June2016WEW_16_150 | ecosystem: Environmental > Terrestrial > Soil >... | reverse complement strand
TTCATTTCCACCCGCGACATCCCGGCCGACGAGGCGGTGGCGCGCGCCAAAAGCTGGCCCGGCCTGCTGGGCGTCGATTACGTCAAAACCGTGACGCATCCAGAACCGTTCTTGTGGGATGAAGCCGGCAGCCTGAGCGGAAACTTCCAGTTGGCGCGCGGCCCGGCGGCGGCCGTCGCGGACGCTCCGCTTCCGCCCGCCGACATTCCCATCGTCGCTTTCGACTACGGCATAAAATACAACATTCTGCGGCGCCTGCGGCAGCACGGCTTCAAAGTGCAAGTGGTGCCCGCGACGGCGACGGCGGCGGAAGCCCTGCGCTACAAGCCGGCCGGGATTTTTCTCGCCAACGGGCCGGGCGACCCGTCGGCGCTGGATTACGCGGTGCGGGCCGTGCGGGATTTGATTGACAACGGCGTGCCGATTTTCGGGATTTGCCTGGGGCACCAGATTCTGGGCCAGGCCTTTGGCGGGAAGACCTTCAAGCTCAAGTTTGGCCATCGCGGCGCCAACCAGCCGGTCAAGGACCTGGAGAGCGGGAGGGTGGAAATCACCTCGCAGAATCATGGATTCGCCGTGGACCCCGCCACCTTGCCGCCGGAGGTGGTGGTGGACCGCATCAATCTGAACGATCAAACCGTCGAAGGCCTGCGGCACAAGACCAAGAGGATTTTCTGCGTGCAATACCATCCCGAAGCCTCGCCCGGCCCGCACGATTCCACCCCGCTCTTCGCGCAGTTCCGCGAGATGATAAAGAAGGCGTAAGTGCCGCTATCGCAGTAAGCCAAGGTTGACCTCATGCAACCGAACAAAGATCAAATCGCGCGTCCGGCCAAGGGGCGATTTTTTGCTCACACGGTCCCTGAAATTCTCAGCCTGCTCGGAGAACTCGGTTTTTCCCACTCGCCGTATCGGAAGCGACTTGACGTTGTCTTCAAGAACCCCAAGCACGAGAGCGGGCGCGGTACGCAAGTCGTCAGTCTCTATAAAGCTGACGCGATCATCATTTACTCATTTGAAGAAAGATTTGGCCCAATACACGCGAAGGCTGCCGTCGTCGCGGCTCTTGAACATCTAGCCGTCCTTGATCGCAAGGAGAACCATGAGTGGAGCCGACGCGAGAGCGTCTCGTTCCGTGCGTACCTTGGCGAACTCGGGAAGCTGACCATTACCCGGCACATTCGGATCGCCACACTGGGTAAGTATCGCGGCAACGACAGGTTCTCCAACGCCTGCAAACCCATTTCCGTAAGGTCTGAGGAAAGGGTAGTCTGTGCAATTGAGTTGGCCTGACCAGTCACTGGAGCAAAATGGCAAAATGGCCCAATGGCCCGCCGCGCTTGACTTTTCGCCGCAATGGAGCACATTAGCCGACTCGATTGATGGACCATATCCGAAACATCGCAATTATCGCCCATGTTGACCATGGCAAGACCACGCTGGTGGATTGCCTGCTCAAACAGTCCGGAACCTTCCGCGCCAACCAGGCCATCTCCGGCGAGGAACGCATCATGGATTCCATGGACCTGGAACGGGAAAAGGGCATCACCATCCGCGCCAAAAACGCCGCCTTCAAATACAAGGAATACCACATCAACATCGTCGATACCCCCGGCCACGCCGACTTCGGCGGCGAAGTCGAGCGCATCATGAATATGATCGACGGCGTCCTGCTGGTGGTCGATGCCTCCGACGGTCCCCAGGCCCAAACCCGCTTCGTCCTGCGCAAGGCGCTGGAGGCGGGCGCGAAGCCGATTGTTGTCATTAATAAAATCGACCGCGACAATGCCGATCCGCACCAGGTGCTCGACCGGGTTTTCGACCTGTTTGTCTCGCTCCACGCCACGGATGAGCAGTTGGATTTTCCGACCATTTATACCAGCGCCAAAGAGGGCTATGCCAAGGTCCATCTCAAGGACGAAAGCAGCAACATGACGCCGCTTTTCGACGCGATTATCAAATACATCCCGCCGCCGCGGGCCAGGGCCGGGTCGGAATTCAAGATGCTGGTGGCCAACCTGGATTACTCCGATTACCTGGGCCGCATCGCCTTCGGCAAGATTTACAGCGGCCGGGCCAGGGTGGGCGACGCCGCCGCCTGCCTGCACGGGGACGGGCGCAAGTCCGAGGGCAAGATCACCGCCATTTTCCACTTTGAAGGCCTGCAACGCATCGAGATCGCCGAAGCCCACGCCGGCGACGTGGTGGGCGTGACCGGGTTCGACGACGTGTTCATCGGCGAAACCATCACCGACAATGTCACGCGCGAACCGCTGCCGTTCGTCCCCATTGATCCGCCCACCATCCAAATGCAATTCGCCGTCAACGACGGCCCGCTGGCCGGCTTGGACGGCAAATTGGTCACCGCCCGCCATATTTGGGAGCGCCTGACCAAGGAAGTCCGCACCAATGTCGCCCTGCGCATCTCCCAGACCGAGGCGCCGAATATCTTCAACGTCTCCGGCCGCGGCGAAATGCAGATCGCCATCCTGGTCGAGCAAATGCGGCGGGAAGGTTACGAAGTGCTCGTCTCCCGCCCGGAAGTGATCTATCGCCACGACAAAGACGGGCGTTTGCTCGAACCAATTGAAAAACTCTTCCTGGAAATTCCAAAGGAATCCATGGGGCCGGTGATGGAAAATCTTTCCGGGCGCAAGGCGGAAATCGCCCACATGGACCATCACGGCAACGAGGTGACCATCGAGGTCCTCATCCCGATGCGCGGGTTGATCGGGTTCGAGACCGACCTGGTCAACACGACGCGCGGCTTGGGTGTGATGAGCCATTTGTTCCATGAATACGGACCGGACCGGGGCGAAATCTCCGCCCGCAAGAACGGCTCCCTCGTCAGCATGGAGGACGGCGAAGCCATGGCCTACGCTTTGAACATGGTGCAGGAACGGGGCCGCCTGATGGTCGAGCCGGGCGAAAAGATTTACAAAGGCATGATCGTCGGTGAAAACGCCCGCGAAACCGACATCCCCGTCAACCCCTGCAAAGCCAAACGCCTCACCAACATGCGCTCGCAAGGCGACGGCAAAGGCATTCAACTGGACCCGCCGCTGAAAATGTCCCTGGAACGCGCTCTCGAATACATCGGCCCGGACGAATACGTCGAAGCCACCCCCAAGAACCTGCGTCTGCGCAAGAAAATCCTGGACGAAACCCGGCGCAAACGCGCCGCCCAATCGCATCAGCATAAAGTGGTGGCGGAGTAGCCGGACGGGGCCTCTTTCCAGCCAAGACATGGATGTTGTCCCATTACGGCGGTCTTCTCTAGCCGCCATTGTTTTTCTGCAATTTGCCGTTGCCGCCTGGCCCGCCCAACGCCAGTCGCTCCAAGGGCATGTTCCCGCCGCGGTGGCGGGCGCTCTCGTTCTCGGCCCTCTGCACGCCGCGCAACAACTGGACCTGGCCCTGGGGCTGTCGTTGCGTCCAACGGCCTTTCGTTTCCCGTGGGCGGCACCAGCGCCGCCGCCCCGTTATGGGCAGCCTTTACCGCGCTGGTCAATCAGCAGACCTTCAGCCAGGGGCAGCCGCCGATTGGTTTTGCCAACCCGCCCCTCTACGCCCTGGCGCGCGGGCCGCAGTCCAGCGCGATCTTCAACGACATCACCACCGGCAACAACACAAATCTTCTGAGCGCCGACGAGTTTTTTGCCGTCCCCGGCTACGATCTCTGCACCGGCTGGGGCAGCCCCGCGGGCGGCAACCTGATCGCCGCCCTGGCGCAGAATCCGCAATTCGATTTGACACTGCTCAACGGCGGTTTCGAGACGGCCACCTTCGCCGATTGGACGGTCAACGCCCCGGGCGGGGCGATGATTGTCGGCGCCGGCAGCAGGACTTTCCGTCCCTACGTTCATTCCGGCACTTATGCGGCGTATCTGTCCCAGGCGGGAACGCTCGGTTACCTTTCGCAATACGCGACCAACCTGGGCGCTCCCTCCTGGCAGAATCTCGGCCCGCCCATCACCGCGACCAACGCTCTCATGACCCAATCCGATCTTCGGCCGCCGGATCAGCAGCGCTTTTATCGGGTGATTCTGCTCCCCTGAGTTAACCCTGTCACCAATCCGGCTGGCTTTTCTCAATCCGGCGCGTCCGCCATAGTTTTCACGACGGCGGAAGCCTCGGCACAGGAGGATCGGCGAAGGCGGAGGCGTTTCGTCTGAAAAAACCCTTGCATATTCCATAAAAATGCGCTAATGCTCCATTCGATGAAACTTGGAGTCATCACATTCGGGAGGACGCGGCTCGGCCCCGGACGATCCGCTGCCAACCCGCCGGCCGGCTTCCGGGCCGGCGTCCCACCGGCAGAATTTGCCGGTCCAGCCCCCTCCAACAGATTTCGGTCAAGCCAAATCAAGCCAAAAATCAAACCAAATCAAACCAAATCAAAGTAAATCAGACCCCATTACACTAGGGGGGAGGGGGTATCCCCTTCTCGCCCTCCAGCCGGTTTAAACAGGTTGCAATGGGAGAACAAACCCGCTATAAGGGCGGTTGAATCGTACCAATTGAGTGCTGCTGAAAAAAAGGCTGCCGCCGGCAATACAGCCCAAGAACGGGCCGTATTGATCTTCCGCGCCCTCAGGGTCAGCTCCTTCAAGCAAACCGATCGCATGTTTGCCTGGCTCATTGCCTTTGAGTGGCTGGCCTCCATGGCGGCGGCGTCGCTCATCTCCCCCAGTATCTGGCCCAGCGAACGGCCCATGCGCCTGGTCTGGACGGCCGGGGCGCTGGCGGGATTGATTTACCTGGTGCCGCTTTATCTGGCCTTGCGCTGCCCCGGCCGCGCCTATACCCGCCATGTCATTGCCATCGGCCAGATGCTCACTCCGGCTCTGTTCATCCATTTGACCGGCGGCGGCTTTGAAACCCATTTTTTTATCTTTGGCTCCCTTGCCGCCCTGGCTTCCTATCGCGACGTTCGGATTCTGATGAGCGCCACGCTCGTCGTGGCCGGCGACCACTTTCTCGGCGGCTTGGAATGGGTCCAGTCTGTCTTTGGCGCCGCGCCGCCGGCGCCCTGGACGTGGATTGGGTTTACCGGCTGGGTTTTGTTTGAAGACACCCTGCTGGCCCTCTGGATTTGGGAGAGCCAGCGCCTGTTGTTTTTCGTCGCCACCCACCAGGCCGAAGAGCAAATCCTCCACGAAACCATTGAGCGCGAAGTGGCCGAGCACCTCGAAACCCTCCGCCAGGAAAACATCAAGTACAAGCAAATCCAGGCCTCCCTCCAGGCCAGCGAAGCCAAATTCCGCTCCCTGGGCGAATCCTCCCCCGACGGCATCTTCCTGGCCGACACCGCCGGCCAGTGGATTTACAGCAATTCCCAGGCGATGAAACTGACCGGCTTGGACAACAAGGAAACCCTGGGCCACGGCTGGACCAAAGCGGTTCATCCGGAGGACAAGGAAAAGATTCTGGCCCTGTGGAGCCAGGCCTTGCAGGAGCGCAAGGACTTCGCCCAGGAATTTCGCCTCATGACTCCGGCGGCGGAAGTGCGCTGGGTCCTCTGCCGCACCGCCGCCATCCGCTACGAGGACGGCGGCGCCAGCCAGAGCGGCGGCTACGCCGGCACCCTCAAAGACATCAGCTCCTACAAGGCGGTCGAAGAAGAGTTGCGCCGGGCCAAGGCCGACGCGGAAGGGGCCGTCAAAGCCAAGGGCGAGTTCCTGGCCAAGATGAGCCATGAGATTCGCACCCCGATGAACGGCGTCATTGGCATGACCAACCTGCTGATGGATACCGACCTCAATTCCCAGCAACGCGAATACAGCGAAACCATCCGCCGCAGCGCCGAATCGCTCCTCTTGCTCATCAATGACGTGCTCGATTTCTCCAAGGTCGAGGCCCGCAAACTGATCTTCGAAACCATCGACTTCAACCTCCAGGAAACCATCGAAGGCTCGCTCGAATTGCTGGCCGAAACAGCCCAGGCCAAAAACATCGAGTTGGCCGGCTTTGTCCTGGCCGATGTTCCCACTCAGTTGCGCGGGGATCCGGGCCGCTTGCGCCAGGTCTTTGTCAATTTGGTCAGCAACGCCGTCAAGTTCACCGAGTACGGCGAAGTGGTCGTTTCCGTCGCCAACCTCTCCGAGACCGCCACCCACGTGGACCTTCGTTTTGAAGTGCGCGACACCGGCATCGGCATCCCGCCGGAAATCCAACCGCGCCTCTTCCAGGTCTTCAGCCAGGCGGACAGCTCGACCACCCGCAAATACGGCGGCACGGGCTTGGGCCTGGCCATCTCCAAGCAATTGATCGAGATGATGGGCGGCCAGATCGGTTTTACCAGCCTGCCGGGGCAAGGCTCCATCTTCTGGTTCACCGCCCGCTTTGAAAAGCAGCCCACCACCGCCAAGGCCAAGGCCGGCTCCGACGACCAGGTCGCTCTCTCCAATCTGCACGTCTTGATCGTGGACGACAACGACACCAATCGCCGCATCCTGGAAGATCAGATGCAAGCCTGGGGCATCCGCGCCACCAGCGCCGCCGGCGCCCAGGAAGCGTTGGAAAAACTCCAAGACACCGACACCGACCGCTTCGATGTCGTCATCATGGACATGCACATGCCGGGCATGAACGGCATCTCGCTGGCCGAGGTCATCAAGGCCGATCAGCGCCTCTCCCACGCCCGCTTGATTATCCTCACCTCCCTGGGCCAGTTGATGGATGACCAGCAGCTCCAACGCATGGGCATCGAGGCCTGTCTGGTCAAGCCGGTCAAGCAAGCCCGCTTGTATGAATGTTTGACAGGACGCCGTCAAATCCCGCAGAAACCCGCCCCGAGCCAGGCCGCCCCCGGCGCGCTCCCGGCCGAAAAACTTCGCGTCCTCCTGGCCGAAGACAACATCATCAATCAAAAGGTCGCCGTCGCTCAATTGCGCAAACTCGGTTGCTCCCCCGATGTCGTCAACAACGGCCTCGAGGCCGTCGAAGCCGCCAAACGCACCCGCTACGACGTCATCCTCATGGATTGCCAGATGCCGCAAATGGACGGCTACGAAGCCTCGCGCCAAATCCGCCTGCGCGAGCAGTCCGAGGGCGCGCGCCCCGTCTATATTGTCGCCATGACCGCCAATGCCATGCAAGGCGACCGCGAAAAGTGCCTGGCCGCGTCGATGAACGACTACCTTTCCAAGCCGGTGAAAGACTCCGAATTGAAGGCGGCCCTGGTCCGTTCCCGCCCCGCCTTGGAAACCGAAGCGCCGGCGCCCGAACCCGAGCTGGCCCTCCAGGAGTCTCCCCAGGGCGATGCCCTGGTCGATTTGGAGCGCCTCGAAGCCGCGGCCAACGAAGACCCGAAAATCCTCCAGGAACTGGTCGATCTCTATTTCGCCCAGGCCAAGGACCTGATGAACGGCTTGCACGCCGCCATCAATTCCGGCTCCGCCAAGGACGTCGATCATTTCGCCCACAAACTCGTCGGCGCCAGCCTCGCCTGCGGCATGTCCGCCATGGTCCTGCCCTTGCGCGAACTGGAGAAACGCGGCAAGGAGGGACGCCTGGAGGACGCCGAGGCCTTGTTCGAGCGCGCCAGCCGCCACCTCGAACTGACCCGCGACAAAGTGGGTTCCTATGTCCGTCAATACCAAAGCCATTGAATACTTCCGATCCAAATAGCGGGGCCGCCGAGCCGGTGATTGATTTCGATCAGCTTCAATCCGCCTGCGACGGCGACATTCATCTGCTGCGCGAACTGGTGGACCTTTATTTCCACCAAGCCGGCGAAATCATGGCCGGCCTGGAAAAGGCCATTGCCGAAGGCTCCGTCCCGGATGTCGATCATCTGGCCCACAAATTGGCCGGCTCCAGCCTGGCCTGCGGCGTCCGCGCCATGGTCCCCTCCCTCCGCCAGCTCGAACACGGCGCCAAGGACGGCCATCTCAACGGCGCCGCCGGGCTGTTCGCCGAAGCCGCCAGACAACTGGAAATCGTCCGCGTCCGCCTGCGGGATTACATCCACCAATATCCTCCGCAATAGGATGAAGAAAATCCTCATCGTCGAGGACGACTTGATCGTCCGGTCCATCTATCGCCGGAAATTTGAAATGTCCGGCTACAAGGTCGAGACCGCTGAGGAAGGCACCGCCGCGCTCAATATGCTGCCCGTTTTCAAGCCGGATGTCATCCAAGTGGACATCATGCTCCCCGGCATTGACGGCGTCGAAGTCATCCGCCAAATCCGGGCGTGGCCGGAGTTTCGCGCCGTCCCGATCCTGGTCTTGTCCAGCTTCTACCGCCCCGATCTGGCCAAGGAAGCCTGGAAAGCCGGCGCCACCAAGTGCGTTTCCAAAATGGACTGCACTCCCAACCTGGCGCTCGAGTTGATCGAACAACTTCTCAGCGGCGAAGCCACCTCGTTCACGCCCAAATTCGGCACCATCTCCATGCCCAAAGGGGCCTTGGACATTCCCGCGCCGCCGCCTGAACCGGCCGCGCCAACCCCTTCTCCCGCCACCCCCGCGCCGCCCGCTTCCAAGCCGGTCATGGCTCAGGAAGCCGTTCCCTTCGTGCCCGTGACCCCGCCGCCGCGCCCCGCCCTTCCCAAACGGGCGGCGCCGGCGGAACCGCCTCCACCCTGGCCCGATGACCCGTCCATGCCTTCGCAGCCGCCCAAGCTGAAGATCAGCCTTGATCTGCCTCCGTCCAAGGGAACCGCCCCAACCCGTCCCGCCTTTGCCCAGGAAAAAGAAGGCGGCCCGCCCGCCCAAACGCCGGCAATCTCCGTTCCCCGTCCCGAGATTCCCGCTGTGCGGACGCCGACACGCCCAACTTTTGTCACCAGTCCGCCCGCCGCCCCGGCTCCGTCCGCGCCGGTTGCCCCCCAGGCGGCGCCCCCTCCCGCTTGGCCGGCCGAATCCATATCCGGCGAAGAGGAAGCGCCCTCCGGCTCGGATTTTCGCGCCGAAATTCGCGAGCAATTCCTCCGGCGCGCCCCGCAAATCCAGAACGAACTCCGCGAACGCGTCGGCGCCCTCATCAAGAGCAAAAGCACCACCGACCAGTTCAACCTCCTCCACGACTTGGAGGCGACCGTTTCCTCCCTGGCCAGCCTGGCCGGCATCACCGGCTTTGGCCGCATCGCTCATCTCTCCGGCGCCTTGGACGCGCTGATCAAAGACCTTCATAAAAAGCCCAGCCAGATGACCAGTTCCGTCCTGCGCACCATCGCCCACGCCGCCGACTGCATGAACCTGCTGTTCCGCGATCTCAGCCACCTTCCCAGTGAACTTCCCCAGTCCCTCCTTATCCTGGCGGTGGACGACGAGCCAATCGCCCGCCGCACCATCTCCGTCGCCCTCGGCAAAGCCAATCTCAGGTGCATCGGCATGGACGATTCGCGCGCGGCCCTGAATGTGCTCAAGGAAAACCCGTTCGACTTGATTTTTCTCGACGCCGAAATGCCCGGCTTGACCGGCTTCGAACTGTGCGCCGAGTTGCGCAAGCTGCCCACCAACAAGACCACCCCGGTCATCTTCGTCACCAGTCTGACCAAATTTGAAATCCGGGCCCAGTCCTCCCTATCCGGCGGCAACGATCTCATTGCCAAGCCCTTCCTCATGATGGAACTGGCCGTCAAAGCGCTGACCTATCTATTGAAGCCCGCGCCCACCGTCGAAGCCAGGCCCAGGCCGTCCGCCCCGTCTTGATTATGAATACAATTCAGAATTCCGGGCTTGACCCCCGCTATAGTGGAAACCGATGCTCTTGAAGCAAAACGCCCGGAACGCTGCATCGCTCGGCTGAACAAAATCGCCGAAATGTTGAATGTATGAAGTTGACCCCAAGTCGCTCTGCGACACAATGTCATTGTTCTGACGAACAGTTTTGCTTATTGGGGGGCGGCGGTAGGGATTTTTAGTTATCTTGGTAATCTGTACGCCGTTCCTCCGATTCCATCCATGACAGCTCAGTTTAACCGCATTATTACAGGCCCCATGCCTACGAATTGGGGATTTTACCTTTGGAACATCACCAATGCGCTGGTGAGCGGAAACACGCTGGACAGTTCGACCAACGGCATTGTCCTGTTCAACGCCCATTTCCTAAGGCAGCCGATCGACACCTATTTTCAAAGGCAGCCGGATTCCTTTTTGGCAGCCAATCACAACAGCAACGGCAGCGCGTTGATCCAAATAACGCCTTGGGCCGGATCGCCGGTCATTGGGACACAACAGAAAGGGGATTTCTTTCTGAATGGCAGCCCGGCTTTGCTGTGGCGGAATACGAACACCGGGCAGAACGTCCTCTGGCCCATGAATGGAACGAATACCAACTCGTGCTCGTGTTGCGGTACCCTGTCGAGCAACGGGCTGCCCTCGATGCCGGCGGGCTGGGTGATTTCCGGCACGGCGGACTTTACAGGGGACTGCAATAATGATATATTGTGGACGATGCCTGGTACCACCAACGTCTTGCTCTGGATGATGCAGGGGCCAAGTTTTATTTCGTCCAATTGGCTGCCGGCGCTGGGGAACTCATCCTACGGGATTGTCGGGACAGGCGATTTCAGCGGAGACGGTAAAGCAGACATTGTTATAACAAACTCTTTTGGTCCGGTGATCAGGTTTATGGACGGCACCAGCAAGATTTCAGACATTCCGATCACAAATCTCCCCCCAACATCGACGGCAAAAGTTGTTGGGGTCGGTGACTTCACCGGGAGTGGTCAGACTGACATATTGTGGCGTGACTATACAACTGGGAACAATTTTGTTTGGGTCATGCAGGGAACAAACGTCATCGGCACGAATGACCTAGCGAGCCAAGGCGACGCGAATTGGCAAGTTCAAGGAGTGGGAGATTTTAACGGTGACGGGATTGCGGATATTCTCTGGCGACATGCTCAAGCTGGTTCCAACCAACTCTGGTTGACGAGTAGTTTGTTGGGCACAAACTACACGAATGTG
>Ga0187874_10003505_pt1 | contig 10934 bp, 15 predicted proteins | sample June2016WEW_16_1_3_FD_132993 | JGI IMG/M metagenome (GOLD analysis project Ga0187874, IMG submission 132993) | Peatland microbial communities from SPRUCE experiment site at the Marcell Experimental Forest, Minnesota, USA - June2016WEW_16_150 | ecosystem: Environmental > Terrestrial > Soil >... | reverse complement strand
TTTTGCATAGTGCTTATGAAGGTCTGACATTAGAGCAAGCTATTAATAAATATGCACCTTCCAGTGAAAATAATGTTGGACGTTATATATTTGAAGTTGATAAGTGGATGGGGATAACAAAGGATACAGTAATAGATGCTTACATAGATGAAAATGGTTTGAATACGACACCAGAGACGCAAACAGTGGAGACAGAAGTGGCGAATACTACAGAAACACCTAAACCTGCAGAAGAATCTGTTTCAAAAGTTGTAACTTAGTTTAATGGAAACTTTCTCTCAAATTCCACCCCTTCCTCTTACCGAGAGCCAAAAGTGGCAGATCATAGACATAAATTTGTGTCAGACAGACAAATTAAAGAGAATTGCGCACAGATTAAATTGTCTTGGGTCAGCTTACTATCTTATAAAGATAGGTCTTCGTCGTCATAGACTCTATGATCCTCTTCACTCTTACATGGCGGGATTAATAGAACAGGAAGTTTTAAAAGAAGTCATTGAAATTCCTCGCGACTTTTTTAAATCCACCATATTTACTGAAGGTGGCCCAATATGGTGGTCACTTCCCTTTAGTTATGAAGATGAACAATACATGAGGGCTATGGGATATGGAGATGAATGGATTAGGTGGATGAATTGGGTGCATGAACAAGATTCAAGAACTTTAATTGTTTCTGAAAATAAAGACAATATTAATAAATTAGGTGCTCGTATCAGATGGCATTATGAATCTAATGATTTTTTTAGGTCTTTATTTCCAGAAATACTTCCAGATAGTTCTTGTACTTGGGGTGCATCTTCATTAATGCAAAAAAGAACTAAAAAATCCCCTAATGGTGAAGGAACGTATGATTTCCTATCTGTAGGAAGTGCCACTCAGTCAAGACACTATAAAAGAGTTGTAGAAGATGACCTTGTTGGAAGAGATGCTATAGATTCAGAAGTTGTAATGGCAGATACAATAAATTATCATAGATTACTTCCAGGCGCTTTTGATTCTGACCCATTGTTAAGAAATCGTACAAATGATGAGATTGTAGTTGGAAATAGGTGGTCTTGCAAGGATTTAAACCAATGGATTAGAGATAATGAGAAGGATTTTCATGTAACTACTCATTCAGCCCTTGGAGGTTGTTGCGCTGCACATCCAGCAGGAGAATCAATATTTCCATTGGAATGGACTAAAAAGAAGTTAGAATCTTTAATACCTCGTTTTGGTCTTTACTATTACTCTTGTCAATACCTAAACAACCCCATTGCTCCCGGTGTAGCCCTTTTTGATAAAAAATGGCTTCGTTACTACGACCTTTTACCTCTTTCTCAAACTGACAGACGCGCTCGTATATGTCATGAGGTCTTTGAAGGTGAGACAATCAAAGACCTAAATCCCTCCGATCTCTCTATTCACATGATAGTTGATCCAAACCATGCAGGAAATCAGGGACGTTGTAGACATGCTATCACAGTTACGGGTGTGCAACGAAAACGAGAAGTCAGAGATGACAGAGGAGAACTTGTTGACATACCCCAACGAATATACCTTTTGGATTGCTGGGCGGAATCTTGTAATTATGAAAAATTCATCCAAAAAATTTACAGCGTGGCTAATTTCTGGCGTCTCGACAAATTCTACCTCGAAGTTGTTGCCGCTCAGCGAATACTCAAGTTCTACTTAGATTATAGAAATAAGATAGAAAAAAGGAAACTTAGAGTAATACCACTAAAAATTGATACTAGTGCCAATGCGAAGGCCAAAAGAATAGAGGCTCTTAATCCTTATTTTGCAGAAGGTCAAGTTTGGATACGGCGCATGGCACATCAAGATTTTGTTACAGAATATGGGTCTTATCCTAATGGACGAACAATAGATATTTTGGATACATTATCTTATGGGCCGGAAGTATGGTTAAATAATAGTGCTACGAGAAATGAAGTTATGGATTTTATTAGAGGACAGATGCAGAATTATCCGCTCGATCAACTCAATCAGGCGGGATATTAAGTCAGGGAGGATAAGTTGAGGCCAACAACTGACGTACTGGATGAAGAGTAAAATGTTTCCATATTTATCTTTAGCAGGTGTTGTGAAAATAGTTTGTGCTTGTATAATGGCTGTAATGATGCTAGGATTTGCACCTCTAGTGTTTAAACATTCTACTTTTACAAACAATCATGCCATAGTACAACAAACTCTCCCAGAGAGAATATCCTCGACAGAGGCGAGATTAACTAATTTAGAACAAAGAGTTGGGAATTTAGAATCTATTAAACTTGGAGAAAGACTTTCAGTAATAGAGACTAGGCAGGAAGCGGTACTTGGAATGTTACTTCCAATAGCATTGTTTTTATTCACACATACTTTAGAAGTTATTCAACGTATGCGTGGAAAGAATAAAGGAGGCCAATAGTGATAATCTATCTAAGTTTACTAGTTGCCATTATAGGAGTTTTAATTTATGCTCTTAGCACTAATGGCAAAGTAGCTGAAATCGGACGTATTATGTTTGGATGTGGACTTTTAGCATTTTTGTTAGATGTTGTAGGTGGGAAGTTTACAAACTTGTTTAAATAGTTGTAAATTGTATGTGGAATCCATTTAAAAAGAGAACAACAGTAGTAATACATCAACACAACTGGCAGTTACAAAATATTTTAACAAAGGAGACTTCAAATATTATGGCTTTTAATCTTGCGAATTTTCAAAAACTTCTAGGCGTAGCTGTTACAGCAGCTTCACAGACAGCTAATATTGTAAGTGAATGGGGAAGTGGAGATCATATAAATGCTGTACAAACTGCTGTGGCAACGGCAGGGGCATTTGCACAGTCGGCAACATCTAATCCTCAGACACAGCAAGAAGCAGCAGCGGCAGCACAGGTAGCGAGTGCATTGGTTCCGATATTTTTTGAATTTGGGTCTATGTTTAAAAATGCGGCAAGTACACCAGTGCAACAGACAGGTACAAATACAATTTCCTCTCCTGCACAAGTTTCAGTACAGGTAGGAAAATAAAAAATAAAAAGTAAAAAATAGTAAAAGTTTTTAAGGATAGTTTTTTATGATACTTACCGAACCAGTACCTCTCAAGATGGGGCCGGAAGAAGAAAAAGTTAGAAATACCTATGTCTATGAGAATATTGACTCCATTAAGAGAGGTCTGGTTCCTCTAACAGAAAATAAAATTAAGGAATGGCGCCGTTTAAAAGATGGGATTCCAGAAAAAGACACTAAAACTTTTCCGTGGCGTGGAGCAAGTAATCTTGTAATTCAAGTAATTGCCACTAATATAGATACTCTTCTTGCACAAGTAATGGCATCCATATATGAGGTTCTTCCTGTATGGCCATGTGAACTTGTTGGGGATCAGTCTACAGAGATGTATGCAGAGGAAAAACGTAATACAATGGAAGAGTTCCTTAATCTAATGGCTATGGAGAAAGATGAACTCGATCTTTATAGAATCGAGTCTCAACTTTTTGATGGAGCTATAGGTTATGGATATATGGCAGCTAAAACTCCTTGGGTTTTGGAACAGGAAAGTGTGTGTATAGGTGAACAAAATGGGCCATCTTTTACAGAATTTGATCGTGTAAATGGGCCAAAACCAACAATTATACCTTTAGAAGATTTCGGTTTCACACCTAGAGCGGAGTCTATAGATTCTGCGCGTTTTAAATACCACGTCCTTAGACTTACAAAACATGATTTGATGGAAAGAAAGTTTCTTAAAAAGTATGATGCGGATAAAATAGATCTAATAATGTCTTCTCCTGATAGGGGTGGGCCAACACAGACAGAAAAGGACAAGCAGCAAAGTACAGGTGCTTATACACAAAATAGCACTTTGGAACAAGAATGGGATTTGTATGAATGTCATTATCCATACATAGTTAATATTGGTGGACAAGATCGTAAAATATCAATTATAGAGACCTATCATTTTAGTACTAAAACTTCAATGAGAGCTCTGTATAATTGGTATCCAAATAATGAGAATATCTTTACTGTAGCACAGCTTGGATATACAGACCGAGGAATTACATCTCTTGGATATTGCGAGATGTTGAAACATTCACAGATAGAAGTATCTTCGCAACATAATAGATATGCGGATAATGGAACTCTTGCGAATACTTCTATATATCGTGTTGATCCTGATGTGAGTTCTAGACTTGATGCGAGTTTTTCATTATTTCCAACTTCTATACTTCCCGCAAAGGAAAGTGAATTTGAGGTATTTAATATTGGTCGCCAATCAGATAATGGAATAGATAATGAACGCCAAGCATTAGAACTAGTCAAGGCCAGAACTGGCCTTGATAATGGTATGTCTGCTGCTGGTGGAGGGGTTATTAATCCTAAACGCGGTATTTACTCTGCACAGGCTACATTCTCAGCCCTTCAAGCAGGTAATAGGCGCGGGGATTTAAGAAAAGCAGATTTAAAGTATGCCCATGTAGATATTGGACGAAAAGTTCAAAAACTATACGCATATTATGGAATTGGAAAGAGACTTAGGTATTTTGGTAAGGATGGAGAATATCTTAAAATAGCCTTTGATGATGTACAAAAAGGTCTTTTAAGAATCCCGGTTAGAGCTTCTACGGGAAGTATTAACCGTGAGATGGAAAAGCAAACGATGATATTGTTGATGCCACAATTCAGACAACATTATCAAGCGATTGCACAGGTACTTCAAGCTTTACCTCAAGCTCCGCAGCATATGCAAGATTACTTGCTTAATATAATCATTGCCAATGACATGTTAATGCGGAGAATGGCAAAAGTTTTCGGATTTGATGATCTGGAAAGGTTGGTGCCAGAGCCAGCCATAATAACTAAAATAAAGGAGCAGCAGAAAAATGTCTCAAAACAGCGAAAAGAACAACTCGATAGAACCCTCACCGCAGGAATTGATGCTGAAACAACAGGAGCAACTCTTCCAGCAGAGCAAGTTCAATCAGATCATAATGAAACACAAGGAGCAGGTCTTGTACCTGTACAATAGTGGGACGATAGAATATCTTACAACTTTTTGGAAAGAAGTTAGGGAACAATTTGCGGAGGATTTAATTTATAAAGTCAAGGATGAAAAGACTGCTGATTTGAAAAGGGGTGCGATAGAAATGCTTGACTTGTTTATTAAACTTCCTGAGAGAATTGAGAATCGTATGCAGTGGGAACAGAAGAACAAGGCGCTTATTGAGTCTTGGACGAAAGAGATGGTGAATTAATATGCCGTGGACTAGAAAAGGGCAAGAGATAGATATTGATGAGTTTTTTAAAACTACCTTTGGTGGAACTCCAGAGGAAGTGAAGGCAAAGTTAGATAAGATTGATTCTGTAGAAACTACAGTAACGGCTATTAAAACAGCCGCGGAAGAACAAAAGAATGGTATTAATGAAATTAAGACTATAGTTTCTGCATATGCAACTAAGGAACCACCTAAAAATAATAATGGTGGTGGAGATGCTAGTGGTGGTGGAGATACTAAAGTCGAGACTATTGACTGGTCTGAGGATGCAGATGGGGCTTTTAATCAAAGAGTCACTCCACTTGTTGTAGGAACTTTAGAAACTCGTGCTCTTATATCTAAAAGAATGGCTATAGATGAAATTAATAAAAAGCATCCAGATGTTCCATTTGATTTACTTGCGGATGATATAAATGCAATCGCAGATAAAAGTAGACTGGCGGATAGAGCACAGGAACAGTTTTGGAAGAATATTTATTACAAAGTTAAGGGAGAGAAACAAGACGAGATTTTGAGAGATAGAGCACAGCGTTCTGGAAAATTTTTTGTTGAAACTGGAAGTTCAGTTCGTGTGGAAACAGATATTAAAAAAGAACCTGTACTTTCAGATGAACAAAAGAAAATTGCAAAAGGACTTGGAATTTCAGAAAAAGTTTATGCTGAAAATGCTGTAAATATGGGGTTAATATAATATGAGTGGACAACCACCTAAAGTAATGACAAGTAGACAGGCTATGCAAGGAGGAGATGTCAGGGTGGTTAGTCAACCATCAGTGGAAGATAATCCTTTATTGACTCAAACTATTTCTGACACTTCAAACACAGTACCTTCTTCACCCGAAAAACCGAAGTCTGAGGTAGGAGAAGTTGGACATAAAATTAATCTGGATGAGATTAATGACCAGGAAACAAAAGAAACTAGTACACAAACTGAAACTAAAGAAGATACCCATAAAAGAGAAGTGGCCTCGAATGTAAGAAGTGGAAAAGTTGAAATTCGTGATCTTAGTGCAAGAGACCTTGATGATTTTATGGCTGAGAGTATTATTGCAAGGCCACTCCAGCTTCCGACATTTCTGGATGTTAGATCTAAAGATCCTAATTACAGACTTCGTTGGATAAATTTCAAAGCTATGGGCGGTGCTAGATTTGATTGGGCATGTGCGGCGGGGTTTACAAAAGCAGAAATAAAAGATGTAGTAGGTCTTAATTCTAATATCCTTGTACATCCTGATGGGATTAAATATCATGATGTAATTTTGATGAAGATTGAGACAGCAACACTTTTTGGAGCCTACAAACACAATGCACTTCGTAGTCATCAAATGACTACTAGATTTGGTGCTCACAAAATTGCAAAACAAGAAGGGGATGCAGAACTTCGGAATGGTATTTCTTCCGAAGGTTTTAATCCAAATGATCCTAGAGTTAGTGGAAAAATTGGAATCTACATTCCAGATGATAAAACCATTGATGCATTAACTAAGTAGTGAGTAGTTTTTAAGAAGTAGTTTTTAAAAGTAGTAATTCTTTTTAGGAGACATAAACTATGGCAGGGCCGGGTTTGACATATCACCAACCTATTATACAGGTGAAAACTGTGTCAGGCAATGCACCTCTTATGACTGGTCAGATACATGAGGCACCAAGTCAGACTTTTGGATACGGTGTTCCACTTATGTTAGATGCTGGCGGTTATGTAGAGGTGTGGAATGGAAGTTCATATACTAATGCTATCCTTGGTGTTAGTAATGATATTGGACACAGCTTAACTGGTACAGAAGGGCCACCCCCAACAGGGGAACTTTTAACTCTTCCTCCTTCACAACCTTTTGGAAGTGTTGGAGCACCGGGAGCATTTCCAACTTTTGGAAGTGTTCCAAATCAACCGAAGGCTTATAATATTCCGCCGGGCGCACCTATGATTGATGGTCGTCAGGTAATTACTTTAGCTGTTGGGGATACTCTTTTTGAAGCACAAATTGACAACTCCAATACTGGTACTGCTGTGACAGCACTTGCTTTGGAAGGTAAACAGGCAGGACTTGCTTTTGACAGTTCAAGTCCAGCACAGGCATACGTTGATCTTTACAGCAGTGCTACTGCTGCTGTAATTATTGTAGAACTTAATCCACTTGATCCTATCGGAACATCTTTTGGACGGGTATGGTTTAAGTTTTTGAGTTCTGTAACAGTATTTACATAGAACAAGGTTGATATGTTTTTCAATTCTTTACCGAAGGGATTTATTAACGAGGTTGTCTTATGACAATGGCACGTCCAAAATATATGCAGTCTTTAGCCCCCGGAGTTCATGGTAATTTCGTGGAGTTTATAGACTTGAAGCATCGGAAGAAGGAATACGATAAGGTATTCAATATGGATAATACTACTCAGGCATACTTTGATGAAGTACAATGGGCAGGTTTTGGCCCTATGCCTGAGAAAACAGAAGGGGAGAATGTAGCGTACACTGAACTTATTCAGGGTGGAACAAAACGATACATTCCTCTTTCATACGCTTTGGCATGTAGAGCATCTTGGGAACTGATTGATGATGAGTTGTATAACATCATTAAGCAGGCTCCAAAGGCTTTAGCACATAGTGCTGCTTTCACGGAAGAGATGGTTCCGTGGAACATCTTTAACATGGGCTTTTCAGGTGTAGTATCCACTGATGGCGTCTCATTATTTAATAATGAACATCCCCTTCTTGGTGGAGTAAATGCTACAAATACTGGGCCTGGACTTTCAAATATAATTAGTGCTGCCGGAACTTATCCAAATCGTCCTGCAACAGATGCGGATTTGAGTTTTACAGCATTACAACTAATGTCTAACCAATTTGAACGTATGACTGATTCTCTTGGACTTCCAGTAATGGTACGTCCAAAGATGCTAATTATTCCGCCAGAACTCAAGTTTATTGCCCGCGAACTTCTTGGTTCGGGTGGAAAACCATATACCTCTGATAACGAAATTAATGCCTTGTTAGGTGAAGAACTGGATTACATGGTAGTCCACTTCCTTACCTCCGCAAGTGCTTGGTTTGCAGTTACAGAAAAAGAACATCACCAGTTGAAGTTTGCATGGCGCAAACCAATTGACGATGATTATGATGATGACTTCGATAGTCGCAGCGTGAAGATGATGTCTTACATGCGATTAGTTGCCGGGGCCACACACTGGATTGGGACATGGGGCAGCAACGGCCCGTAAATCGTTGATTTTAAAGGGTTTAGGCTCTCTTGACAGGACGATTGAAACATGGTACAGTCCAATAGGAGGGCCAAATGCCTAATACTAAGATGTGTTTAAAGTGTAAGGAAGTTAAAGAATTAAAGTATTTTCGTAGAAATGGTACTGGTAATATATGTTACAGATGTTCAGGTATAAAGGAAAGAAGTAAGTTAAAATATGACATGCTTGTTGCTTTTGGATTCTCATGTCAATGTTGTGGAGAATCTAATCCTTATTTTCTTACTTTAGATCATATAAATAATGATGGTAATTCAGCGAGAGATAAGTATAATGAACAGCAAATTTACAGACTTGCCAGACAAGAAGGTTGGCCAAAAGATAAATATCAACTTCTTTGTATGAATTGTAATTTTGCTAAGGGGCATTATGGAGAATGTCCACACAAACAAAATTTAACTAACCAACAGATATTAGATAATATTAAATTTCTTTCCGAAGGTATAGGTCATGAACATGTTATACATAATACAAACAATCTTCCAGAAGCAAGAAAAGTATTAGCCCAAAATAGAACTTTTGAAAAAGCTAAAAATATGAATGTAACTGAATTAATAGAATTTTTGAAAAAACAAGGAGTAGAGGTTTCATAAGAAAAGGAGCATTTTATAAGTTGTCCCGTCTAAGATACTTGATGGGACTAGGGGTTAGGGATTTCTGGAAGCTCCTTTGCCCTGACCCCTTTAAACAAAATAGGGAGATTTTATGATTTATAAAATACCAGAAGGTCAAAAATTAAGAAATGGTATTAATTGGAATATCACTGAAAATTCTAAAATTATTTTAAATATAAAACTTGGAAATTTTCATTTGTATTTTAGATGGCGAGCAAAACATGTAGAAGGTAAAAGATTTATTTTTGCTTTTGATATATTTCATCCGATTTTTTCTTCTAGTAACTTTCCTAGAATTGATTTTGATACTCGTACTGTCATAGTAGGTGATATAAAATTTACTTGGCAGTATTTACAGGATTTTAAATGGCAAATCTAGAACGCAGTCGTGAAGTATCACCTTATCATTACTGTATGAAATGTTGGCGAAGAAAGCATATTTCTGAACTGACATGGCAACAGGGATATTTGGTATGTGATTGGGACTTAGACAAGCCAGATGCTTTAAATGGAATATCTGTTCTTGGTGAGGGTGATATGGTAAAGATGCGGACTATAATGAATAATCCACAACTAGAACTAGAACCAGATAGAAAACTATTGCAACCATATACAGGCGGATTGATCGAAGATATAATTCTTTAATCCTCTAACTAACCCATGTGTCTGAATCGCCTTTAGGCTGGATGGAGAGGAAATAAAAATGAGCAGAACTCAATCAAGGTATGACTGTGATACTGGATATGGAGATGGTGTAATACCTTTTGCACCGAAAGACTTCATGCCAATAGGTACTACTGTTTTTACTGAAAATGCAAGTGGAGATATAAGTTGGAATCAAGCTGCTTCACAAACAGTAACCTATTTAGCTTCATTATCGACTATTCTTTACAGGCTTGGTCTTTTAGATCAAACTTATGAACAATTCGGTTCTTCAAGTGCGGGGCCGGGAACAACTCCAGCCGGAGTAAGTGGGCCACCCCCATACAAAACTTCAAGCGGAAAACCTATTTGGTTAAATCCTGTAACAACGAATAGGCCGAAGGGGATTACCTTTTTAGATTTCACACTAGCTTATCTTATTGGAGGAGCAGCTCTTACAACTCATACAATAGGATTGACTAGTTCTTTGTTTAAAAATAACACTGCTATTTCAGTTGCAACTATTATTACTAATGCTGCAAATGGTTTGGCTACGGCTACACAAACACTTCCGTATGTAACGAAAGTATCAGTAGCGGCTGCTAGTCAAGTTTATGAAATTGCAGATTTAACTAACTACATGTTAGAACTGGATGTAGCTACTCAAACTGCCGGCACATATAGGATGTATGGTGGCTGGTTACATGTAATGTACAATTATAACTAAGGAGAGTACAATATGTCTAAAGGGAGGGTTTAAAAATGAGTGTAGACATAGCTGGAAATCCTTGGAAGTTTAAACAAGATGGAATAGGTACGAATCCAGTTGGATTCCAGTATTTTGGATATGTGTTTTTTAATGATTTTATGATTACTGAAACAGGTTCGTCAGGAAATAGAATCTATATTACTGATTGGAGTGGCAGAACTTTAGTAGACTTCACTGCTGATGGAAGTAATGAAGCCTTTAAAGGTGCTCGAATAGGTAAAGTACCCGGAGTTAAAATAGTCCAATTTGACTCTGGAACCTTGATTATAGGAGTGTAAAGATGAAGAAACTTTGTTGGATTTTTGTTTTTGCGCTCCTTACATCATTGAGCGTATTTACACAGATACAAGCATCGTTTAGTTGTAATAATCAAAATGGAAACGCTCTTACAGCAGCA
>Ga0187874_10003504_pt1 | contig 10936 bp, 16 predicted proteins | sample June2016WEW_16_1_3_FD_132993 | JGI IMG/M metagenome (GOLD analysis project Ga0187874, IMG submission 132993) | Peatland microbial communities from SPRUCE experiment site at the Marcell Experimental Forest, Minnesota, USA - June2016WEW_16_150 | ecosystem: Environmental > Terrestrial > Soil >... | reverse complement strand
TTCCAGCTCCTAATAAAGAAGCTGATGTTCCAGAAGAGCAAGATATTGTTTCTGTTATTTTGCCGGTTCCTAATAAAACTGCTGATGTTCCAGCAGAACCAGCTATTGTTTCTGAAAGTGGTCCGGAGGCAAGAAGCGTTGCAGACGCTCCAGCTGTTCCAGCAGTTGTCTCTGTTATTGCTCCGGCACCTAATAATATTGCTTCTGTTCCAGAAGAACCAATTGCATTCCCTATTAAGCTTAATGTTGCTTGTGTTCCAGCGGAACCGGCTATTGTCTCAGTTATTGATCCTGTTCCTAATAAAGCTGCTGATGTTCCTGCTAATCCTGCTGTTGTTTCGATTAATGCACCGGAACCTAGCAAATTTGCAGATGTTCCCGCTGAACCAGCTGATGTTGCGTTCATTCCTCCGACTGTTGAAGTCGGAATAAATGTGCTAATTCCAGCTATAGTTCCTGAAATTGCTCCGGCTCCTAATAATGTTGCTGATGTTCCAGCTAATCCTATCGAAGTTGAGAAAAGAGATAAAGTTGCTTGTATTCCAGCGGTTCCTGCTATTGTTTCTGCTAATGAGCCAGCTCCTAATAAAACTGCTGATGTTCCGGTAGAACCTGCTATTGTTCCAGTAAGTATTCCATTAGCAGAAATATTTATTGAAGTCCCAGCGGATCCTGCTATTGTCCCAGCTATTGTTCCAGCACCTAATAAGTTTGCAGATGTTCCGGCAGATCCTGCGGAAGTTTCATTCAATGCACCAGAGGCTAATAATGTTGCAGAAGTTCCAGAAGATCCTGCGATTGTTCCAATTAACGAAAGAGTTGCAAATGTTCCAGCGGAAGCAGCTATTGTACCACTCAATGATCCAGAAGCAAGAAGTCCAGCAGAGGTTCCAGCAGAACCAGCTGTCGTCTCCGCAATAGCACCAACTCCTAACAAAGTTGCTGATGTTCCAGCTGATCCTGCTATTGTTTCTGCAATAGTTCCAGCACCAAGTAATACAGCTGATGTTCCAGCAGAACAAGCAATAGTATCGATAAGAGCACCAGTTCCTAATAATGCAGCTGATGTTCCGGCAGAACCTGCTATTGTTCCGATAAGAGATAATGTTGCGGTGACCCCAGCAGAAGCAGCTATTGTTCCAGCTATTGTTCCAGAAGCGAGAAGTCCAGCTGTTGTTCCGGCAAGACCTGCAATAGTTCCAGCTATTGTCGCACTGCCCGATAACGTAGATAGATTATCCGTTCCAGCGATACCAGAGATTACTGACGTAATAAATGATATCGCGGGAGTTAGCGTTGGTATGGTTAAGATTATACCATTGCTATTTCCTATTGGTTGCGATAAATTAAGAATGATATTATTGTTAGCGCTGCTCGCAGCGCTAACAATTTGATTAGAACTCGATATGACAATAGAACCAGAAACTGGCGAAGAATTAGAACCAAGATAAATAAGAATTGGAACCGCCTGCGCTCGCGCAGGCGGTTTTGTTAGCTGGACATTATTCTGCGTCGCATTGCCTTGTGAAAGCGTTATGACGGCAGCAGTGTTAATAGCCATAGGGATATTTTATGGCTCTTGAGCCATTATCAATATGCTAATTAATTAATAGGGCGAAAATGTTATGCTGGTGTCAGCTCATCAATCGATGTTCCTGCAACATCTGGCGAGCCTGGCTGATAAGCCACAAGATAATGCTGCTGCCCAACATATGGTGTCGGTAGCTCATAATAACCACCAGAATCACTTGTCACCTGATTAACAAATGCGTTTGTAGCCGTTAAAAAACCACGAATTGTGCAGCTTCCTAATGCTCCGCCGACTGAGTTTAATGTCTGCCCAATAATTTTCTTGTTTTGCTGCCCACCAGAATCATCAAAGCCTATATAAGGTTCATATGAATAGCTTTGAGAACTTGCATCTCCGGTAACTTGCATTCCACCATTAAATGATCCACCCATTCCACGAGATGTTGTCCAAAGAAAACCATCCATAAATATATTGGTTGTCTTCAAAGGTTGACCGCCAGCGCCACCAGCAATAAATTGACGATCTTCTTGATGACGATCATCGCTCGCTATCATATAGATCTGATTAAATGTAGACGCTGCGCCAGAATATCCAAGAAAAAGACTCATACTATTATATCAGTTTATTGCCTCGTTCGAGTGATATATCTTTTGACGGTATGATAAGATCGACACAATCAGGGCGACGATGATTACGAACCGCATCCTTCGCATTTTCAAGGACTGCTAACGCAAAAATCTTATCATCAATTGGTCCCTCAATTGATAACGCTCCATTATTCCATATTTTGATGACAAACTTTGCCTGCAACGCTTCATTACTCTCATCAGCAAACTTATCTGCAATTTTCATTGACATAAAACCTCCTTACACTATATATCAGAGAAAGTTAAATTATTCATCGATGACTGCATAAACATCTATTACCGCATTAGCGGTTATATTGAAAAGACAAAGAGATGCGTTTGACGGTATAGCAAACCCGCGGGGAAAAATATAGATAGCTCCTGCTCCGATGTTTGCTATTGTGGACACACGACGATTGTAGTTTGCAGGAACGCCGGGCATAACGCCCCAAGCGACTGCAACGACAGTTTGTGATGGTGCAGCGGCGCCATCCCCTTCATCGATAAAGTTTTGTGTGAATAATGGAGAAACTCCGACGGAAGAGGAACGACCAAGACCGAAGACAGATGCTGTCGCAACAAATTGAGAGAAACCAAACTCAAGAACGCGTGTCTTATTAGCGAGTGTTGTCTTAATTTCAAGTGCAGTTGAGTTAAGATAGGTATTTATTGTTCTTATTCCTGTCCCATATTGAAGCAATTGGAGCGTCCTTTCTATTCGTCAACTACCGCATAAACATCGCAGTATAATGAGCTCGCGCCTGATATATTCCAAAGAACGATGCTGCTGCTTAACGGAATTGCCATACCACGAGGAAAAATAAAGATTACACCAGCTCCTACTGTCGTGCTATTACTATTAAAACGACGGTTGAAGAAAGTCGGAGCTTGCGGTCCAGTTCCCCAAGCAACACAAGCTGTTGTTTGTGCGGCAGGAGCATTGCCGTCTCCTTCGTCTACAAATGTGACAGGACCCGTGGGCGAAACGCCTATGGCAGTTGGTCTCCCTATTCCGTATGTTGCTGCACCTGCTGAAACCTGAGATAAACCATATTCTAACATACGTGGTTTATTCGCCGAAGTAGACCTGATTTCTTGTGCGGCAGTAGCTATTGTACTCGATGTTGTTCTTTGTGCTAATCCATAGAGAGCCATAAATAACTCCTATTCATCAACAACACAATATACGTCGCAAACTGGCGCTGTGGCAATTATCCACACGACAATACTGCCTGAGACAGGAATGCCCAGCCCCCTGGGGAAAGTAAATATTGCACCAACACCAACTGTTGCGGCACAAGAAATACGTCGATTAAATGCGTTAGGAGCAGTAGGAGCAGTAGTAGTCCAAGCTACACAACAAGTTGTTTGTGCAGTAGGAGCGTTTCCGTCTCCTTCGTCTACAAATGTAACGGGACTTGTTGGACCCACGCCGCTCGCAGAAGGTCTTCCTATTCCATATACGCCTGCCACACCAGTATTTTGAGATAAACCCAACTCGAAGACGCGGGGCTTATTTGTGCTGGTTGATCTTACTTCCCAACTAGGTGAAGCTGCTGTAGTAGCAGTTGTTCTTTGTGAGCATCCATAGAGAGACATATTTATTTTCCTTTGTCATTATGTTATTTTATTAGCTTTTAATATCTTTTTCCATTCACTTTCCCAAATAGATACAACTTTATATCCAGCATTTTCTAATATTTCTTTTTTAATTAAAGTTTCTTTATATAATTCACTAAAAGTTTTATGATTTATTTCATTTATATCTTCTGGATTATATTTCACTGGATTGCCGTGCCAATAATCTCCATTGAACTCATAGATAGTCCAAAAACTCGGTAGGAGCCTCAATTTTTAATGATACAGTCCGCTGCATTTTCGTCCTCACATGTTATATAACCAGTTATTAGTAGTTTGTCAACAAAAACGGAGATTATTTTGAGAACATATAACGAAAACCACTGTATGCACGAAATTGCCTATCACCTAATATTTTGCACAAAATATCGCCATGCAGTTTTGGTCGGAGTAGTAGAGATGGAATTGAAGAAAATATTAGCCGAAACTTGCGAAGAGTATGGGTGGAAATTGGAGAAAATGGAAGTGATGTCCGATCATGTTCACCTGTTTGTTAGAAGTGATCATATGACAGCACCAGTAGAAATAGTCAAAACACTAAAATCAATTAGTGCTGTTCACCTATTCGCAACATTTCCTAAACTTAAAGGCAAGAAGTTTTGGGGAAGTGGATTATGGTCTAGATCAACATATTATGGGGCAGTTGGTCATGTTTCAGAGGATACCGTTAAGAAGTATATTGAGGATCAAAAATCGGTAGGCTAACTGCTTGCCAATTCATCCACCAGCACGAGGCTGGTGGTATTCTTGGCGAAGAGATCATAAAAAGTTTTTTTATTCTACCTGGTTGCGCCCAATTACAAGTTCCACCCATATTACTATTTTTTAAATAGTTTTTTATTTCAGGATCTTGTAAAAACTTTTGCAATTTTTCTGCATCTTCTTTTGTTTGACACGCACTAAAAGCGTGGAGTGATTGATTGCCCTGCCATTTACCATCAATAATTATTGGATATAATTCTTTTTTCCCTATTAGCTTATCTTCTATCGAATTACAAACATATTTTATATCATTCATAATCATTGATTTCTTTCTATTAAAAGAAAGAGCCCTACATATATACAAAACTATGTGTAGAGCTCTTAATCTAATTTACTTTTTTATACTATTTCCCAATAATTTTCCAAACGCAGAGCCTTTTTGAGCAATTTTGTCTCTTATCTTCTGTGCTTGACTAACCGCATCTGATCCACTCTTATTAGCCTGCAATGTTAGGTTCTTTCCCTGATCCTTAGCTTTTGCTTTTATTTGCAGTTCTTTTGCCTCTACTTTTAATTGTTCTATTCTTGATGTGGGTAGCCCGAGCCCAGCAAACATAGTAAATATTTTGACATTATTTTCTGGACTTTCTACCTGATATATTCCCTTAAAAATATCTGGATTATCACAAATATCCGATAAAATAGTGCTTGCATAATTAATAGAGCTTGCATTAATTTTTGACCATACATTAGCATTGGCACAAACTATGAAACCAACACTACTACATCCCTTTAGATCAAAACCTTCTGCGAGTAGATTATTATTTAAGCTACTTATTATACTCTGTGCAATAGCTGTTTCATCTTCATAATTTTCTGATATTGTTAATTGTCCAAATATTGATAATCCTTCACAACCGACTAAAAGTTTCGACCATTCCATTCCATCGAGTGACTTAACCTTTGAGTGAATGCTTGAAAAAATATTAAAGGCGTCAATATTATCTACGATAGCTTTATTAGCTGTATCAAAAAAATCCATTTGATTGATTTGTGAATATAAAACCTCTATCTTGGCATTATCAACTAAAATCAAATTATTGACTTTCTTCTCCTGAATTAATTTTGATAATAATGATAATGTTTCAACACTATTATTTTTAGCTATTGTATCATCGCTCGTCATTGGAAGGACACAAATGACACATAAAGGCTTGCCAGTTTGAGAAAGAATATCAACTAATGTTTCTGCACTTCCGCTACCACTGCCACCGCCCGCCGAAAACGCGAGAACATTAATTACACTTTCTGATAATTTATTATTGATTAGTTCTACTATCTTATCACGATGTTCAATGCACGCCGCCTCGCCAATGCCACGCATCTTCGCGGCACCACCAACTCCGTATAGTAAATGCAATTTATTTTCAGTTGGTATTTCTATACCTTTTAGATCTTGTTGCGCTGTATTTATAGCAACAACATCTTCATATCCTGCGGTATAAAATGCTTCACATAACCGTGATCCTGCTTGTCCAGACCCTACTATACCCAATCGAAGAGTTCTTTCCTTTTTTGCCACAATTTTCGCTGCCATATTATTTCCTCTTTCTTCTTGTTGTTTTTTTATTTTAGCTCTTAACATTGCTAATTTTTCATTAGTTTCTTCCATCATATCATCCTCAACTTTTTCTCTATCCAAAACCTCTGTATAATTTTTAACTGTCATATTGCCTCAATATCAAAATGATCAATAAATGATGTTATCTCATAATTTTTATCATAATATATTGATGTAAATGTATCATCATTATGAATAAATAATCCCATTGATTTTCCATCATTTTGATAAAACCAAAAAACTATTCTGCCATCTGCATCAGGATCAATGTCATCTGGCATTATTTTCGCAATACTCTCAATAATTTTAATTGCATTATTAATTGCAATCTCAGATATTGCAAACGCCCCTTGACCATCCCAATTATTTTTTAATTCCGAAAAAGATTTTATCTTTTCTATTGCTTGCCCTTTATTCTCCATTTATTTTCCCTTAAATATCCAACGATTAATATCATACCATTCGACGCATTGTCTCAATCCATCCAAAAACTTTACTTTTGGCTGCCATCCTATTTCTTTAATTTTACTCGCATCAATACTATATCTAAAATCGTGCCCTGGACGAGGGTCTTTAATAAAATCTATTAAATTATGACCTTTACCCATTATATTACATATTTTTTGGACTAATTCAATATTTGTTATCTCTGCATTAGCCGAGATATTGTATATCTCATTTATTTTACCACTCTCTATAATAGTCATAAAAGCATCGCAAACATCATTAACATAAAGCCATTCTCTCATCTGCAATCCTTGACCGAAGACCGGTATTTTTTGATCTGTCAAAATGCATTTAATGACCTTTGGAATTAATTTATCTGTTGTCTGTCTCGCTCCAAAAATATTGCACGAACGAGATATATTATATTGCAATCCAAATGATTTATTAGCTGCGAGAACTAATAATTCGCCCGCACATTTTGATGCTGAATAAGGACTTCTTGTATTATATGGTGCATCTTCTTTAACTGGTGGATCATTATTGTTTTCTAATGTAGCATTAACCTCATCTGTCGATATGTAGAGCAACTTTTCTACTCCATATTTGACGCACGAATTAATGATGACTTGTGTCCCGAGAACATTGCTCGTTATGAACTCATTCGGGGAAGAGATCGATGCGTCAACGGCAGTCAATGCCGCTCCGTGGATGACAATATTTGGGCATTCAAACTCAAAAATACGATCGACAATATGCTGATCTCTTATATCTGCTATATGAAAATCGTGATTTTTGTTAATATACATTGCATTTTTTGCATTTGTATCTAATTTATCAATTGAACAAATCTCATATGGCGTCTTCTCGTAAATAATTTTGCGGACAAAATTGCCTAGGATAAAGCCGGCAGAACCTGTGCATAAAATCTTCTTTTGATTACCCATAATTCTTTCCTTCACATACAATATATCAGCAGATCGTGCTTCTGTCTGCTCGATGAATTATTTTTATTTTCTTACTAATTATTTTTCAAAGCCCAATGGTAAGGTTTAATCCGCCAAAAACTGTCTGCCTTACCGGGTCAAATTGCACCGTCGGTGAGATATAAGAATTACTCATAAAATCTCCGGGAATAGCTCTTCCAAAATTATAGGAGACTGGATTAACAAAAATAACTGGTTTTGATCCGTTATTACTTATTGCAGCGCTTCCGCCGATACCTAAAAATGTCCATTCTGGTGATCGTGTAAACTTTCCATAAGAAAAGATAGAAACTCCTGCTCCTATATCAAAACTTGGTTTTGCTCCATCATTAAGAGCGAACACTGCGCCACCTGTTATAAAGGCACGAGGGTTAAACCACGAAAACTTAGCCGATGGGACTGTCTCAACTGTTTTAGCATTATCAATTTTTATGGTATAATTCTTACCATCTACTGTTAAAATAAATGTATTATATACGAGTAAACTTCCGTCTGGTTTTTTTGCGAGGACATTAGATATTGAATATTTTCTTCCTAATATATTTTCTGTCCAGGGCTTCTCTTTCCATCCCTCAAATGAGACGCTTCCAATAGGGACACTTTGTCCCGAAAAGTTTTCCTTTAATTCTAATATTTGTTGTCGCTCTAAATAGCCATATTTATCTTTTGTTATTCTTGTCGGTGCGCTTTCTCCAACTTTGGTCGATGATATATTCGATCCTTTTTGAGGATGAGAGATAATGGTGATACTATTTGCGGCAGTTATTGTTCCACCTTCTTTATTTGCATCTTCTTCTATTGGTTTTAACTTCATTCCGTGTTCTTTTGCAAACTTTTCAACATCATCTTGGGAGACAACTTTATTGCTACTTCTCAATATATTATCAGATAATTGTTTTTGTGCGACGACTACTTCATTTGCCGAAACATTTAACTGATGACGCAAATATAAAATATAGCCGCCTGATGCTAATAATAAAGCTATACAAAAATATGCCCCAATTCTCTCAAATATATTCATAAACTCTCCGTTAGCTTTATACCAAAATATTATTAGAGGAATAGTTTTAGATTAGAAACTCTTATCAGAAAATTATCTACATCATCTTTTAATTCTTCGACTTGATTTAATCTATCATACATTTTATCTTGTGGTATTTTTGGCAAATCATTTATTAGTGAATAACATATTACCCATATTCTATTAAGAATAGAATAATCATAAACATAATTTATTTTAATATAATATTGATTATTATTTGATATTGGACATCGAGCATAACTAATTATTTCACTCGTCCAAAGCTTCCATTCACTTAATATCAAATTATCACTAATCTTAATTTGCCCATTCATATGAATAATTTTATTTTCCAAACCCTTATCAAAAACTGATCAACCTCATCCTGCATTAATTTTATTTCCTCTTTTGAAAGTTTTCCTTTATGCTCTTTCTCAAAGGAGAATATTTTATTACAAAAACTAAACACCCCTTTTTCTCCGAAAGTTGCTATCCAAATATAACTCTTATAGTTTCTACTTAGAGAAACCCAATTATATAGCGGTTTTATTTCATCGCCATTATTATCGATTAATCGACGTAACCAATGATCATTATCTGATACATAACTCATATCCATCCATTTATCCAATATACAATCTTTACTTAATATTAATTTTTCTTGCATATAATTATTTTTATTCTGCTAATGACAATATATCTTTGGTTATTTTTTTCCAATTATATTGTTCGTACAACTTTACTCTGTTCTCTTCCAATTTTTTATTAAGTTCCACATAATGATCTTTTGCATATCTTAACTTGGAAACCGCATCATCTATACTCGGCTGAAACCATATTGCATTTTGTTTTGCTTCCCAATACATACTCTCTGGTAAAGCCCGCTCTTCTTTACCAGAAACTAACAATGCATTATCATCATTAAGAAAATCTAATTGCCCTCCCCATCTTGGACATATATTTATTTTGCCAGATAAAAGTGCCTCGCTCGCTGGCAAATAATATCCTTCCGCATGAGAAAGCGAATAAACACAATCAACGCTTCTATATAACGCGCTCATATCATCAATAAAATCTGACATAACTTTTATTTCTGCGTGCTTCGGATACTTTCTGTAAAAATTGGATAAGCAATCTTTTAACGAAACCTCAAACTGCATTGTTATCGGTCGCTCTTTTGCTTTTAATATTAAACAAACATCATCCTTTGATGTAAAAGCACGACCATATGCATCGAGCAACCCCGGAATATTTTTACGAATATGATTTTGTGCAATGTTAGAGAGTATCTTAAATGTTTTTGTTATTCCCAAATCCATTGTGCTTATTCCTAAATATTCAGAAGAGATGCCGTGAGGTATGACTACGATCTTATCCGATGGGACGCCACTTTCCTCATATATCTGCTTACCAAAAGTAGATGGGCTCACTATTTTATCGACAAATATATGATTTTTAGCGAAGCCTTGCGGTAGGATATTTTTACCACGCCATTCAAAAACCCATTGTGCTAATTTATTTTTATTGCCTTTTGTATATTGAAGGTGCTGACCCCAATTAATTGGCGCTGTATAACTAAAACATACATCATAATAATTCTTCTCTGGCATTCGACCGAATACTTGTCCTTTTGGATCTTTTTCGAGACAATAACCGATAAGATTACTATAAAGATCTTTTGGTAAATGACCTATATCATTTGATGAAAATGCATCAGTAGAAAATAGATCAACTTCGTGCCCTAATTCTTTTGCTGATTTCGCGATATTCCAGCCGCAAATTGACCAACTCATATTCTTTGAGAGGAATTGTTTGATTAATATTTTACTCATGAACTTATGAACTACCTCCGCTTAAAAGCAGAGGTTTCTCGTGTCAACGACCCAACTTGTTTCTCCTTAAAGAAAGGTGAAGCAGAGGTTAGCGCCTCAGCTTCGGAACTGCCGTTCCGAAGCATATCGAGTTTTTGATTTGCATCCGGCAGCATACCAATACCAGATGGTTCCTTAAATAAAAGTCTTCCTGCTTTTATTAAGTCTTCTATACCTTTATTCATTATGTTAATTGCAGCATTTTCGTCTCTATCGTGGACAACACCGCACTCTGGACAAGTCCATTCTCTATCTGATAAGGTTAGATTATCATTCTTATATCCGCAAGCAGAACATAACTTACTGCTCGCAAAAAATGTTCCTATCTGATAGAATATTCTTCCTGCCCATTCGGATTTATAGTCAAGCATCTGTGAACTATTTCCGCTTAAAAGCAGAGATTTCTCGTGTCAACGACCCAACTTGCTCATCCTCACAAAGAAGAGGAGTAGAGGTTAGCGCCTCATCCATCGGGCGGTAGCCCGATGGAATATCG
>Ga0187874_10003500_pt1 | contig 10952 bp, 7 predicted proteins | sample June2016WEW_16_1_3_FD_132993 | JGI IMG/M metagenome (GOLD analysis project Ga0187874, IMG submission 132993) | Peatland microbial communities from SPRUCE experiment site at the Marcell Experimental Forest, Minnesota, USA - June2016WEW_16_150 | ecosystem: Environmental > Terrestrial > Soil >... | reverse complement strand
ATTCCGCCGATAAGGCCTCCTATGGTTTCGAACTTTTCATGTCCGTAAGTGTGTTCTTCATCGGGAGGCTTCATTGAAGCGCGAACGGCAAAAAACAGCATTATGGTTGACACAGCATCAAGCAGCGCATGCAGTCCGTCGCTGAGGATGGCTAAACTGTTAACGAAGAGGCCTAAAGAAACTTCAACGATGACAACGCTGAAAATCGCGATCGCTGCAATTCTAAGTGCCCTGAGTTTATATTTGCCATCTAAAGATTCTTGCATTTACACAATCTAAAGAAAGGTCTTTGCGAGGGCGATTTAAGAATTGCGGGGCACAAATGAGTGAAAACATTTCGAAAGACCTTAAAACAAATCTCAAAGAAAGGGATTGAGTTAGGGGAAACTTGAAAGACCTGAATCGATAGGCATTTAGGTTTGAATTTAAGTAATAAAGGAAACGGTTGATGCAGATGGCTTACTCAAAGATTGGCGACATATTAGAGGGCTCGTTTAAGGACCAGAAAGTAACCGTTCGAGGATGGGTTTACCGCAAACGCGAAGGAAAAGAACTCATTTTTCTAGTTGTCCGCGACTCAACAGGCTTCATCCAATGCACAGTGAAAAAGATCAGCCAAGCGTGGGCAGAAGCGCAGCGGGTAACGATTGAATCCAGCTTAACGCTTGAAGGCACCGCGCGGGAAGACAAGCGTGCACCAGGCGGCTACGAAATCAGCGCAGAAAACGTCGCTGTCATCGGTCTAGCGGAAACGTTCCCGATTGCCAAAGACAAGAGTGAAGAGTTCATCCGTGACATGCGACATCTTTGGCTTCGCAGCCGAAAAATGAACCTTATGATGAAGGTTCGAGCTGAAACTTTGGAGGCAACGCGAGAGTATTTCAAAAGCCAAGAGTACACCGAGGTTTCCCCGCCAATGTTTATTTCCGCGGCGGTTGAAGGCGGCTCAACTCTTTTCGGCTTAAAATACTTCGATCAAGATCTCTACCTAACACAGAGCAGCCAGCTTTACCTTGAAATCCTCATCTATTCGCTAGAAAACGTTTACTGTATTGCACCATCGTTCCGCGCCGAGAAAAGCCGAACAATAAGGCACTTAACCGAATACTGGCACATGGAAGCAGAATGGCCATTCGCTGACATGAATGACCTCATGAAGTTTGAAGAGGGCTTAATGACCAATATTTGCCAAACCATCGGCGACAAGTGCCAAAAAGAATTCAAGGAAATCGGGGCAGACATCGAAAAACTGAAAAGCGTGAAAGCTCCGTTCCCACGCATAACCTACGCTGAGGCAATCGACAGACTAAAAGTAAAGAACCCTGCTTTGAGCTGGGGGGCTGATTTGGGGTACGAGGATGAGAAGGTTTTAGCTGAAGACTTTGGCAAGCCGTTTTTCGTTTACGATTACCCGACGGCGATTAAGGCGTTTTACTGCAAAACGTACCGCGAGCACCCAGAAGTCGCCATGTCAGTGGACATGATGGTGCCGAGAATCGGGGAAATCAGCACAGGTGGCGCAAGGGAAGAAGACAAAGAAGTTCTTATTCAACGCATGAAAGAGCAGGGTCTTAAACCCAAGGATTACGAGTGGTACCTTGACCTGAGGCGCTATGGCACTGTGCCACATGTTGGCTTTGGAATGGGTTTGGAACGCCTCTTGACATGGATGCTTGACTTAGACAACATTATCGACGCCATTCCGTTCCCAAGGACAACTCGCAGGTTCTACCCATAACCACTCTGCTCTAAACTACCTTTCTTTCAACCGCTTCAAACGCGCTCGGCAAGACGGGTTAGAGCAAAATGTTCCTTATTAGTAGCCCGTGAAGTATTCCAGTTTCAACTGGGCTTTCGGCAGCCCGATGGTGTCAATCAGCTTTTCCATGGCCGTAACCATTCCCGGCGGTCCGCAGCAGTAAAAGATATTGTCTTTATAGTCGGGAAGCTCTTTCTGAATCATCTCCGCTGTAATTATGCCTGTTGCACCTTTCCAGTCGGGGGTAGGCTGATTGACAACGAAGTGCAACTTGAGGTTCTTGTTGACCTGCTGCAAGGCTTCGAGTTCCTGCCTGAAGGGAATGTCGTTTGGTGTGCGGCAACCAAGGAAAAGGGTGATTTCCGATTGCAACTGCTTGTCGGTGGCGTTTTTGCAGATACTCATGAATGGGGTTACGCCTATACCGCCCGCGAGTAAAGCGATTTTGGGGTATTCGCCTTCAAAGGTGAAGGCGCCGTATGGTCCGTCGACTCTTGCCCAGTCGTCAACTTTGGCGGCTTTGAGAGCCATAGAGTACTCATGATCGGTGAGCCTCTTGGTAAATTCTATAAATCCTGTTTCGGTGGGGCTACTGCTGAAACTGAAATGTTTGTTCAGCTCTTTGCCATTCTGTTTTAAGGCGACAAAAAAGAATTGTCCAGGCTTATAGTTTAATTCAGAAGGTCGCGGAAATCTGTAGCTGGTCACATCCACGGTTCGAGGGATAATATCCAGTATTTTTGTCTCAAACTTCATCAACAATCAAGCTCCCCGCAAAAATTGATTTATAATAAGATTATTTATGACAATAAACCTTGCGGAAATCAGTAATGGCTGGGAGCCCGCCAAAAAAGGCTTCTGACCCAACATTTCTTTTTGCTAAAGCCGAAACTTGTGGCCTTTTTGGACATCGTTGCCGAATTCTTTGGCTAACTGTTCGACAAGCGCCCGCTGCTGACTCGTCAATTTCTCAGGCACGGAAACCCCGATTCGCACATGCAGGTCGCCTTTGCCGTAGGCTCTGAACCGCGGCATACCTTTTCCCCGCAACGTCAAAATCTCGCCTGGCTGGGTTCCTGGATGAATCTTGACGGCAGTCGGTCCTTCAAGGGTTGGAATGCTTATGTCGGCACCCAGTGTTGCTTGTGGAAAAGTTATCATTGCAACGTACCATAAGTCGTCGCCTTCCCGAAGGAATTGTTGATTCTGCTTAATGTGAACGACAACGTAGAGGTCGCCTGCTTCGCCGTCGTTAGCTGCCATTTCTCCTTCGCCCCGTAGCCTAAGCTGGTAGCCTTCGTCTATGCCTGCTGGGATGCGAACGCTGATTTTTCTGCGTTTCCGCACCAACCCTGTGCCATGGCAGTTTGGGCAAGGTGTTTCGATTAGTCTGCCTTTTCCTCTGCATTGTGGGCAAGAAGTAACCTGCACGAAGGTGCCGAAGGGGCTTCTCTGCATGTTTTGCACTTGACCTGACCCACCACACCTCGGGCAAATTCTAGCCTGTGTACCTGGCTTCGCGCCTGAGCCGCCGCAGACATCGCATTTTTCTGTCCTCGGAATTTCTACTTCCTTTTCGGTTCCATGCGCAGCTTCTTCTAATGTTATTTCAAGGTCAAAGGCTAAGTCTCTGCCTCGGTTTGATCGCTCGCTAAATCCGCCTCCGCCGAAGAAGGTGCGGAAAATGTCGCCGAAACCCATGTCTCGGAAAACTGAGTCGAAGTCGGCTCCTCTGAAAATGTCTTCTGAACTGTAACGTTGGTCAAAGCCTGAATGGCCAAGAGTGTCATATTGCTGCCTCTTTTGGCTGTCGCTGAGCACGGCGTAGGCTTCGCTGATTTCCTTGAACCTTTCCTCTGCTCCTGGGTCTTTGTTTCGGTCGGGGTGGAATTGCATGGCTAGTTTTCGGTACGCGTCTTTGATTTCGTCTGGTGAAGCGTCCCGTTTGACGCCCAGAACTTCGTAGTAGTCTCTTTTTTCAGCCATCAGCCATTTACCGCTAAATCAGTTTTTTTGCTTGACTTTGTCTATAGTTATTGACTGGAATTTATACCATTTCCCTTCTTTCTTTGTGTTTTTGGCAAACAAAAGGCACCCATTTTTTCTGAAAAGAAAGGATTTAAGAAAAAATAAGAAGGGAAAGTCAGAAGTTAGGCTATTTTACCTTGTAGTCTTCTGAATCAACCACTTTCTCTTCGCCGCCGACCTCAGGTCCCTGACCTTCAGGTCCGCTTGGTGGAGGTTGTGGGCCAGCTCCTGGTGGAGCTTGACCTGGCTGCTGCTTTGCGTATTCTTGCGCTGCCTGCTGGTAAACCTTTGTCCCGACTTCCTGGAGCACCTTCTGAAGCTCATCCGATTTCGTTTTTACCTGCGCCATATCGTTGCTTGCCAACGCGTTCTTAAGTTCAGTGACGGCCGCGTCAATTTTGCCCACTTCTTCAGGACTGATTTTTCCTGCCAAATCGGTCTTGGTGCGCTCTGCAGTGTAAACTAAGCTGTCAGCGGTGTTGCGCAGTTCTGCTTCTTCTCTTTTCTTCTTGTCTTGCTCGGCGTATTGATCGGCATCTTTGATTAACCGCTCTTTTTCTTCTTTAGACAGTTTAGTTGCTGCGGTGATGGTTATTTTTGATTGTTTTCCTGTGCCTAAGTCTTTTGCGTTCACGTTCAATATTCCGTTGGCGTCTATGTCAAAAGTGACTTCTATCTGTGGAACGCCTCTGGGTGCCGGCGGTAAATCTACGAGGTTAAACATTCCAAGTGAGACGTTGTCTCCTGCCATTGCACGTTCGCCCTGAAGGACATGGATGGTGACTGCTGTTTGGAAGTCTGCTGCTGTGGTGAATATTTGACTACGTTTAGTTGGGATGGTCGTGTTCTTTTCCATCACTTTAGTGGCTACACCTCCCATGGTTTCGACACCGAGGCTCAATGGTGTAACGTCCAGCAGTAGCAGGTCTGTGACCTCGCCTGTAACTACTGCTGCTTGGATGGCTGCTCCGATGGCAACGCTCTCCATGGGGTCAATCCCTCGTTCGGGTGCTTTGCCGAGGATTTGCTCAACGAACCTCTGCACAAGGGGCATTCGGGTCATTCCGCCGATGAGGATGATTTTATCGATTTGCTGCGGGTTTAATTTTGCGTCTTCAAGGGCTTTGAGAAGGGTTGGCTGGGTTCTTTGCACAATTGGCTGTGCTAAAGATTCAAGTTTGGTGCGGGTTAACGCTAGGTGCAGGTGTTTTGGTCCCGAAGCATCAGCGGTTAAGAACGGCAGGTCAATGTCCGTGCTCATAAGCGTTGAAAGCTCAATTTTGGCTTTTTCTGCCGCATCCTTAAGCCTTGGCATGGCCATTCTGTCATTGGATATGTCTATGCCTGTCTGGCGTTTGAACTCGCCTAAGATGTAATCCATGACTGCTTTGTCAACGTCTGTCCCGCCTAGCTGTGTGTCTCCGCTTGTGCTGAGCACTTGGAAGACTCCTTTGCCGAAATCCATAACGGTTACATCGTGGGTGCCGCCGCCGAAGCTGAAGACAAGGATCTTCATTTCCTGCTGAACTTTGTCTATTCCGTATGCGAGGCATGCTGCGGTGGGTTCGTTTATTATTCGCATTACTTGGAAACCTGCAATTTCGCCTGCGTCTTTGGTGGCTTGGCGTTGGTTGTCGTTGAAGTGGGCTGGAACAGTAATGACTGCTTTGCGCATGGTGCCGCCAAGATAGGTTTCTGCGTCCTTCTTTATTTTCTGCAGGATGAACGCTGAGATTTGCTGCGGACTATATTCTTTTCCGTAAACGTTGACTTTGTAGTCTGTGCCCATTTTGCGTTTTATTTCAAAAATTGTTCCTTCAGGGTTGGTGGCTGCTTGTCGTTTCGCTGGTTCGCCTACCAGAAGCTGCCCGTCTTTTGTGAAGGCTACGACTGAAGGAAACATTTTTCCCGCCATTGTTGGGCCTTCCGCACTCGGAATAACACTGGCGTGCCCACCTTCGTAGATAGCGGCTGCTGAATTGGTTGTTCCCAAGTCGATTCCTAATACTTTTTCATTTGTTTTTTGGTTACTCATTTATTTTTTTCCTCCATATTTTATTACTTTGATTTTTTAACAGCGACTTTGACGATCGTTGGTCTGATCACTCTGCCCCTCATGATGTAGCCTTTCCTGATTTGCTCAAGCACAATACCGTCCTCTGCATCGTCGCTTTCTACAGTGGCAACGGCGTTGTGTTTTGAGGGGTCAAAGACTTTGCCTTCAGGGTTCGCAATTTCCGTGACTCCTTCTTGCTCAAATACTTTTCTGAGCTTTTTGAGGGTCATTTCTACCCCATCAAGCAGGTTTTCGGTCGATTGAGGGGAGATTTCCCCGTTTTTCACGGCAAGCTCCAACTCGTCAACCACTTCTAAGAGTTGCATGACTATGCGTTCGTTGCAGCAGCTCCTTGTTTGCTCGACTTCGCGGTCAAATCTTTTTTTCATGTTTTCGAAGTCCGCTTGCAAGTACGTTAGCCTAGTTAGGTAATCTTCGGATCGCTTTTTTTCGCAATCAAGTTTTTCCTCAAAGTTCGGCGGCTGAGGTTCCTTGTCGTCAACCATTTTTGGGCAATCTCCACTGGTTTACTCTACGCGATGTATTTTTCCTTTTTTGTATCTTTGGACCTTGGTTGCATGGAAGGCAATTCAGGGGTTTGTTCTTTCTGCGTTTGGCCACATGTCTCCAAGCTAGATTGTTCAACTAGTTTTCTAAATATGATTTCGGCGACTTGGTCCCCGACTGATTCTTCTTTGAGTTCAGCATCAAAGAAGTGTTTTTTGAAGGAATCTGTTATCTCGTTCTTGTTGATGACAACGTTTGGGTTTTCGCTGTCGCCCCATGCTGAAGACATGACTTTGTAGCCCAGTTCTAGGAATATGTTAACCATGGTTGTGTAGTCTATGTCAAAGGGGGATTCTCCGGTGAGGAATCGTCCCTTTGTAAGTAGGATTTTCTTGTCGTTTTCAGGGGTTACCGTTAAACTTCTACGCATTTACATCATCAGCGTATCCATGCAATTGCACCGCTTCACCTAAAGCACGCCTGTGCACACGTTCTTATATACGTTTTGCAAGAAGAATAAGATTGCACATTGCAAGTGGAATCAAAACCATTTGTTGCCCAATTTGGTTCAACCAACAGCGGAAAAGGGTTAAACCTTCAAACTTGATTAAGAAAATCTCTTAGCTAAGAATAATCAAGAGAGCGGTGAGATGCCATCAACTTTTTATGCGATTCAATATTGAAATTAGTGCTGTTTAAGGAAGAAAGAAAAGAAGCTAACTTTAGGGCAAGCGTAAAAATTCGGGAAGAGAGAGGGGGAGAATCAATCCGCCTGCCTTTGAGTTAACTTCTGTTACTTACCCATAGTGCATCTTGCATCATAAATAATGATGTGACTGTGCCTGCACTACAACAAAGTGTAAAAAAGACTTGGTTTTAGTCTCCGAGTTGTTTTTTGACGATTTCCTCAGCCGTTTTTACCGCTTCTGCCATTCTGGCAGGTCTTGTTCCTCCGCCTTGAGCGAAGTTTGGTCTTCCGCCGCCTCCACCGCCGAAAACCGGTGCCGCCTCTTTAACAACGTTCCCTGCGTTGACACCTTTTTTGACCGCCTCGTCTCCCGCCATAATCATTAGTCGACAGGTTTTCCCGTCTGAACCGTAGAATAACGTGACGGCTGCAGGATTACGTTTTAGGATTTCCGTCGCGGTTTGCACCATACGGTTAACGTCGATGACGTCGCCGAAATCCCGTTTAACTATTGCAACCCCTTTAACCTCTAAGGTTGCTTCGGCCGCTTGAGTTTGACCAACTGCGCTTTCTTTCGCTGCTAGTTCTTTGATTAGCTTACGTTTCTCAAGGTTGGTTTCCTTGAGTTCTTTGACGAGTTTTTCAGCCGTCTTATCGAGCTTTTCAACAGGAGCATTTAGCACCTCTGATGTCTTCCACAGCATGGTTTCTTGTTTCTGCGCGGCCTTGACTGCTTCTAACCCGACTGCGTAGCCTAAACGTTCAACCCCGTCCTGCACGCGTTCAGTGTAAACGATTTTCACGTACCCAACTTCCAATGTGCTTCGCAGGTGTGTTCCAGCGCAGGCCTCAACATCCCAATCGCCCGTTTCGACAACTCGGATGTCTTTGCCTGGAACCGCACCGCCCTGGTCGAGCCTAAAGCCGTAAAGTGATTCTGCCTCGTTGCGGGGATACCATTTTATGGTAACTTTCATGTCGGCGGCGATAGCTTGGTTTGCCAGCTGCTCTATTTTGTGGATTTCCTCCTGGGTTAGTCTTCGGTAATGTGTGATGTCAAGGCGTGAAGTTTCCAAGCCTTTCTGGGTTCCCGACTGCCAAACGTGTTCGCCAAGAACCCGCCTTGCCGCGCCGTTTATGAGATGCGTAACCGTGTGTGCCTTCATCAATGAATAACGTCTCTCCCAGTTGAGAACGCCGTGAACGAGGCTGCCTTCCTTGAACGCCGGCGCAGAGCTGAGTTTGTGAACAATGACTTTCCCGACCTTCTGCGAATCTACCACCTCATATTTTGTGTTGCCCTCCGTTAACCTTCCGTGGTCTGCGGGTTGGCCTCCGCCTTCGGGGTAGAAACATGTTTGGTCCAACACAACGTAAACGCTGTTGATTATTTTGAGGACTTTAGCGTCGAATTCCCGCAGGTAAGTATCTGCATAGTAAAGGGTCTCGGTCGCGGGTAGTTGATCAGCGATTTTCTGCAGCATTTTTTCAGCCTGAGCCTCTTCCTCCTCAGCGGGCTTAGATGCCGACATGTGACGATTGGCAATCAACGCGTAGAAATTTTCGGGAACCTCAACCTGTACACCTTCCTTTTCAGCGGCTTGCTTCACGATTTCAGGAGGAAGTCCATGTGAATCATAAAGTTCCGAAAGAGTGCTCTCCGGGATTTTGGTTATGCCTTTCGCCTTAAGGTCGGCGGCTATACGTTTAACCATACCTTCGCCGCGAACAAGCGTATCCTGAAACTTTTCTTCTTCCACCTTGAGCATTTCAACGATTTCTTTTTGCATTTCTTTGATGTTCGGGAAATCTTTTCCCCAATAATCAACTTGCATGTCCACAATGTCATAGAGCTTAGCTGGATCCATGTTCAATGTTCGCATTAAACGGTAAACTCTGCGGAACAGGAGCCTAGCGAGATAGCCTTCTTGGATGTTGGATGGGACGACTCCTTCGCTCAACATGAAGCTGAGGGTTCTTGTGTGGTCCGTGACTGCCCAAGCGTTTTCGATGGGCACAAGATCCGTTTCCAAAGTCTTTAGATCGATACCTGAGAGTTCAGCGACACGTCTTCGCGTCACCATCCTGTTTGCTGTTTTATCAACGCTGACTAAACCCGAATACTTCGCTACCCGAGCCAAAAAGTCGTTGTCAACATTGGTTAAGCCTGCCATTGCGTAGACTTTGTCGATCATTTCTCCATAGATCGCTTGAAACGCGCTTGGGACTCCCTGACTAATCCACGCGAAACGGTCAATCCCATATCCCGTGTCAACTGTGCGGATAGGCAACTCTACGAAGTCATTACCAACAACTTTGTACTGCATGAAAACCAATGTGCCAACTTCTAAACCGCGGACGATGCATTCTACGTCGGGCCCAGCATTGCCTCCGCCGATCCACACACCCTCTTTGTAGATTACTTCTTCAGATTTTATTCCAAGCGCTTCGGTCGCGAAGCGATGATGGAACCGTACGGTGTCGTCTTTCCAGTAGACCTCTTTGTTTGGGTAGTTGAAAGCGTGTGCTCCACCCATCTCGAAGAGGGTCATGTGCCTTCCAAAAGTTGGTCCGGTGTTGGAAATGTCAGTTAGCCTTATGGATGGTTGGGAAATAACGAGGGGGTTAGCTGGAGGAGGCGCGATGCCTTCTGTCACGTAGGGTTGAAAGTCAATTATGCTCGCGTGAGTAAGGTAAATGTCTTTGCGCCATCGGGCGACAACAGGGTAAGGCTTAATGCGTGTGTGCCCATTCTTTTCGAAGAAGCTGAGAAACGCCTCCCTCATCTCGGGCAACGTGAAGCTCCTCTTAGTTGCTGGGTCATTTATAAAAGTGTAGAATCCGCATTCGTCCGAGCTGGATTCGCCGCAGGTTTCCTGATTTTGGTTTTGGGTCCAGAACCATTCACCGCATTTTGGACAATGCTTGCGAACGAAGCCTTCCTGCTTGAAGAATGGGAGATCGTAAGCTTCCGCCGGGAACGTTTTATCCTTCATAGACATTTGCCTCGTTTTATTGTAAGATTGATTGTTGTTGGAGAGGCTTATTGGATTTCACTGATTTAAAGGATTTCAAACACACTATGGGTTGTTGGCGGAAGAAAACAGGGGTTTACCACTAAACCGAGTTGTGTGGAACTAAGTCGTCTGTCTGCTGTAGTACAACGGCTTTCAATCACAATGCCACTGGCCAATCAGCCGCACAACCGATACATCAGCTTTTTCCAGCCCGTAACGTCTTAACGGTTTAGTAAGATGTCTTTGAGACCTCGTTGAAGTCACATACAGCCCGAACGTAAGCGCCCGGGGCACAACCAAATCTTTCTTTTTTAGGTCAGCAAATTCTCCGCCGCATTTTTTGCAGCGAAAGCCTTGGTTTTTCCCCATCGAATTTTAATGTTTACCGCAGTCTGGGCAAAGCGGGTTCTCTGAACGCGTTTTTTGTGCAAGGCTAAGCACGTTGATTTTCTCCAGGTTAATTGTCAACGGCTTGTCCTGTGTTGCTTTGTGCACCGCGCCGTAAACCTCAACGTAGTCGCCGACGATGAGTTCTCTGGCTATTTTGCGTAGGTCACCCGTCGGTTCGTAAGCGGCGCAATCAACTTCTGCCGAGTTATCCCGTATCGAAAAGATGACGTGACGAAGGGGGACTATCCGCGGGTTTTGGGAAACTTGGCCTTTCGCGATCACGGAGCTATACGGCTCTATGTCGCACAATGGTTGAGCGTATATGAGGTGGGCGTCTGTTCCTTGGTTTGAACGGAAGATGACCCATCGTTCGACCGGTTCAAGCGGCTTAACCAAATCGTATGCGGCTCTGACTACTTCGGGTGTTTCTCCTCTGATGCCAAAGAGAATTGGATCTGGACCCCGCGGTGTAATAATGACTCTTCTTTTCTCTTGATCGACGTTGTT
>Ga0187874_10003497_pt1 | contig 10956 bp, 13 predicted proteins | sample June2016WEW_16_1_3_FD_132993 | JGI IMG/M metagenome (GOLD analysis project Ga0187874, IMG submission 132993) | Peatland microbial communities from SPRUCE experiment site at the Marcell Experimental Forest, Minnesota, USA - June2016WEW_16_150 | ecosystem: Environmental > Terrestrial > Soil >... | reverse complement strand
CCCGCCCCCGACACAATCGAGCTGCTTTCGGAATTAACCGATTTAAACCTGATAGATTATGCTTTGAATTTTAATATTCACGTTACGGTAATTATGCGTGACGTAGAAAAACTCGCGCAATGTCTGTTATGGGTAAAATCAAAGGAGGTTCCCCATGTTAGAGATTGACAAAGAAGAATTAGCTGCCGCTATTGCTTATCTGGACGATGAGGACGCAATAGTTAAATTGGTGAAAGCCTATACCGAAGGTAAGCTTGTGGTTAAGACAAGCAGGAAAAAGTTGGCAAAAATTATTTACGATGGTGTTATGGGTACGACAGGGGTGTCTATATCAACAAATGATAGCGAAAGAATAGCCGATAAAATCATGGAATTATTGGAGGGGAAATAATATGCGTAAGACTCAAACGATTATACCGATACTTATACTATTAAGTGGACCAGAAAAATGTCCTTTTTGCCATAAGCCCGAAGATCAGAAGATAGTTTGTCGGCATTGTGGGTATGAGTATAAAGACGATTCTTGGGCGTGGTATGACTGGGCTAAGCTTATTTTGATCTTAATTTTCATAATTTTCATAATATGGCTGCTTAGCATCATAATTATGAGGTAAGGAGGTCTAATGCCTAAACTATTTTTAATTCTGTTGGTGGTGGGTTGCGTGGGGTGCGCTAGCTCTGTGCAGATAGTGGAGTTGCAAAAGGATCAGTTATTTTTCCCTTCACCGTATAAGGTAGCGAAGGTTTTTAGAACAAAGCAGCATATTGAGAAAAAAGACATTATCAAAATATATTTAACTCCAACAGAAACAGTATTTTTGTTGAAACCCGAAGATAATTTTGTTCCTAAGAAGGGCAAAAAATTTATATGCCAAGACGATTACTGCTGGTCAGATCCTTGGTGCTATGGCGACACTTGCATATCGGAGGACAAATAAATGCGCCTTAAAATAATAGCTGGAGGTAACTTATGGAATTTTTTCAAGGTGTGATCGTAGGTTTTATTTTAGGTATTTGTATTTCAGGGGCGATATCGTTTTTGATATCAGCCGGCCAGATCGAGGGGCTAATACGCGAGAATGAATATTTGGCAGACGTGATCGAGCGCATGAAGGTCAAGCCCATTTAATAAAATATGATGAATTTTATTAAAATCAAAGTTGAAGGCCTCCTTTGCCTCTTTAAAGTGCCGGAGTATTGTTATGTTGAGAATAGAGATAAAGATTATGATTGTAAATTTTATAGTTTTTTACATTGTGAAATGTTTGATAAAAATTTGATAGGAAAAAATGGAAGAGTAAAACGTTGCTCGGATTGCGTCGCTGCAAGTATATGGGAAGACTGAAAAAAGACTTTAAAAAACTTACACTTGCAGAAGAATTGGATAAATTGCTTGACCATCATTGCATAAAAAATAAAACTAATACCCTTGAGTGCATCACTCATTCTGATTGTCCTAGTTGTATTTTAAAAAAAAAGGAAATTACTATGGAAAAAACATTAGCAAAATTAATTAAAGAGTTTAACGAAGATGAATTATTTAATATGATGTGTGAATGGTATGATGATCCTTATCAGATAATAAATGATTTAAGCGAAGCCATTTGCAAAGAATGGCCTAAAATAGAAAAGATGGAATTAACAGATGAAATATTTAAGTTGAGAAAAGAAAAAAAAGATTTACAGAATGAAATTGTTAAAATGCGAGGTAAATTTCTTCTTGATAGAACAGCTAATCGGGCAGCCAAAATCCCCATTTCTTGAAACTATCAACTTCAATCTCATCTCCTACATCATAGCGATAGCACATAGGATAAATATTACTTAAAGTAAACTGAGGAGGTGTCTTCTATATCTGAAGAAACTCTTAGGCGTTTTGCAAAGGGCGGAGAAATATTGTAGCCAGAAGATTTTATACCTTTCGCTCTTAATTCTTCTACAACCTTAATCACATCGCACAACTTCGCACGATCAACCTTTCGATTGTTTTTAAGATGTTTTTCTATAATATTTTTTTTCATCTTATATTAACTCCAACAACAGGTATTTACGCACAGAATTACAGGAGACCGAGGGCCTCGTATGCTTTCACGGATGCAAGTCGGTAGATGTTTTTTGTTTTCTTGAGAGATGCGGCCATTCCACGGAGAGACTCCCTCTCTTCTTTTGACAAAGTTTTCCCATTCTTCTTGAGATTATCCTCAATGCGTTTTGCCAAAGTCATGCTATCCCCCCTCCTTTAAAACCAACCAAACCAGCAACGCCTACATACGCAAACAATATACCATATTTGCATAGGTAAATGCAAGTATCAACAAAAAACCGTTTAACCCCAATTCAAACTGACCCACTACCCTAATCGGGCAGCCAAAATCCCCACTTCTTGAAACTATCAACTTCAATCTCATCTCCTACATCATAGCGATAGCACATAGGATATACGATAAAGTCATTAATTATCTTCATCATGGCGGCCTTGGCATCCTTAATCGTATCGCCGCCGGCAGATACGCACATAAGTTCGCCATCGGTGCCACCGGTAACAAGCTGATCATCTTTAACCTTAGCATCAGTAAGGGCAATATGATCCATATGTTCAGGCTTTAAATGGCTGAATATGGTAGGATCCTCAACCAAGTCAGGCAAGGTGCGTCCAAAAGGCCATTCGGGGATCCAAACGCGATTACCGATAAACCATTTGTCTTTACGTAGGTGATCTTTAAAGCCGTCAAATTGGCCGTTTACGAGTTTTTCAAATATACCACCCCAATCCTTACAGGCGTAGAGTTGGATGTGGACGGCCGGGTAGCCAAAGCGCGTAGTCCACTCTAGGAACCAGCTACCTTCTGCATTATGGAGCATATTGCAGTCTATAGGGCCTACTGGATAGTTTATCTTTTTAAGAAGAGGCTCTAATCCCCTCATCATCTTCGTCATCTTGCTTTCTTCGCCATCGGGAAGGTAGAAAACCACGGATCCACATTCACCAGATAAGGCTCCAATATCTTTACCTCCGATCGCTTTGTGCTCGAACGTTTCATTAAGTCCGTATAACTTCTCTCCACTCCACCACCCTTCGCAGCTTAATTGGAATCCTTCGACATACTCCTGCAATAGTATCTTATCCACGGGTACTTTCTCTTTTTTCAAATGCTCTAACTTAGTAAGTAAATCAACCCAATCCCGGGAAGGGTATATGGCGAAGCTATCCCCGTTACCTGAGGGCTTAAGGACATATCTTTTCTTAGTCTTTTTAACGATCTCTATAGCCTCGTCATAGTCCGTTATCTCTGTCGAGGGCGGTATCTTAAACCCTGCCTCTTCCGCGGCTTCTTGCCCACACTCTCTATCTAATTCAAGGTAATCATTCACCATACCCCCGCTAACCACCTTCTGGCCTTGATCGCGCAAATGATCCGCTATGTTCTCAAGGTCTAAGAAGGCTTCCAGGTCTTCATGTTTAAGCTTACCCTGTTCATCTGCCTCTTCCTGGCTATGGTGTACCTTCTGGCCTACGGAGTCCATAATGACTATGGTATCTTTGTCGAGACCATCATCCCACATCTTCACCTTGTCGAGGATACCATCAAAAAGCTCTTTATAAGATTTTACGTGCTTAGAAGCATCATCTTTCTGGATATAGACATCTACCTCATGGCCCTCATCCTGGAGAACCGAGGCTATGGGTAATCCTGATCCATCGAGGGAGAGTAAGCGGAATTTGCTCATAAATCTAAAATTGTTTTTGCTAGCTTACCGGCATTAAAAACTTTTGCGGCCGCAGCACCTAAGGTAATACCGGCAATCCAATTGCGGGTTTTAATCAAGTCCTTTAATTCTCCCTGTTTACTTCCTAACACAGCCAATTGATGAAGTCGATAATCTGTAGAATCAATAAGATTTTTCTTAGCAAGATCAAAACTTTGTTTTAAATCTTTAATACCCTTACCGATCGCTCCGGTGCGTCCGGTTAAATCCCCGGCGCCCTGGAAACTGCCAGATCCTTCTTCAAGTTGTTTAAGGTAATTAATATTAGTTTGGTTAGGATTTTTACCTGTAGCAATATTCTCTAGGACATTAGCCCCTCTTTGGATATCATTTACATTATAAGGTTTGAAAGTTTTCATGGCCCAAGCCCGGGCATTGGCCATAGGCGCAAACTCCGAATTGAGTTGCTTTAGTTCCGAAGACAATTCTCCAACGAAAGAACCATGATTCCTTAAAAATACATTAGCGACTTGATCATCAATACCGGAATATTTATTACCTGATTTAACGCCGGAAGATAAAGTATCGTAAATTTTATTTTTAAAATTCCTCAATTCGGTGAGGTTTAAGGGTTTTGTCATATCTATTTCCATCTGCCCCCCCTTACCCGCTGCCGTAACCATCCCTTTACGGGATAAAGCATCCAAGAGTTCAGATTCACTGGTTATTCCTAACTGAGGATAATCTTCCGCCAAACTTTGTGCCATTTTAGATAGATCCATACCTTTACTATTTCTCAAATTTATAGGCACATTTTCTCTATATTCTTCCCCAAGGCCGCCAGGCATACCTTTTTTGTATGGAGCAATACCTCCGTTTTGGCGAATAGCACCGTGCAAAGTATCAATATCTCTATCTCTATCTATCCCGATATCTTCAGCCTTAACGATGTCTTTTCCCTCTAAATCTTTTTGAAGATTTTTAAGCTTTATAAATGCCGGGGAGTCCTCAGGGATAAACCGAGCTCTAAGTTCGTCGACCGTCTGATCCACCACCCTTTTATAATCTACCGGCATTACAACTGTGCCTTGAGCGGCTAAAGCATCTTCTGCCTTATCCAATCCAGCCCTATATGTAGAAGTCATATTTTTGAAAACTTCATTAAGCTTGGCCTTGTTGGTGCCGGATTGAAGTAATTTTTCTTTGCTTAGTTCTTCATTCAAAGTCTGGTTAGCTGCCTTAAAATTATCAGTCATATCAGAAAGCGAAGCTTTTTTATTATATCTGACCAATTCTTTGGCATCTACTAAGGCTATGTTGGTACTTTCCGGAACGCCGGCCGCTTTAGCTATTTCTTCATTTACACCTTTTAACGCCTTCCCCGCGGTTAACATCTGGCCTACCTTGGGGATAACCTTTCCAGCCAATGCTCCCGCTCCCTGTAACGCCCCCACCGTTGCGGCGCTGGCTAATCCTGATTCTCCGGCCGTCTTTAATGCTTCTGTGGGTGTAGCACCGCCTAAAAGCGCTTCTGATCCCGTATATCCCGCTGTCCCTACTCCCGCTACCGTAGGCGCCGCAGTTAAAGCCCCGGCTGCACCAGCAAGTTGGGGGATCCTGGCCGCACCCTGCAACCCTAATTCTGCAAACTTAAAAGCTGGAATCGATGCCGCAACGTCCGGTCCGTACTTCCCCGCCCCCCGCGCAAGATTCTGCATTACCCCTTGTGGCGCCGGGGCTGCCGTCTGGAGTTCTTGGGAAGCCTGTTGGTATTCTTGCTGCGATGGGAAATTAGGATTAAATTGGTGGATAACTCCGGCGGCAGTACCGCCTAAAGCATTAAGAATAGGACTGGCTTGGGCACCATAACCAAGTTGCTGGCCTATATCGGTAGCTTTACCTTGATTGTCCCCTTGATCAACAGCATACTTGCTCCATTTATCCTGAACAGATGTAAGGGTAGTATCATAACTATCAGGAGTAGATTGAACAATATAACTATCCCACTTTCCCATTATTGCAACCCCATGTCTTTTTTAAATTCATCTACTTGATCTGAGGGAATATTGTATTGCTTGCCATTAACATTAAAAACTTGGCCTTGTTGTCCCCCCGTCCCCGCTCCGGCGGGTAAGGATTGGCCAGAAGGCGATTGGGACCCATCTCCGTATACTTTTTGGCCTCTCTCTAATTTAGAACGCATATTTTTCCATTCATCAGGAAAAGCTTTTATGATTTTAGCCTTAGCGGTTTCGAGATAATCCAGGTGATTACTTATAACTCCATTATTAACATTTTTGAGTTTTTCTAATAATCCCGCAACTCTGGTTTTAATCGCTTGCGGCATAACATCTTGAGGTTGCCCAGTGATAAATTGTCTAGCTGATTGAAGATTGCCATATAAAGTTTTATATTGTTGTTCTGACATTCCAAATTGTGTAGGAGCTCCGCCTTGATAAATAGACGCAATATCCCCTAAAAGAGTACCAGCTTCTTGATTAGTAACAATAGGTTGTTGTAAAGTAACAATTGCTCTGTCAGCTTTAGCATTGGCTTGAGCAGCTTGACCGACAACAGTACGAGAAGAAGTATTGAGGGGGTCTGTTTCCTTAACAATCTTATCCCATTCTTTCTGGTTAAACTGGCTTTCCTTCTCTCCCCGGGTAAAATCTTGTTTAGCTGTCATCTGCCCCCCAGGACCCAAAGCGGCCGTATAATCCGGCGTAGCAGGGTTAGCCTTTAAGGCTTGGTTATATACGGCGATTTTATTCGCCATATCCGCAGGACTTATGTTAGATCCCGCCATCTTCTCTTTCAGCAACGCCATCGCCCCAGCCTGCTTTTGTGCCTCCAAATCGCTTTGCTGTTTAAAATCCGCTTGTTGTTTCGAATTCTGAAAATCCATTATTTTTTGATTAGTATCATCCTGAAGTTTCCTCATCTCCCTTTGATGTATTGCATCAGCAATACTATCTATCCCTTGATTAATTCCCCCCATCAAGGCTAATGCCGGCGATGGAGTATTCAACCCCGCCTGGTATGATCCTGCTACATTTGCTAGTGCCATAATATATTTTCTCCTTTACATCTATACCGCCAGTTTGGCCAGTGCGGTAACTTTAACTGCCGCTACTGCCGCTACTGCCGCTACTGCCGCTACCGAGGCTATTGAGGCTCTGGACCCCGTAAGCTGACCCAGCTAATTTTCCAACAGCACCAACAATACTACCTACTAAACCATAATCTGCTGTCCTGGTGGCTTCCTTAGCCCCTAAATTCTGTGCCGCCACATCAGTATCAAGGCCAGCTAATTGAGCTAACTGTGCGGTAGTAGCCTCATCAAGGCCTAAAGCCTGAGATAAATCGGAATTACGGGTAGTAATCTCCTGTTGTTGCTGATTCATATTAAATGTATTTACCGTAGAGGCTTTGGCTGCTGCCGCTTGCTGCTGAAAATCAGACAAAGCCTGTTCATGCTCTGCCGACCCGGTTAATCCATAATTAGCATAATAATTATTAATATTCTTAAGATCTTTAGCGTATTCTGTATCCATGTCAGAAAGAGTAGAATGTAAATAATTATTTGCGTTTCCTTGCGGGTAAAGCTGACCAAAGGGAGTGTTAAGCTGAGTCTGTATTGTACTGGCAGCCTCTGCGCCTACAGGAGTAGTAGTCCCCCCGTTATTTAATTGATTCTGTAAAGAAGTAACTTGGGAAGGGACAGACATCTGGGGGCTTTTTTTGCTGCCTTTAACTAGCTTGGCTTCATCTTCAGTGATTATAAATTCAGGAAATAATTCTGCCGACAATACATAAACGCTATCTTCGGGAAAATCATCCATAGATAAAACATTTTCAGATGACCAGGCCTCAAAATGATTATTCATCCCTACGATGTAAGGGAAAGACAAACGGGGGATAGCCTCGACAGGAATCTTCATGGGATAAAGCAAAAAACCATTATCCTGTGCCATCTTGGCAAGCGTGTCCATAGAGACCCGGCTAGTCTTGCCATTAAGCATCCCTACGGCCTTATCAAATGCCAAAATACCACAGTTATTTCTCATGATAATTTTTTAGCCCTCCCATTTACAATATTAAATTTATGATTGCGGCTTACCCAGCAGCCGAGTTTGGAATTTATCTCTTTTTCTTTGATCTTGTCAATAAGGATTTTTAACACATTTTTTCCTTTTTTACACACCACTATATCTACAAATATTATACCACCTTCCGTTTGCTCTGGCGGTATATACCACGACTTACCTTGATTTTCCATAATGTTTTCAATGTCTTTTTCATTTACGCGAAAATAACCGATATAGCCGTCGATCTCTCCCTTTTCGTAAACAACAATAAGCTGGCCGAGTTGATTTAGCCTAGACAAATATTGGTAAAAATCCTTGATCGGGTAAATATCAATATGCTTAAGGTTATTACTCATGGTAAATAATATTATATCCTCAATTCTCCTTTGTTCCCGATTCATCGAATACCCCTTTCACTTCAAAGTTATCCTCAAACGCCTTAAGAATCTCCGCGGCCGTATAGCTTGACATACAAGCATTATCTAACGGACAATCCCATGCCGCGCCATGAGCTTGGACATCGAAAGCAAAGCTGTTAGGTCGGTGGCAAAATGGAGTATCACAAACTGATTTGGTAAGATTAATGTGGGTATCATAGCCTAAGCAAATCGGGCTGGTCCCACCCCAACAAACAATTCCTTTTTTATTAATTTGGCTGCTGGCCGCTGCATGTTGTAAAAAGCTGTCGATACCGATGAATGTCTTGGCATATTTAAGAAGCATGATCGAACTACGCAGGGGAAAGAAAATCTTTTCTGCGCCCTTGATCTCGGGGAAATTATCATGACCGACAATACCTACCGTATACCCCTTTTCTTTAAGGGAATCGGATAATTTTTGTACTTCTGCCTGGAGCAATGACCGCCTAAACATCGTAGATAGGTTTGCCATAAGCTCTTTAGGACTTTTATCCTGGGGCACCTTACCGCCGATCCATTGTATAAGCACTAGAGGTTTCTTACCGTCCTCCGTGATCTTATCTACATAAATCTTGGCGGCTCTATCTTCGTTAGGTAAATAATAAAAATCAGGATTATTGCCATCATGTTCCACTCCCAGGGATTTACACCATACCTCGACAAGATGAGACTTTTTATTGATATAATCGTATCCTAGATATGGCTCTGCCTTAATAAAAGCCGTAGATTCATTGACATAATCATCATAAAAATAGAGAGGGTTATTAAAATGTAAGGTTTTCTTTACATTCTTATTGTAAAGAAAAAGTTCATTAAATCCGGAAACAATAATAATTTCCTTATAAGGATTAGCCTTTTTGACTGCCCGAATCACGGCACTTGAAGCTATCTCCTTACCTATCCCGCCCTCGGAAACGAACACCAGATTTCTTACTTTATCCATCTTGATCCTTTCGGCCGGCTTAGCTGTATGCCACCGCCAACCAGTTAAGCACCCCATTTGGATCCAGTGTGGTATAACAACCAAAACTGTCACACAAACTGTATAAGTGCTCCTTTATACAACACTGCGCCGCCCCTGACGGCACACAATAGCATTGCATTAAATATCCGTTACATACACAATGGCACATGTAAGCGATCGTAACTCCATAAGGAGAAGATAATTCCATAGATGATTTTATAAACATACAAGTATATGATGCCGTAGGGCATAAAATTTGGGAATAACAACCGCTAAAACAACAGGTTTGGGATTTAGTGCAATAAGCCGATAAACAATTAGTTATTGTGATGCAATAAGCACCAGCTCCAACGTATGCCTGGGAACAGGCAGTAGCGTAACAGCTACAAGATGGGGACACTTCATCAAAAATATGTTCACTCGGCACAGAACACCAATAATAACAAAGAACATTACAATAAATATACGATGGGTTGCTGCCAGTAATCAATAAATTAACACAATTGCAAGTACAACAAGTAGTATTGGTCGTGGTGGTACACGCTATTTGAGATGTTCCGTTGCAAGCGTTACGGCAACAGGTGCAAGTTATCCAACCAGAAGAACAAATACCCGTATTGGCCCAGGTTAAAGATACCTGACAAGCCAATAAATCCCATACCGCCATACAAGGCAAGGCTAAAGTTACATAAGCATCTTGATCAGTTTGAAGTTGAGATAAAGAACTGTACGGCTGAGAATAAGAATAGCAACAAGCACAATATGATCCTGCTCCGCATACCCTGTAACAAAGAGCATAACATACTGTACCATAATAATAACAACTTGGAGCGGTATTGTTGCACCAAAGTTGAAACTTGAATCTTACTGTAGTGGCGCAAGTGCAAGCCTCAGTGCATACTGATGTACCAAAATTTACGTCTTTGATACATTCAACTCCGGTAGAATTATAGGTGGTAAGCAAAGCATGAACCGCAAAACAATATCCATAGCATTGGGACGAGGTATAATAACAAAGCGGAGGATCAGAATATACCTGCCATCCTTGGCATTGAGTAGGAGCACAAGCGTTATAACTCATAAGGCTTTTTATTGAAACCGCTACTTGAGGAGAGGATGTCCACCCGTTTAATACTACAAAACAGCCGGTATTGGCTGTACCCGAACAAAGGCGTTTGACATAAGGAACATTGCCAAGCTGATCATGGAATTGGAGTGCTCCCGAATAAAGATAAGAATAATTGCAAGAACAATTAGGATCCTGCAATGTTATATCAGAAGCTAAAACATGTCCATTGCATACCTGAAATTTTAAAGAATTACATGTATCATATCCGCGAATACCATAACCATCAAAAACAGTACAAGAAGCATTAGAAGAGATAACCATACCGTTATTGGGATCATAAGTCAAAGAAGCGTTGCTGTCTCCAATGCCTACGCCATAAGCATCGACTTGATATCCTAAATATCCATTAAGATTTCCCATTCTCATCCGGGTAGTAACACCATTCCAGGGCTGGCCGGTATCATTAGTAATAACGCTTATATATGGTTCATAAGGATCAGATGCAGTCATGTAAATCATCCCACTGCCGGCCTGGCCATAATCGACAACAGTAGTACCTTTTGTCCATACTGGAAGATTATTCGCTGTATATGTGCTAGCCATATCCCTTTGAACGCAATAAGCAGGAACATTGGCAGCGCAACAAACGGTAAGCCATTCATCGTTGCATCCATCTTTCATGCGGACAACATCACCCTGGAAAAATGT
>Ga0187874_10003493_pt1 | contig 10958 bp, 6 predicted proteins | sample June2016WEW_16_1_3_FD_132993 | JGI IMG/M metagenome (GOLD analysis project Ga0187874, IMG submission 132993) | Peatland microbial communities from SPRUCE experiment site at the Marcell Experimental Forest, Minnesota, USA - June2016WEW_16_150 | ecosystem: Environmental > Terrestrial > Soil >... | reverse complement strand
TTGTCGCCCACCTGGGCGGTGATTTTTTCTGGCATAACTATTCCTGCCCGTCACCGCCGGAGGAACTTCAGTGAACTCCGAACGCTTTCGGAGCTGAATGAAATTACCCAAGGATGACGGATTTTTCATACGCGATGTGGTTGGTTAAGGAATCGAGCCGTCCGCGTTCACTGGCCCGAGTCCGATGGCGGAAGGCGGCCGGCTTAAGCGACACGGCGCCCCCGCAAAAAATTCAATGGCGCAATTTCAATTTCTTCGTGACCGCCTGATAACGGTTCAAGTTGTTGTTTCGCAGATACTCCAGCAGGCGCCGGCGCTGGCCGACCATCATCAACAGACCGCGGCGCGAGCTGTGATCTTTGCTGTGGTTCTGCAAATGCTCAGTCAAATGATTGATCCGCTGTGTGAGCAGCGCAATTTGCACGTCCGCCGACCCCGTGTCGCCGTCGTGCAACTTGAACGTTTCGATGGTTTTCGTCTTTGCTTCCATGTTCAATCAAGGGCGGTAGGTTAGCGGTTCACATCCACAGTGTAAAGCACTTTCACTCCGTCGGGTATTGCGCAAAAATAACCAAATTCATCGCCTTTTCTTCATTTCGATGCCTTGCCAGCGCCAAGTCAAACGGCGCTTCGTCTGCGCCGTCAGTTTGAAATGCTCGCCAATCCGCAGGCCCTCAATCCAAAAAATCTCACCGGATTCGGTGGCGGCGACAACCAGTTGGTGGCGGCGGGCACGCGGAACTTTTTGGTTCACGAACCAATCCTGAAGCTTCACCGCCGACTTCGAGCCAATCGGTTGGAAACGGTCCCCCGGACGCCAGTGGCGCAACATGATTTGTCCGCCGATCTTGTCCGCGTCAAAAAATTCAGCCGGGTGGGGCGAGCGTCCCCGCAAGCCGCTGAAACTTCTCACCGCCCAGCGAAATTTCAGTCCACCAAAACCCGCCCGCCCGCTTCGGCCCTGCAATTTCAATTTCAGTTCGGATGCATTGAACGCCGGGGCAGACGGACTCCGCAGTTCAATCCGCCCCGCTCCGTCACGCGCCGCTGACAAATTCGAACCGACGCTGACGAATTTTCCCGGCGCTTCGCGAAGCTGTTCAACCAATTCGAATTCCGAAATCACACCGGTTTCGGCGAGTCCGATCTGTAAAACCTTCCGCTGAACAGCCACCGGCAAGTTGGCAAAGGTAGGGACGCCGCGCCGCGGCGTCCGCGGACGGCCCGGCGGGCCGTCCCTACCAGTTTCTTTCAGCCACCGCCGGGCTGTTTGGCTGACAAATTCGGCTTCCGCACCGGCGATGTCCATCAGCCGCAAAACGGTTTTGGCCAGCCCGGGCTGGTATTTTTTACGCAGCAGCGGCAGCAACTCGTTACGGATGCGATTGCGCGGCGCGGCGAGCAGGGCGTTGGTTGCGTCCTCGCGAAAATGGATTTTGTTTTCGCGCGCGAATTCACGCAGTTCGGCCTTGGTCACATCCAGCAGCGGGCGGACCAGCGTGAGGGCACCGTCCACCGGCGATGGCGCGGACCATTTCATTCCCGCCAACCCTTCGCCGCCTGCACCGCGCAACAGGCGCAGGAAGAACAATTCCACCTGGTCGTCGGCGTGATGCGCCAGAACCACGGTGGGGATGCCGCGTTGTTTTGCAGCGCGCGCGAAGAATTCATGACGCAATTTTCGCGCGGCCATTTCGATTGACAGTTTTGATTTTCCCGTGAACCGCTTCACGTCAGCGCGTCCAACAACCGCGGACAATCCCATCGCCGCGGCGGTTTTACCGACAAGTTTTTCGTCGGCGTCGCTGCTGCGTCCGCGCAACCGGTGATTGAAATGCGCGACCGTCAGTTGCCACTGCTGCCGGGCCGAGAGTTCGTGGAGGAGGTGCAGGAGCACCATGGAATCCAAGCCTCCGGAGACGGCCACCAGGACCGCCTGTCCGCGCCGGAGCAGGCGGCGGTCAAGTATGTTCCGGGCAACGCGCTGGGGCAAACCGGTCACGCGTTCATGCTATCGCATCCGTCCCGGCGGGCAAGGACGGCGAGGCTTTACGGCAACCGGCGGATGCGATAGAACCGCCATGGATCCGAGCCGTAGGCATTGGTGCACGTCGTGACCGGACCGGTGGCGGTGTTCGTGCTCAAAATCACCCAGTTGGTTTTGGTCAGGTCGGTCGAGTACTCCACCTGATAAGCAATGTTTGCGAGTGAATTCCAACTGAGCACGAGGTTGTGGCCGTTGGTTTCGACCACGGAACGGATGAACGGATTGGGAATCGGCCAGATATTGACGTCATCCAAGCCGAGATACCACGGGTCCGCCCGTGCTCCAAATTGGAGGACACTACTGGAATTGGTGGCGGTAACAATGAACACCATATTGGTCCAGCCGATGGGGTCGATGTCGACCTGGTCAAAAAGCGTGGTTCCGTTCCACGAAACGCTGAATTCGTTGGGCGTATTGCTGGTGACCTGCCCGCCGGAGGTTAAAAAAACATTCGTCGGGTTGTTGAGCCACAGGGAAATCAAATAAGCCTGGTTGGAGACCGTGGACAAGGTTTGGGAAAAATACCCAAGCTCACCGTAAACTCCCAATACAGCCAAATAGTTGCCGCTATGCGGCGAGATTCCGGAAAAGGAACCGTCGTCAACATAATTGTAATAATAACTGTAAGGCGGGCCGGTTTGCATCCAGTAGGACAAAGTACCGTACTCAAATCCGCCGTTTTGGATCATTTGTTGTCCTACCAACAACACGAATTGGCGGGTGCGCACGGCATGGCTGGTTTTGTTCGTGAACAACACGTTGGCAGTGTAAACCCCAGGGGACAAATTATAGGCCGCCGCGTTCAGGCTCATCACGACTTTGGTTGCCGGTTCAGACGGGTGGTGTCTTCGTCGGCCTGGGCGGTGCGCCGCGTTCAGGTCCATCACGACATGGTCAGCCGGTTCGCCAGGCGTCAATGTGCCATTGATTGCGGAAGCCGCCAGCCAGAGCGATGTGTTGATAAGCGACCAGTTCAGCGGAAACGCGCCGGAGTTGGTCAGTAAAAAATTCTGCGATCCGACAGTGAACGCGCCGCCCACGGGACCGCTGGCAACGAAACCTCTCCCGGGCGCGACCTCGAGAGCGTCCGACACAGTCGCCAGGGCATCAATCAGATTTTCTCCGGCTGGGGTGCCCCATCCGGTGCAAAGATCGTAGCCGGGAACAGCGGAAAATTGATTCGTACTAAAGTACCAAAAATTGTTGCCGGTCACAATGTCGTCGAAGTCGGAAAGATAACTGGTTCCCTTGCCAAGGGAATAAATTGCCGGGTTGATGAATCCGACGGTTGTTTTTCCGCGGGCGACAGCCTGTTGATTAACCAGCGCGGTAAAACCCGCCCACAACGGCGCCGCCACGCTCGTGCCGGCAACCACGTATTGTATGCCGTTATCCGCCACGATGAAAACGTTGTCGGCTGTCCAAGCCACGTCCGGAATGTTACGGAACGTGGTCGAGCCTTGATTGGCCGTCATGTCAAGGCCCTGTTGCCAGACTGGAATTGAATAATCTGTACTGACGCCGCCGCTGCTGCCAATGCCGCCGCCCCAGCTCCAAGTGGTTTCCAAAACCCGCGCGCCCCCCGGACCGGTTGTCGTCAAAGTTGTCCCGCCGACTTGTGTGGTGTTGGTGCTTTCTGACGGAAAAGAAATATCCGAGGTGAACGCATCATAATCCCCTGACGCATTGAAGAAAGATTGTCCCTGCGCCGCCATCTTTTGGAAAAACTCCTCGGCGGTCGGATCGGGTGGACCGCCGCCCCAGGAACAACTGAGTTGCTTGGCGAGATTATCGTCGGCCATGCGGCTGAGGATATCCGGCCACGGACTGGGGTTGGGTGCTTCATAGACGATGATTTGGGACAACCCGGGCGCCATCGCCATGGCAACGTCAATGTCCAACGCCACTTCAATGTTGCCGCCGTCGGGATTGCCACTGAATTCATCAATCAACACATTGGTCAGCGTCACGCCCGGCAAGCCGCTTATATTTTCGTAGGCGGCGATGTCGTTGGAATAATAACCGTCAAATTCGAGAAGACCCACGATTTGTCCCGCGCCGGTCAATGAGACGCCCGGAAGGTAAGCCTGCCTGAAATCATTTCCCAGGTAGGAGCCCTCCGGCCCCGAACCGGATTGAGGCACTGCATTCGTCAAATTGTCCATGCGCATTTTTTTAACGATTTTCGGACGCGGCAGTGCATAATTATCCAACCCACTGATGTGCAATATCGGAATTCCTGATTCGACTGACGGCTCGACGTCCGGCGCATAAAACGTGCGATTCTCCTTCGGATGCAGGTACGTGCGCATCGTCACGTGCAAAGCCTTTTCAACATCCGCCACCGTCCCGTCCACGTCCAGCAATATCCGGTTGGGATGTGTGCCCGTCACCCTCAAGCCGTTGGCCTGCGCGAAGGCGATGACAGTCTGATAATCCTGTTCCGTCGGACCGAACTGTTCTGTGAATTGCTCCGGCGTCAAATATTGGTGAAAATTGGGGCTGGCCGGGTCGTAAAGTTGCTGAAGAAAATCGTCAAGCGCCGCCGGGTTCCGCAATGGCAGGCCGATGGCCAGACGCAAATGTCTGGTTTCAGCCAAGTGGCCCGTCGGTTGCAGGTGCCAGCGCGCTACAACCGGCGGCACGTGGCCGTGCAGCGTCTGGATCCCCGCCGCGACGCTCGAAAAGATCGTGCCGAAGCATATCACCACACCCATGCCGGTCATCGCCAACAGCGACTGTAATCTCGGCAAACAACGGGGTCTGAAATAAATCGGCAGTTGCAAACGGGTGGAATTTACCAGTGCGGTCTTTCCTTGATACGCACAGGCGGTTGCTAAAGCAAACCGTGTTCTACAATTAAGCAAAAACCACATGAATTTACAGCCTAAATTATGCTTGGTTGGCGGCCAAAGTCAAATTCCGCATTGTTGAAATTGAGGAGGTCCGAAATCCTCGTGGATGCCAGGTTCAGCCCGCGCCAACGCCGGTTTCTGGAGACGAGAACGGCGAATCATGGCGCAAGTTCAAACCGGTAAAACCGCTGCGGGAAGTTGGTGACCTGAGTATCGGTGAACTGCCAGACCCCGTTGGTGCCGAGTGTGTTCGTGGCGACCGGCAGCCTTCACGGCAACAACATCAGGCGGTAAAACCGTTGCGGAGAAGTCGTGATGGCATTGGTATCGGATATGGTCAAAGAATTGGTGGTGGCAATGAGCGGTTTGCCCAGATTAATCCAGTTGGTCTGAAGCAAATTGGTTTTGTATTGCACCTGATAAACCAATCCAGCCATTGTCCCAAACGTAAGATTGAATGTGCTGGAAGTTTTAGTTGTCGCCTTGAACGCCGGCACTGGAACCGGCGTTACGCTGATGTCATCAAGGCCGAGGTAATAAGGGTCATCCCGGAATCCGAGCTGGAGAACCGTGCTGGGGCCGGTGGCCGTGACGATAAATTGCAAATTGGTCCACCCGATCCCGCCAATGTTGACTTGATCGAAAAGCGTGTTTCCATTCCAGGAGACGCTGAATTCATTGGGTGTATTGGGGGATCTGTTTGGACTGTCCAGCCAGAGCGAGAGCAAATAGTTCTGTCCGGCCAAAGTCGGCAGGGATTGGGAAAGATAACCCAGCGAACCAGAAGGGCCGAGTGCCGCGCCGTATGTACCCGAATGAACGAATCGCGAATTGCCGCTGGTGACCGAGGTGTAAGCGGTGTTTCCAGATAACGTCCAGCCGGTAAAGTCACCGGTCTCGAAGCCGCCGTTTTGAACCAGCGGCCCAATCCGCAAAGTGAACGGCAGGCCGACCGTCCAGCCGTTCTGGTTGGTGAACACCAGCCTGGCCGTGTAAGTCCCCGCAGCCAGACTGTTGGCTGCGGAAGTCAGGCTGGCCGTCAACGTGGTTTGTCCTCCGGCTGACAATGTTCCGTCTGTGGGCGAAGCGTTCAGCCAGGACGAAGTGTTGAGGACGCTCCAGTTCAACGAGGCCGAACCCATGTTGCTCAACAGGAAATTTTGCGAAGTGATGCTGAACGGTCCGCCGACCAAACCGGCGGAGTTGAAACCGTTCGTTGGCGAAACGGCCAGCGGCGGCAGGACTTGCAGCGTGAACTGACGGAGCTGGGCAATGCGGGTTGCTTGATTGGTGAACCACACGTTGGCAGAGTAGCTTCCCACCGCCAGGCTGTTGGCCGCCGACGTTAAACTGGCCGTGACGCTGGTTTGCTGGCCGCCCGCGAGCGTGCCGCTGCCAGGCGAAAAGTTGAGCCACGACGAGGTATTGATCAGGCTCCAGTTCAGTGCGGACGCGCCGGAATTGGTCAGCGTGAAATTTTGCGGCGCGCCACCAAACGGTCCGCCAGCCACGCCGCTCGCCGCGAATCCCGTCAATGGCGTGACGCCCAGAGGATCGGTCGAACCGGCGAGCGCGTTGATCAAATTTTGTCCATTGGGTGTTCCCAGCCCCGTGCAAAGGTCATAACCGTTCGTGGCGTAAAACAAATTCGGACTGCTGGGCCAGGTATTGTCGCCGGTCGTGACATCGTGAAAACAACCGGCATAGTTCGCTCCGGCGGCAAGGCTGTAAATGGCGGGATTGATAAAGCCCACCGCCGCTATTCCGTTGGCCGCGGCCTGTTGATTGACCAGCGCGGTGAAGCCCGCCCACAACGGCGCGGCGCAACTCGTGCCGCCAAATACACCGGTGCTGCCATTGCCATAATCAACAAAGACATTGTCCGCCGTCAGCGCCACATCGGGAATATTCCGAAAACTGGTCGAGCCTCCTCTGCCTGCCATATTCTTGACGGTCGTCTGCCAGCTTGGAATTGAATAATAGCTGCTGATGCCGCCACTGCTGCCGACATAACCGCCAGCACTCGAATCATAACCCCAGTTCCAAACCGTTTCTGAACTGTAGGCAGCGTTTGCGCCGGTCGTCAAAGTCGTTCCGCCGACTTGCGTGATGTAAGGGCTGCTCGACGGCGCATTATACAACGAGGTGTTGTCAACGCCGTTGACAGAACTTGCGCCAGCCGTAAAAGCGTCGCTGTCGCCGGATGCGCTGAAAAACGACTGCCCCACCGCCTGCATGCTTTTGAAGATGTTGTCCGTCGTTATGCTTGGCCCGCCGCTCCAGCCCCAGGAACTGCTCAAATTTTTCACCGTGTTGCTGCTGGCCAACATCGTGTTTAAAACATCATTCGGAATGACATTATTAGGGTTGCTTTCAAAGACGACAATTTCAGCCAACCCCGGTGCCATGGCCATCGCCATTTCGATGTCCAGTGAAACTTCGGGATTGCCGCTGTTGGCACCGGTTGTCGGCACGCCGTTGTAGCCGTCCAGCAAAACGGTCTGGATGACAATGTTCGTCCGCCCGTTTCCCGCCGCCGTCGCATAAGCGACGATGTCGTTGGAATAAAAACCATCGAACTCCAACAGCCCGACCATTTGTCCCGCACCAGTCAACGTCGTGTCCGGCACATAGGCGTTGCGAAAATCGTTGCCAAAATAGGAGCCGGAACCGTCCGGAGCAGAACCATTTTGGGGTATGGCTTTCGCCACCGCCGCCGCATCCATCCGATGCAGTCTCGGATGCGGCCGCGAAAAATCGCTCAAGCCTTGAACATCAACCACCGGCAACGCCGCGTCCACCGTCGGCTCGGTGTCCGGCGCAAAAAAATCGCGCGCCTCGGTCGGATGCCGGTATGTCCGCAGCGTGATGTGAAACGCCTTTTCAACCGCCGATGCCGGGCCGGTCACATCCAGGACCAACCGGTTCGCGCTCGTGCCCGCCACGGTCAAACCGTTCCGCTGTGCAAAATCAATGACCGATTGATAATCCTGTTCCGTCGGGCCGAACCATTCCGTGAATTGCTCCAGCGTCAGGAATTTGTGGTAATTCGCGCTGCCCGGATCGTAAAGCTGTTGCAGCAAAGCATCGAGCGCCGCCCCGTTCCGCAACGGCAGGCCGATGGCCAGATGCAGACTTTTTGTCGCTGGCAATTGACCCGTTGGCTGCAAATTGAAACGCGCCACCGCCGCCGGCACGTGACCGTGCAAAACCTGTCTTTCCGCCGCAATGCCCGGATAAATTGCACTGAAAAACAACGCGATGGCGATGCCTTCTACACCCAACAACGACCGAAATTTCAACATAAAGCGCAGTTTTGAATCATGGCAATCCGTAACGGCTGAAGGCCGCCGGGCACAGTCTTTGTTTTGATTTGCACAGGCTGTTAAAAGCAAACCGCATTCCACATTTAAGTGTAAACAATACGAATTTGCAGCATAATTTATGCTCAAATAAGGCCCAAAGTCAAATTTGCCTCGTCGAAAAAAAATTGCCCGCCTCCTCCCATAACACTAACGTCCGTTTGTGGCCGTCAAACTCACCATCCTCGGCAGCGGTTCCAGCGGAAATTGCGCCTATGTCGAGACCGACGAAGCCCGCATTCTCGTGGACGCCGGGTTTAGCCCGCGCCAGATTCGCCAGCGCCTCGCCGGCATCGGGCGCGCGCCGGAAAATCTAACTGCCATCTTTATCACCCACGAGCATACTGACCACATTTCCGGCCTGCTGGGACTCGCCGACAAATTTCAAATCCCGGTCTTCTGCAACCGCGGCACACAGGACGCGACCATCTGGTCGTTCAAAACCAAGTGGTGCAGCAAAAAAAATCCCGCGCTCAACGGACTTGATCCGGCGGATACTTTGAAGTCAAAAATCGACTGGCAGATTTTTTCGACCGGCGACCGTTTTGAATTAAACGATTTGCTCGTCGAAACATTTTCCGTGCCGCACGACGCGCAGGACCCCGTCGGTTTTCTTTTGCGAACACCCGGCGGCAACATCGCGTTCGTCACCGACCTCGGTCACATGACCAGGCTGGTCGTCGAACGCACGCGCGCCGCGAAAGTTCTCGTGCTGGAATCCAATCACGACGTGAAGATGTTGCAGGATTGCCCGCACCGCTCCTGGAGTCTCAAGCAACGCATCCTCGGTCGCCACGGCCATCTCTCGAACGAAGCCGCCGCGGAAGCTGTCGCACAAATCATGTCCGCCGACCTGCGCCATCTTTATCTGGCGCACTTGAGCCGCGAATGCAACCGCCCCGAACTCGCGCGCTACGTCATGGCCGAACAGCTTCACCACCTCGGCGCCACCCAGGTTCAACTTCAACTCGCCGCGCAGGACATCCCCTGCCCTACGCTCGCTCTGTAATTTGTGCAGGAGCCGCTGATGTTCCGCGTTGAAAAAATCTCCTCGTTCGACCTGCCCGAACTTCAGCCTTACGCGACGATGAAACGCCCGTTGGAACACGAGCGACAAGGCATCTTTGTGGCTGAAGGCGTCAAAGTCGTGCGGCGGCTGCTCGAAAGCCATTTCGCCGTCGCCTCCATCGTGCTGCCCGAAAAATGGCTGAATGAATTCCGACTGTTGATTGAAGCGCGCCCGGAACCAATCACCGTTTATCTCGCCGAGAAGAAATTTCTGGAAGGTCTGGTCGGTTTTTCCATGTTTCAAGGCGTCCTCGCCGTCGGGAAAATTCCTCCACCCGTCTCACTCGGTGATATTTTGCAGAACAGCCCCCAGCCGCGGCTTTTTGTCGCTGTGGACGCGCTCACCAACGCGGAAAATCTCGGTGCGCTCGTGCGCAACTGCGTCGCGTTCGGCGTACAGGCGTTGCTTGTCGGTGAAACTTCCAGCAGCCCGTTCCTGCGCCGTGCCGTGCGCAATTCCATGGGCACGATTTTTCAACTGCCGGTTCTGGAATTCAACCTTCGGAGGGACGAGCTATGCGAGTCCCAAAAATCAGGGACTCTGGCGCAAGCCCTCCACGACTTGCACGCCCGCGGCGTCCGCTGCATCGCTGCGCATCCGCACACGGACAGGAAATTTCTGTCGCAGGCGGACTTCTCCGGTGACTGCTGCCTTGTTTTCGGCAGCGAAGGTTATGGCATCTCCGCTACTGTGCTGGAAGCTTGCGATGAAGCGGTGGCCATCCCCATGCCGCCGACAGTGGACTCGCTCAACGTCGGCGCCGCCGCCGCCGTTTTTCTCTACGAAGCCGCTCGCCAGCGGGAAAAAATGGGTTAGTGGACTGCTGGATTGTTGGAAACAGAGTGCGGGCGTTAGGTTTTTCATCAACCCCTCAATTCACCCATCCAATAATCCATCAATCCAATCCAAATACCTTCGCATAAACTCCGCGGATTGCCCTGCGCCATTGGGCCAGCGCCACTCTGAATTCCTCCGGCGTGGCAAAACCGCAACGCACCGAAACGCGATAATACGCCGGCGCATCGTCCGGTAAAACCGTTTCGCCCTCATAACTCCAGCGGCGCAGGATGCCTTCGACGCGGCGCAATCGCCGGTAATTTTTAATTAATTTGTCCCAATCGGCATGCGTGAGCAGTTGGAGTTCACGCTTTAGCGTGCTTTTGCCCGAAACACAATCTGAAGATTGAACTCCAACAGCGGCGCGACCGCGTTCGAGCGCGCGCAGCGTGTTGGCTTCCTGCCAGCCGTTTTCCAGGCACAACGCCTGCGCGATGAATTCCGCGTCCATGAACCCGCCCTTGCCGGTCTTGATGGCCAACTCGTCCTGGCCGTGCGGCGTGCGCTCTTTTTCGATGCGCAGCCGCATCTGGTGAATTTGATTTTTCCAATCCGGTGTGAAGCAGGTGGGTAATGTAGGACCGGCGTCCCGCCTGTCCTTCCTTTCTCGTTTCCGTTGAGATGGAGACAGGCGGGACGCCTGTCCTATGTTGGAAAAATCCGTCAGCGCCGCCGCCAATTTTTGAAACTGTTCGCCCAATTTCAAATCACCGGCAACCGTCCGCGTGCGGGTGAGCGCCTGGATTTCCCAAAGTTGCGCGCGGTGCCGGTAGTATTTCTCGTAGGCG
>Ga0187874_10003489_pt1 | contig 10971 bp, 25 predicted proteins | sample June2016WEW_16_1_3_FD_132993 | JGI IMG/M metagenome (GOLD analysis project Ga0187874, IMG submission 132993) | Peatland microbial communities from SPRUCE experiment site at the Marcell Experimental Forest, Minnesota, USA - June2016WEW_16_150 | ecosystem: Environmental > Terrestrial > Soil >... | reverse complement strand
TTGTTGGGGATCTGAGTCCTCACCGCGATCACCCTAGGGCATTTGAATCTTCTGATCGGCTTGTCCACCGTGCTGGCCGCAGTCGTTTCCTTGTGCGCTCCCACCTTCGAGCCGGGGCGCATTGCCTTCATGGCCGCCGGCGTGGTTACTGGTGTCACCGAGACTGCAACCGGGATCGGCGGACCGCCGATGGCATTGGTTTACCAGCATCATGAAGCGCCTATCCTTCGGTCCACCCTCGCGCTTTGTTTCGCGATCGGGGAAATCATTTCCCTGCTTATGTTCCTTATCATGGGTCTGATCCATTTCCGGCTGATCGGTTCGGCTTTGGCTTTTTCCCCGTTCCTTGTGATTGGCGCTTGTTTGAGCCAACTTGCGCATAATCATGTCAATGGGCGTCTTTTGCGCACATTTGTCATCGTCTTTGCGGTTGTGTCGGGGACTTTGATCATTATCAGATCAATTACCTGAAATGCTGGGGCGCCTTGCCGGGTTCCGACGCTCAAATAGCCGCGGCGCAACTGGATTGGCCGTGAGTGGATGGAACCTGGAGACCCCTTTCCGGGTAGCGATCTAATGGCCAATGATTGTTAGTGCAATCAAGGGGACTAAATTGAAGAGCATGATTCCAATCTTATATACGGCCATGCCAGCGTAGTTAAGGGTGTCAAAATTTTCAGCCGACAATCTAAACCAGCGAGTGTGTAACCAGAAAAGCCAGTCATGAGCAAGGAAGAACACCCCGAACCAGAGCAGTAATATTCCGTAATTTATGCCTACTGACCAAAGCAAGAACACCTTGATTTCTAGGATAGTCACGAACCCCTCCTTTTGCGTTTGGCCAAGACTCCTCACTCAGGTTAACAGGTCTCAATGATGCTAGTACATGGGTTAAGGCATACTCCCGAGATGCCAGGCAGTCCATTGCAACCGTTCGCCTGCTGAAGTCAGGCAACACCTGCTTGGTCGGAGTCATGCCGCGTGAATACACTCAACCCACTGTCCAGGAAACACTGGGCCGTACACCATCACCACGAGTCGAGCGTCGGCAACCTGATAGACCAGGCGGTATCCAATGCTCCTGAGCTTGATCTTGTAACAGTCGGGCATGCCCGAGAGTTTGCATGATTCAATGCGTGGCTCTTCGAGCCGCTCTTTGAGTTTCTTCTTAAATTGTTCACGAACCCTACCGTCTAATTTTTGCCATTCTATTAAAGCAGTTTCTTTAAATTCAAGATTATAGGTCATCCAGGGTCACCCCGATCGAAGGCTCGTCCTGGCGTTCCTTGACCAGCCGAGCAAGGTCCATGTCATCGAGGTGATCCAGAATGGCTTCAAACGTCGCAGTAGGGACCAAGTAGGGTGCCGGTCTTGTCGCCCCGGGTCCGGAAGGTGACCGCCGTTTCCGTCACGTTCACCAGTCGGGAATTGGCGATGCCCACCCGGTGGGTATAGCGCCCGAGGTACTTCAGCACGTGGTTCGATGACTTGATCTTTCGCCGCAGCAGGTCCTCGTCCCAGGCCCGGATGTCGTCCGGCTCCAGCAGGTCCGGCGAGCGTCGATGGAACTTCGCCAGGTCCCGGACGGCGCGGATATACTCCTCCATCGTGCGCGGGGCGAGCCCAGCCCGCTCCATGTCACGCTGCATGCGGTATCGCAAGAGACTCATGTAAATCCCCCTTGGTCATGGGGCGGTGTTGCTGCACCGCCAGATCAAGGGGGTACCTTTTCCCCAGGTCTATTGACAAGGCCGGGATTCATGGCCGGGACGAAATGCCCCTCCGCGCGCAGCGCTTCGTTCAACGCCAGCGTTGACCGGCCCCGCACCAGGCGGAGGACCGGGGGAGAAGAAGTGGATGAGAATGATGGTGGACCAGTGGAGAACGGAGGAGTGCGGGGCCGGGGTCGAACGCAGGGTTAGGCGCACACCCTTTAGCCGCTAATAATCAGGGACTTAGGAAGGTGGATTCAATTCCCAATCTACCATTTTCAAGCCTTTGACCCGGCCGAAATGTTTCGCGTTCCCGGTGACAAGGCTCATGCCCAGAGCAAGAGCGGTGGCTGCGATGATCGCATCCTCGGTCTCGATACGATTCCCTTGCTTTCGGAGGCGTGCATCAAGGGCAGCCCATTGAACGGCTTCGTCTCGGCCGAAGGGGAGAATTTGAATCGGCCGGAGAAAGGCTTCGACCTTAGCGAGCTCTATCTTGGGCTCATCGGCCAGGTGCGTGCCCAGGACCAACTCCCCCAAGGTAATTGCCGAGATGGCTACCGATGTCAGGGGTACGCTGGCAAGAACCCGCAAGGCCCACGGCTTTCTTCGCACACAGGCGATGCAAAAATTGGAATCCAAGAGAAACCGGGCCATCAGAAGCTACCCTTTTCACCGAAAAGGCGTTTCATCCGGACCTCCCGGGACCCCGGTTTTGATCGCTCAGGAAGTTCAATGGTGGAAGCTTCCCAGCTGTCGAAGTAGCCAATGGGCCAGCCCTTGGCGTCAGCGTGCTTCAGGACCAGGGCTTCGCCGTCTCGAAAGGCAACCACTCGCTCACCCGGTTCAAAACCAAGGGCCTTTGGTAGACGGAGGGCAGATGAGTTGCCTGACTTAAAAACTGTCAATTCAAGAGGTTCAAGATTGCGGACGTCCACGAGGGCCCCCTATCGCGTGTATACACCGACAGTATATACCTGCACGTGTCGGGGGGAAGGTTCCCTCAAGGTCGCGGGCCGGGCCCAACGCCAGCATTGACCGGCACGGCCCCGGCGGCACGATGGTGGGAGAGATAATCCCGGTGCAGGTTTGGCGAAAAATCGGGACCGAACGAGGGCCGTGTCCGGGGTCGAATGCACTGTTAGCGAGATAATCGGGCCGCTCCCGAAAATCGCCCCGAAGAAACCCACCAGCGACCGCGCCTATGGCATGGTGGTGGCGGTGCCGCTGAAGGCCGTTTTGCCAATGGTGCTTTTTGCCCGCCTGTTAGCGTGGTCATGGGTTACGTCATCGACATTGGTGGATCAATAAAGGCAAATATTTCAGAACTTTATTGATACCCCGTTTAAGAGAGTGAATATTACGACGAACCCGAGGCGGCACCCCTTTTCTCATTTCTGCCGGAGGAGCGATGGCGGCGCGCCAAACGAAGACGAAGGTCAAGGCCAAGGTCAAGGTCAGCAAGAACCAGCCGGCCTTGACGATCACCCATGCGCTCGCCGCCTTGAAGAATGCCCGTATCCAGGCCAGTGCGGAGGAAATCCCTAAGAGTTTGGAAGGCAATTGGAGGACCGAGCACCTGTTCGCCCTCAAGCAGGCCCTCGCGTCCTACGATTTCACGGGGACCCAACTCGCCGAAGTGGACCAGGAAATTGAGGGTCAGATGAAGGGCCTTGAGACTCATAAGGGTCAGCCTGGCAAACCCAGGAGGCGCGGGCGGGGCCGGAATGCGCCCAGGTTCGATCTTCGAACCCATTTGTTCCGGATGTGTGGCGTGGATTTGACCCGCATCGACGGGCTAGATGTCGCCACGGTTCTGGCTGTGATCAGCGAAACGGGAACGGACATGAGCCGCTTTCCAAGTGATGGCCATTTCGCAAGTTGAATGGGCCTATGCCCGGGAACCAAGATCACGGGCGGGAAGGTCATGAGCAGCAAGACCAAGCGCTGCGCCAACCGTGCGGCCCAAGCCCTCAAGCTTGCTGCTGCAGCCCTGCGAACCAGCCAGTCGGCCCTGGGAGCCTACTTCAGGCGGATGTGCGCCCGCATGGACAAGCCCAAGGCCATCACGGCGGCAGCCCATAAGCTCGCTCGTCTGATCTATGCGATGCTGACCAAGGGCGAAGAGTACACGGACCAGGGTCAGGATTACTACGAGAAGCGCTACCGGGATTCCATGGTGAAGAACTTGACCCAGCGGGCTGCCAAGCTCGGATTGGTGGTTGTGCCGGCAGAACAGGCGACTTGCTAACATGCCTCTTTTTAAAAGTTTGTGAATGTGTTTCTTAAGAGGCAAAAACGGACACTCTATTTTGCTGGAGCCCCCGGCGCGACTGGATCAGGCGCGGGGGTTGGGCTTGGCTTGCCAGGCGATTTTGACCTTTCGATGCTGTGCCACGCAGTCGCGTAGATACAGGTTGATGAGGCTCTGGTAGGGGACACCTGCCTCCATCGCCATATCTTTGAAGTAGAGGACGACCTCCTCAGAAAGCCGCATGGTTACAGGTTTTTTGAGCTTCGAGGCATATGGGTTCTTGCGCGACTTCATAGTGGAAAGATCGTATTCAGATTTCATGGCTACTCACCTCCATAGAAGGCGCTCTCCCGATTGGTGGCCCGGCGCGCGGAAATAATTCGGATGGTATTGCCGGATTCTTTCTCGCAGTGACAAACAAGGAGAAGCCGGGCCCTGGAACTCAGACCGAGGAGGAGGAACCGGTCTTCTGAAGTTGAATGTTCATCATCAAAGAACTGGACAGCGAACTCATCGTAAAAAGTGGATTGTGCCTCTTCGAAGGAGACCGAGTGCTTCTTGAGGTTTGCAACTGCTTTGAGGGGGTCCCACTCGAACCGAATCATCAATACAGTGTATTGACTGATGGCGACTCGTCAAGGGGACGCCACCCATGTTCAGCCGGGTCTTGCTCACATGCGCGCCCCAGGCACCGAAACCCCGGCCGGGCCTAACGCACGAGTTGACCGGCCCCGCACCAGGCGGAGGACCGGGGGAGAAGAGTGGGTTGGGAAGGATGGTAGATCGGAGGGGAACGGGGGAGTGCGGGGCCCGGGGTCGAACGCTTGGTTAGGCCGCCGGGATAACGTGTTTTTATTGAATTGCCATATTGATACCAGCCCATACAAAGGAATGCCTTTCATGAGCTTCATTCCAAAATGCCCCTTGCTTGGGTAAGGCGAATGCCGAAAATGTAAGGAGAGAAGGAAACCACGATGGACCAGAAAGCGACCATGACCAGCAAAGGCCAAGTCACCATCCCCCTGGCAATCAGGGAAGCTCTTGGGCTTGATGCTGGAACCCAGCTGAGCTTCCAGCTTTCCGAAGGAGAGTTTCGGGTGCGGCCCATTCGCAAGAAATCTTGGCAGGACCTCTGGAGCATCGCCGCTGGGGCGCCCAGGCCGGCTGAGCCAGTTGACGTGGATGCTGCCATTCAAGCGGCCGTGAAGGAAAGGTTTGACCGGTGATCGCGGTAGATACCAATGTTCTCGTGAGGGCAATTCTGGATGACGATCCCAGGCAGTCCGTGATTGCAAGAAAGGTGATTGAGCATGCCAGGGATGTCGTTGTGCCCGTCACAGTGCTGCTTGAACTTGCATGGGTCCTGAAGTCCGTGGGTTGGAACCGGAGTCAGGTTCATCAGGCCATCTCCACCCTTGCTCTGCAGCCAACCGTCCAATTGGACCGGGCGACCGAGGTGCTGGCAGCTCTGGACGATTACAAGGCAGGTCCTGCGGATTTCGCGGATTACCTGAATCTTCACCAGGCCAGGACCCTGGGGGCCCGGAAACTGCTGACCTTTGACCGGAAATTGGCCAAAGCAACCGGAGCCGAGCGTCTGGCCTAACGCACGAGTTGACCGGCCCCGCACCAGGCGGAGGACCGAAGGGGACGAAGAAGTGAGAAGGATGGCAGATCGGCGGGGAGCAAACGAGTGCGGGGTCCGGGGTCGAACGCAAGGTTAGGCCGCGCCCTATTTCCGTGAAATTTTACCACTTACAAAGATTTCCATGATGAATGCTTCGGTTGTCAGGAGGGAATTTTGGAGGCTATGATTCGCGCCAGGAAATTCTATGCCTCTTCCATTCCATCCGATGCCTGGAACAATTGTTATTTGTGACTTTGCTGGATTCGTGGTCCCGGAAATGATTAAGCGAAGGCCTGCAATTGTTGTGTCTCCAAGATTAAGGGGAAGAACTGGGCTATGCACCATTGTCCCATTGAGCACGACTCCGCCGGCCAGAGAGCAGAAGTACCACTACATGCTTGAATTGAGCCCGCCCCTCCTGCGGCCTTTTGATGCGGAAGTATGCTGGGTGAAGGGTGACATGCCCTACACTGTTTCCTTCGCACGGCTCAATCTGCCTCATGAAAAAGATCTGCACGGCAAGAGAGTTAATATAAATCGGGTCGTATCAAGGGACGATCTTCGGAACATCCGCCTTTGCATTCTTTGTGGACTGGGAATGGAAACCTTGACTCCGGTTGGCCAGGGGCGTACAGTCTGAAGGTCCCCGTTCTGCCAAGGCATCGGGCTTAAGTCCTCCACAAGGAGGCCACTGCGAGAGAATGCACCAAACTTTCGCAGTGCCTGGAACCAAGGCCTCCACTTCGGGGGCCTTTCTCTTTTGCCTCTCTCCGACCGGCCTAACGCGCGAGTTGACCGGCGCTGCCCTGGCTGCGCGCTGGTGGGAAATGAGGTGATTGAGAACGGGGGCGGCTCAGAGGTGGGATATCGAGGGCAGCGTCCGGGGTCGAACGTTTCGGTTAGGCAGAGGCCGAAGCATGAAGGTGGAGTCCAAGGGCTCGCACCACCTTGATAAAGGTTTCTAGCTCGGGATTCCCCTCGCCTGACAGAGCCCGGTAAAGTGACTTTGGGTTCAAGCCCGTTTCTTTAGCAATCTTGGCCATGCCTTGAGCCCTCGCAATGGCGCCAAGGGCGGCGGCAATCACTTGATAGTTACCGTCTTCAAGGGCGGCTTCAAGGAGTGCAGCCATGCGCTCCTCAGTGTCCAAGTTGGCAGATGGGTCGTAGGGTGTGGTCACCGTTTTCGCCACACGAGTTGGACGGGATACACGAGGGGTTCGGGCGGTCCGGGTTTTGCTGGATTCCATGAGATCTCCCTCTACAGGGTACTTGCCAACCTGACGGCTGTTTGAATGTCCTTTGCCTGAGTGCTTTTGTCTCCACCAGCAAGGATGATAATCAAGGTGTTTCCTTGTCTTGCGAAGTAGACGCGGTAACCGGGGCCATAGTCGATCCGCAATTCAGATACGCCCTTGCCCACAGGCTTCACATCTCCGGGGAGGCCGAGCGCAAGGCGGAAAAGCCTTGTCTCAATCCGAGCATAAGCCTTTGCATCCTTTAAGTTATCAAGCCATTTTGGGAACTGGGGAGTCTTGCGGACCTCGCTCATCGGAGTAGAGTCGCTCAAAAGCGACAGTCGGTCAAGGCGCCTATTCGCTCCCTCCAAGCACCAATCGAAATGGGCAAGACTCTGGGAGCGAAGGGTCCCGCTGCGCCTAAAGATTGGGTGCCTCGGACTGCCACGGCCCGATTGGGCCTAACGCCAGCGTTGACCGGCCCCGCCCCAGCCGCGCGGCCGTGGGAGAAGAGTTGGTTGAAGGTGGTGCAAGTTGAAAGGGGCTGCCCGAGGGCGGGGTCCGGAGTCGAACGCAAGGTTAGACCTGGGCACCGGCTTTGCTCTTGAATCCGACGTCGCGTTGACCGGAACCCGGCCGGGACGAAAGAGCACCGGGGGACGTGGTTCTTACGACTTACCGTCAGTTCGTTTGATCAAACAGAAATACATAATGAGGAGTGCGCCGGTAATCATGAAGGCGCCGCAGAAAGCCAAGGCATTGTTAACGGGACTACGATTTGGGCTTTGGAGGCCGAGGACCATGAACAAAGGGCCAAAGCAGGAACAGACCGGGAATAGGATGCGGCTGATCAAAGGCATGGGAGACCTCTTGTCGCTCAAACTGTGGGATACCTATCTAGGGTGGTTGGACTGGAAGGCTTGTTATAGCCGAGAGTACCCCTTTGCATGGTGCTGATAACGATATTTCAACGACACGCACATTGGGAAGTTCGTTTGCGCTCGCTGGGCAGGAACATGGTTATTGGAACGGCCGCCCCGACTTGGTGCAGCGTGAACCAGAGCGCCACCTCCCTGCCCGCTGCATGTACCGAGACACCATCACCCTGCGCCCTGCATGCACCGGCGCGCTGATGGTGCCTAACGCACGAGTTGACCGGCCCCGCGCCAGGGATTGGACCGGCGGAGAAGAAGAGAATGTGAAAGACGTAGATCGAAGAGGTACTAAGGAGTGCGGGGTCCGGGGTCGAACGTTTGGTTAGGCGATCTCCCCTTGCTAATTTCATTGAGACGATCCTCAAGTTTAACTATTTTCTGCGCAAGTCGCAGGTTATTGACTAAAAGGAAGACAAAACTAAACATTAGACCTTCAATAACGATCCTTCTTACGGTATCACTCGGAGGATTCTTGACAAATTGTCCGTATGCGAATACAAGGCCGACGCCAACCCACAATGTCCACTTCTCGCGTGATTGAAGTTGCTTGAGATTGAGATTTTTGTTCCACATGTGGATGCCTGCGAGCGGGTGGAATGGGTGGAAGGCGAATCTAAGGGCGGCTCTTGATAGAAATAATCCATTTTGCGATCTTTGGCACGGAAAAGAGTCCTACTGCCAAGGTGGTGACTGCTAACCAAGTAGGGGATCGGTCCATGGTCGCACTGACCGCCTTGGTCAGGAAGTAGGCAAGTGTCAAAGCGAGGATGATATAAAACCAACTTCTAAAGGCGGACTCCATGGCCGGGCCTAACGCCTGCGTTGACCGGCCCCGCACCAGACGGAGGACCGGGGGAGAAGAAGCGGCTGGGAAAGATGGAAGACCGGAGGGGAACGGAGGAGTGCGGGGTCCGGGGTCGAACGCTGGGTTAGGCTTTGGGTGATTGAAATGTATCACGAAAGGAATACAATGGAAGTGGCTTGGGCCCACTATCGGAGTACAAACATGCTACCAAAGCTTATCCCAGTTACCGACATCAAGCGCAAGGCCACTGAAATCATTGAATCGATTCAGCGCGAGCAGGAGCCTCTGCTCATCACCGAACGGGGGCGCGAGGCCGCCATTTTGATGGATGTAGCAAGTTACCGAATGCAAGAGCGGAAGATGGCCATGCTCGAAGGCATTATCCGAGGCCAGCAGGCTCTGGCCGCAGGGAAGGTTTTAACCCACGAGGAAGTGCTCGCCCGGACGGCCAAATGGGCTTGACTATAGTTTGGGCTGAACCCGCAGCGGAGCAATTTGCCGAGCGCCTGGACTACATCGGGGCATTCAATCCTGATGCTGCACGCCGATTGCGGCGAAAGGTGGATGCGAGTTTGCGTCGGCTATTGGATTTCCCTGAGATCGGTCGGTGGGTGCCGGAATTCGGAACTGGGCTTTACCGTGAGATTCTGGTGCGCCCTCTGCGGATCCTATACGAAGACCAAATGGATAAGCTCGTGGTGACGTTCGTTTACAGGCAAGAAGAAGCCATTGGCCCCGACAGCTACGAACCAGAAACCGACTGCTGATCAAGGGGCCAACCGTGCGCCGGCCTAACTAGAAATGGGCGAACTCACTTCATCTCTCCAATGTTCGTCCATTTGGGTTGAGTAATTGGTAAAGGGATCAATCTCAAAACTTAGTACACCCTTTGGCGAATTAGATGTACTAAAATTCTGCGGATGGATACTCCTACCCATGGTCAGGCTCCCCGGCTTCTGGATCGCTTGAGGGCGGAGATTCGGGTTCGTCATTACAGCCTCCGAACGGAGGAGACGTACGTGGGGTGGGTTCGCAGGTTCATATTATTTCATGGGAAACGACACCCGAGGGAGATGGGGGCTGCGGAGGTGGAGGGGTTTCTTTCCTATTTGGTGGTGAACCATGGGGTGTCGGCTTCGACTCAGAATCAGGCCAAGGCGGCGCTTCTCTTCCTGTACAAGCATGTGCTGGGGATGGATCTGCCGTGGTTGAAGGAGGTGGTCCAGGCAAAAGGGGGGCGGCGGCTGCCGGTGGTGCTGACTCACGGGGAGGTACGGGCGCTGCTGGACCAGTTGGAGGGAACGATGGGATTGATCGCGCGGCTGCTGTACGGGACGGGGATGCGGTTGATGGAGGGGCTCCGACTGCGGGTGAAGGATCTGGAGTTCGAGCGGGGGGAGGTGACGGTCCGGGACGGGAAGGGGGCCAAGGACCGGGTGACGGTGCTGCCGAGTTCGCTCGGCGCGGGGCTTGGGAACCATTTGTCCAAGGTCCGGGTGCTGTTCGAGAAGGATCGGGATGCGGGGGTGGGCGGGGTATGGATGCCGGCGGCTCTGGCCGCCAAGTATCCTTCGGCGGACCGGGCCTGGGGATGGCAGTGGGTCTTTCCTTCGGGGGGGCTTTCCCGGGATCCGCGCTCCGGGGTGGTGCGGCGGCACCACCTTCATCCTGAGAGTGTCCAGAAGGCGGTGCGTCTTGCTGCTTGCCGGGCGGAGATCGTCAAGCCAGTATCTCCTCATGTGCTGCGCCATTCATTTGCCACTCACCTCATGCAGTCCGGTCAGGATATCCGGACCATCCAGGAGCTGCTGGGGCACCAGGATGTGGAGACGACCATGATCTATACCCATGTGCTGAACCGGGGAGGGCTGGGGGTGACGAGTCCCCTGGACCAGATGGGGATCCGGCCATGATCGAGTACCGGTTCTGCCCCCGTTGCGCCACGCCATTGGAGAACCAGTTCCGCTACGGCAAGGTCCGCCCGGTCTGTCCGGCCTGCGGGTTCGTGCACTGCGCCAATCCGCGGGTGGCGGTGGTGGTGTTCCTGGCGGACGGGGGGCGGGTGCTGCTGGTGAAGCGGGGCATGGAGCCGGAGAAGGGGCACTGGGCGCTGGCGGCGGGATTCGTGGACATGGGGGAACGGCCGGAGGAGGCGGCGGTTCGGGAGATGCGCGAGGAGACCGGGCTGGAGGTGGTGATCACGCGCCGGCTGGACCTGGGGTTCGACGAGGCCAGCCGGGCCATCGTGATTCTCTTCGAGGGCCGGATGGTGGGCGGGACCCTGAAGGCGGACGACGACGTGGAGGAGGCGCGGTGGTTCGCCCCCGGCGAACTGCCGGACGCTTCGGAACTGGCGTTCGAGAGCACCCGCCGGTCCCTCCAGGGCTGGCTGGCGGGGCGGAA
>Ga0187874_10003484_pt1 | contig 10978 bp, 11 predicted proteins | sample June2016WEW_16_1_3_FD_132993 | JGI IMG/M metagenome (GOLD analysis project Ga0187874, IMG submission 132993) | Peatland microbial communities from SPRUCE experiment site at the Marcell Experimental Forest, Minnesota, USA - June2016WEW_16_150 | ecosystem: Environmental > Terrestrial > Soil >... | reverse complement strand
TGTGGCGTACACTGCCTCCGATTTGCGGATCTTCACCTTTTCATCGATACCGGCATTCGCGTTTGTCCGTATGCTCCCGTCGATGCGCAGGATGGCAAAACCGATATCCTCGGCAAAGCCCGGCCAGACAATCGCCGCGGCGTTCCGCTTCCCCACAATCTCGATGACGTCCCCGGACACAAGCCCGAGTTTCTTCATCACATCGACACTGAGCCGTGCAATCCCGCGGCTCGCGTCGTTGTGTGCCGCCTCTTTGACCGTCACCTCGAAGAAATCTGTACCTGCCATCGGAGACCTGTGATGTTTTTAATTTCTTTGATTTGATGCGGGGACCTATAAAAACACCAGTCAGGGCAGTCTGGAGCAGGGATACTGGCATGCTCCCACCGTAACTGTAGTTTATTTTTCTAAAATCAAGTTTACTTGTCCACATAACAAGCCAGATTTCACCCGGAAATGCAAAACCGAGTCTTTATTTTGTCCTTTTGTTGTACCGATATGGTATGAGTATCATTGCTGATGCCAAGCGCGGCATCGTGACAGATGAGATGAAACAGGTCGCAGCGCAGGAAGGAGTCACCGAAGACTTTGTCAGGCGCAGTGTTGCCGAAGGCCATATCGTGATCCCGGTCTCTCCCTACCGCAAAGTGAAGATTTGCGGAATCGGCGAAGGCCTCCGCACCAAGGTGAATGCCTCGATCGGGACCTCCACCGATATCGTCAATATTCCCGAGGAGATCGAGAAAGCAAATCAGGCGGAACTGGCCGGCGCCGATACCCTCATGGAACTCTCAACCGGGGGGGACTTTGCCGATATCAGAAAACAGATTATCGCGAACACCACCCTCTCCGTCGGGAGTGTCCCGCTGTACCAGGCGTTTATCGAGGCGGTCAAAAAGGACGGTGCCGTCGTCGATATGAAAGAGGACGACCTCTTCCGGATCACCGCCGAGCAGGCAAAACTCGGCACGAACTTCATGGCAATCCACACCGGCATCAACTGGGAGACGGTTAAAAGGCTCCGCAACCAGGGCCGGCACGCAGGGCTTGTCTCCCGGGGCGGGGCATTCATGACCGCGTGGATGCTCCACAACGAGAAGGAGAACCCGCTCTATTCGGAGTTCGACTACCTTCTCGAGATCATGAAGGAACACGAGGTCACCCTCTCGATGGGCAATGGGATGCGGGCAGGTGCCATTCACGATGCAACCGACCGGGCCGGTATCCAGGAACTGCTCATCAATGCGGAACTCGCGGACAAAGCGCACGCGCAGGATGTCCAGGTGATCGTTGAAGGTCCCGGCCATGTGCCGATCGACGAGATCGCAACGAACGTCCAGCTTATGAAGCGCGTCACCAACAACAAACCATTCTACATGCTCGGGCCGATCGTCACCGATATTGCGCCGGGCTACGATGACCGGGTCGCCGCCATCGGTGCTGCGATCTCATCCTCGCTGGGCGCTGATTTTATCTGCTACGTGACCCCCGCCGAGCACCTTGCACTCCCGACCCCCGCGGAAGTGTATGAGGGAGTCATGAGCTCACGGATCGCCGCCCATGTCGGTGATATGGTAAAACTCAAGAAGACGAGAGCCACCGACCTCGAGATGGGCCATGCCCGCCGCGAGCTTGACTGGGAGCGCCAGTTCGCCGTCGCCATGAACCCGGCCCGGGCACAGCAGATCCGGGCGGAACGAATGCCGGCCGATACCGATGGCTGCACGATGTGCGGGGATTTCTGCGCCATCAAGATAGTGAACCGGTATTTCAAATTTTAATTGCGATCCTTCTTTTTCCCCCACCCGGTTTTTCTCTGCTGCAAACGGGCAGCATTATGCAGTCCGGTCTCCAATAATCACGGGATCTCAAAACGCCTTTGGGGGAACCATAAGCAGGAGAGAAAAGGAAACCATTCTTGTGCAGGGCAGCAACCCCGCCACCCAGTACACTAAATAATTTTGTCTCAAAATGATCCCTTACGGTGATGCTATCCAGCTGAATTTCGGGGGTTTTATCCCACTCTCAACGGTAGACTGGCGGGGCCGGTCGGTCTGTACGGTCTTTTTCCGGGGCTGCCCGGTCCGCTGTACCTACTGCCAGAACGCTGCGATCCTTGCAGGGGAAGATTTCCGTGATATCGAAGAGGTTATCTCACTTATCAACGGCTCGAAACTTGCGACAAGCGGCGTGGTCTTCTCCGGGGGAGAGCCCACCATGCAGAAGGATGCGCTTGTCGCGCTCGCACGCGCGGCACGCAACCTCGGGCTCGCCACCGGTCTCCAGACAAACGGCGTCTTTCCCGACACCCTTGAAGCGTTGATCGGGGACCGGCTCCTTGACCGGGTCGCTCTTGACATCAAGGCCCGCTGGGCGCGGTATAATAACCTCCTCGGGGGAAATTATGTAAAGAACGTGCAGCGCTCGCTTGACCTCTGTACTGAGGCACTCAGGAACGGGGCGCTCTCGGAGTTCCAGATTGTCATCACGCTCTTCCGTGGCTACGATGACGAGGTTGCCATCATCGCTGCTGAAAGCGGTGATGTCGATCTCGTCCTCCAGCAGGGTGTGACCGAACGTGTTCCTCCGCTCTCGGAGAAAGAACTAAAAAGCATTGCTGACGGGATTCCGCGCAGGGTCCTGATCCGCACGCGCGAAGGGGGTGAAATCGTTTATGAAAGTGATCGGAGTCGTCGGACTTCCCGCAAGCGGCAAGGGTGAATTTTCAAAGATCGCGGAGAGGCTGGGGGTACCGGTTGTTGTCATGGGTGACGTGATCCGGAACGCTGTAAAAAAAGCCGGCCTCGCCCCCACCGATGAAAACCTCGGGGCGATGGCACACCGGCTCCGTGCCGAACGGGGGATGGACGCGATTGCTCATCTCTGCATTGACGCAATAAAAGAAAAGACCGCCCCTCTCGTCCTTGTCGACGGGATCCGGGGCGACACGGAAGTCCGGGTCTTCCGGCAGAACTTTCCCGGCTTTCGCCTGATTGCCATCGAGACATCGTTTGCAAAACGGCTGGAGCGCCTCTGCGAACGAAATCGCAGCGATGATGTGGGATCAGCAGACGGGCTCATGACCCGGGACGAGCGCGAACTGGGCTGGGGTCTCGCAAACGCACTGAAACTGGCGGATATCACGATCAACAACGATGGCAGCCTCGAAGATTTTACCGCATGCGTCACAGAACTGATCCGGCGGATGGAGTGTGATGCATGAACCTTCGCCCGTATTTCTCCTCCTCGGCAAAAGTCTGGGATGACATCCAGTGGGTATATGGTATTGAGGAGGCCGGTTATGCCGGATGGGAGATCGTCGCTGACGGCAACTACCGGCTGGAAAAACCGGAGATCCTTGAAAAGATCAAAGAGGTGGTCGCAAGCACCCGCCTTGGGGTCACGGTGCATGCGCCCTACGGGGATCTCAACCTTGCGACGCTCAATGACCCGATCTGGCGCGAGTCCATCCGGCAGATCGAGGTCTGCATCGCCCACGTGTCGGAGCTTACCGACCGGGTCACCATCCACCCCGGGTATCTTTCCCCTGCAGGAAAACTCCTGCCCCAGAAGGTCTGGGAACTCCAGAAAGAGGCCCTGCGCCGAATCGGGAAATGTGCGGTTGAGCACTCAGTGCTTGCCTGCCTTGAGAACATGATCCACCAGAAAGAGTTTCTCTGCCGGGACTGCGGCGAACTCATGGGGATGGCAGAGGGCATCGAGGGCATCGGCCTCACGTTCGATTTCGGGCATGCAAACACCGTGGGCAAAGTCCCCGAGTTTCTCTCCCGTGTCGCCTCCGCAAACCACATCCACATCCATGACAACCACGGTATCCTTGACGAACACCTTCCGCTTGGTGCCGGCACCATCGACTGGAAGACTGTGGGGAAGGCCATTGCCAGCCGGTACAGCGGGGTGATCGTGATCGAGGGGCGTTCGATTGAAGAAGCAAAAAAGAGCCGTGCCGTTTTTTCGGAGTGCTTTGTATGAGCGGTGAGACACTTCAGGTCTATTTCCTCGGGACGGCCGGGGCACTCCCGACACCGGTACGCAACCCGCCCTGCATCATGATCCGGCGCGGTACCAATACCATCCTCTTTGATTGCGGGGAAGGGGCACAGCAGCAGATGATGCGGGCCCGGTGCGGATTTACGGTAGACGCCATCTTTGTGACGCACTGGCATGCGGATCACTTCCTTGGGATCTTCGGCCTCGTCCAGACCATGTCGTTCAACGGGCGCACTGAGCCGCTGACCATCTACGGCCCCGTGTGGGTGCACGAATTTGTCGAAATCCTTAAAAAGATCAGCCGGTTTAACCTGAAATTCTCCCTTGATTCAGTCGAGCTCTCGGAAGGATCGTGGGTGCGCTTTGACGGTTACACGGTGACCGGGTTTGCCGTGAGCCATGGCTTACCGGCGCTTGGATATGTGCTCGAGGAAGATCCACGCCCGGGCCGGTTCAACCGGGAACAAGCAATTGAGCTTGGCGTACCGCCCGGGCCCCTCTTTGGACGGCTCCAGCGCGGAGAAACGATCCGGGTGACAAAAGACGGGCAGGATAGGGTGATACAACCTTCTGACGTTATGGGAGCTGCGCGCCCGGGCAGAAAAATTGTCTATACCGGAGATACACGCCCGGTGATCCCGGTGCTCCTGGGATATGGGAAGGACGCAGATCTCCTTATCCACGATGCGACGTACGATGAGCGCGAGACAAAGCGTGCCGCAGAATTCTACCATGCGACTGCTGCGCAGGCCGGGCAGGCAGCAGCGGCAGTCAATGCCCGTACCCTTGCCCTCACTCATATCAGTTCCCGGTATACGGATACTGCAAACCATATGGGCGAAGCAAAGGCGACATTTCCCGGTATCGTAATTGTCCCTGACGATCTGTTCATGCTGGAAATCGCCTACCGGAACTGACCGGCCCGGGTCCCTCTTTTCTATTATTTTCCCGTAACGGCTTCCGGCCCGGTAAAATCTCGTGCGGAGATGGCAACTAACATAACCTTCAGGTAACCATTCATGGTACACGCAGCACTGCCGCGTGCGTACAACGTTGAACGATACAAAATACAAAAAATAAGCCCCCAACTATATCGTCCGTTTCGCTTGCGTGTGGAGAGAGAAGATGCAGACAGATACTGATACACTTGTCTACCGACTGGCCGCCGGCTGTGACCTGTCCGATGTCGAAGAAGGGAAAATCTATCTTGGGAAAGTCCAGGGTTTTGCAACATTCGGGATGTTTGTCCAGCTCAACGACCGTATCAAGGGTCTGGTGCACAAGACCAGCATGAAAGCAGATCACAAGGAGAAAGACAGCGTCCTTGTACGGGTCAGGCAGATCCGCCCCAACGGGAACATTGATCTTGAAGAGCAGCTGATCCAGATCTACCAGGTCCAGCAGGTCGAGCGCACATCCACGACGGTCAGGATCGCAGACCTCGCCACAAAACAGGGAAAGACGGTCGCCATCGAAGGCGAGGTTGCCCAGATCAAACAGACGAGCGGCCCCACCATTTTTACCATTGTCGATGAATCAGGTACCCAGAACGTCGCCGCATTCGTAGAAGCCGGTGTCCGGGCTTACCCCGAAGTCGAGCTTTCCATGATCGTGAAAGTCATCGGCGAGGTCATGATGCGCAACAACCAGCTTCAGATAGAAGCCGATGCGGTTGCCGCGCTTACCGGAGAAGAAGAAACAACCGTCAGGGTACGGATCGAAAAAGCGCTCGATGCCCGTGCCGAACCCGAGAATATAAAACCGCTGGTGAAAAGCGATGTCCTCGACAGCCTGATGCCCGAGATGCGCAAGGTTGCGAAGATCATCAGGAAAGCGGTCTTTACTGCACAGCCGATTATCCTCCGGCACCACGCGGATGCGGACGGTATCTGTTCGGCGGTCGCCATCGAGCAGGCGGTCGTCTCGCTCATCCGGGAATCGGGCGGGGACTTTGATGCCGACTACTACCTCTTCAAGCGCGCTCCGTCAAAGGCGCCGTTCTACGAGATCGAGGATATCACCCGGGACCTGGACTTTGCACTCAAAGACCATGCCCGGTTCGGCCAGAAGATGCCTCTCGTGATCCTCACCGACAACGGATCCACCGAGGAGGATGAACCGTCCTACAAGATCGCAAGCGTCTATGATATTCCGTTTGTCGTCATCGATCACCACCACCCGGATGCGACGATCGACAAGTACCTGGTCGGGCACGTCAACCCGTACCATGTGGGAGGAGACTTCGGCGTCACGGCAGGGATGCTCGGGACCGAAGTCGCCCGGCTCATCAACCCCCGTGTCGAACCTGTCATCCGGCACCTGCCGGCTGTTGCCGGCGTCGGTGACCGAAGCGAAGCGCCCGAACGGACCCTCTATCTCGCGCTCGTGCGCGACGAGTATTCAGAACAGGCCTGCAAGGACATCGCGCTCGCGCTCGACTACGAGCAGTTCTGGCTCCGGTTCAATGACGGCAGGGAGATCATCAAGGACGTGCTTGACCTGGTCGGGAACCACGAACGCCACGTAAAACTTGTCAGCCTGCTGGTCGAAGGTGCAAATACGATGATCGAGGATCAGATGAGTGCCTGCATGCCGCATGTTGTCACCCGTGTACTGCCAAACGATGCCCGGCTCTTTTTGATCGATGTGGAGATCCACGCCCACAAGTTCACCTTCCCGCCGCCCGGTAAAACCTCCGGTGAAGTGCACGACCGGCTCTGCAGACAGAATGAAGGAAAGCCGGTTGTTACAATCGGTTTTGGCCCGGACTTTGCCGTTCTGCGTTCACGGGGCGTGCATATGAATATCCCCCGCATGGTTCGCGACCTGCACAACGAGATCCCCGGGGGTGGCATTTCGGGTGGTGGACATCTGGTGGTCGGCAGCATCAAGTTTGTTGAAGGCATGCGCGATGTGGTGCTCGAGGCACTGATCACGAAGATCGGCGAGGCTCCGGTGCAGCAGTGAGAGGAGCTATGCCTTTTTTCCGGTCGGACACGATCAAAACCCCGGAATTACGAAAATAATGATGATTTCAGCCGGATAAAAATCGGCCAAAAATCCAGCCGATTTAAATATTTTCTTGTCAGATTTATGTCACTATTGTCAAAAAAACCATAATTCTTACCAGTACCATCAGATATTTATATATAGGGCTTGATCTATATGAATTCCTAATGCTGAGGCGAAACATGTCAACAGGCAAGAAGATACGAGATAAGTACAATGAAACCCAGCACAAAATTGTTTCCTATCTCCATTCAGGGATAACCAAAGGAAAACACTACTTTAAGTCCAAATACATTGCAAAAGATCTGGGCTTATCTCCTAAGGAAGTGGGAACAAATATGGCGATCCTTGCTGATATGTGCAAGGAGTTGTCCATCATCCGCTGGAGTTATTCGAACAGCACGACGTGGATGGTCACGCCCCGTGCCCTGTAAATTTTTTAATCATCCCCGCCTTCTTTTATTATGCCAAAACTTGAGTTTGAATCATCTGTTGAATTTGTCGCAGACATTAATGAGCAAAAAGATTGTCTTATGTCTCAGGATCCAACACAGGACAACCCCGGTGTCCTCTGGTTCAACATTGACATCCCCAAAGGGCATCTCTTCAAAGCCGGCGACCGCGTCCGGGTAATCGTCGAAAAAATCGAATAAGCATCCCGGTGCAGACAGGTACACCCACAGGATATGCTTCTGGTTTTATGGTGCGGGGTTGTGACGGAGGGGATCAGGTGAGGGGACGGTCTTTTGCATAGAGCCGCAGAGGTGTCTCGAGCGTTATCCGGAACGAATCGACATTGTCGATACTGATGATCATATAGTACCGTGAACCAGAGGTCCGTACGACCTTATACAGAGTACCGTAATTCTGGATCTCGGCTCCCTGCAGGATAATCCCGGTCTTGGCATCGCAGAGCACCATGCGGAACGTTGCATACTGAGGCAGGCGGTTCGCGGTGACGCTCATATTTAACGCCCAGATTTCGTAAGGTACAGAAAAGACCTGGGTAACGCCGCCACGCGCTTCCTCAATATACGCAAAAGGAACGCTCTCGCTTTCCTGCAGAGGGATATCAGAGGCACCAAATGACTCCATGTGATCGGGCATGTGGATGACCGGGTAGGTGAATGGATTGCTTGTATAAACAATCCGGTACGGTTGATCCGGAGGTCGGGGAGTCAGGTTCACTTCAGGAGTCGGGGTGGGTGACGGTGTAACCAATACCGTAACCTTTGTGGATGGCACTTCGGTTACCTGCACGGTAGGGGTACTCACGGAAACCGGCAGAGATGGAACTTTTGAGAGTGCGCCGGGATTTGCGATCAAAGCAATTACTAATATAACCACAAACCCGCCAATAAATGTGTAGAGGTCCCCCGTATCCACACGTAGTACTGGAGTGTCGCATATAAAAACGGTGAGGTTTTATGATGACCGGTAGTACAACCCCCGGTAATGTTTTGCGGAGACGCCAGCATACCTCTTATGAAGATGTGAATATCGACCCGGTTTTTTTATCTTTCGGATCGGCAGAATATGCGGAGGCGGGAATACTTTAGTATCTCTATGGTGCATACTGATTGTTATGGAAGTCCCCGGATTGCGGACGTGGGTAATTTTTTACCTGATCTCATTTGTTGTTCTCCTCTGGGCCGCGTTTCTTACGGTAAACGGTACGATGCTCTGGGTAAGCCTGATGCTTGTCATAATGGTCGTTGGTGTCAACTTTGTCACCGTTTATAACCAGATAAAACTTCAGGCATCGCGTAAAGCGCTCCAGACCAATCTGACAAAAGATATCGGGAAAGATTCTAAAAATGCTGAGGACGACCGACCGCAGCACTAACACCGGGAAAATGAGTCTAGTCTTTTCTGGTATAGATCTTCTGGATTGAATTGACCGGGTTAAAAAGTCCCTCCACCTCACGGCCGAGGTATTCGGTTTTACCCATCACATAGAACCCGCCGGGCACGAGCGCCGCATGAAACGTCCGGGCGAGTTCATCTTTCTGTTTCTCGGTAAAGTAAATGGTCACATTCCGGCAGCTGATCATATCGAGGAACCGGGAGACCGGCTGGCCGCTCATGAGGTCGTGGGGACGGAACCGGATCAGGTCCTGGAGATGGGGTTTTACCTGATAATTCCCGTCAGGCAGCTTGGTAAAATGCCGGTGGATCTGCGCATCGGTAAGTTTTCCCATCGATTTTTCCGAGTAGATTCCCTCTTTTGCTTTTTTCAGCACGACCTCATCAATATCTGTTGCAAAGATCTGGCCGGAGAGGGTCTTGTCAATGGCCATGATATCGGAGAGGATCATGGCAAGGGAATACGGTTCTTCCCCCGTGGAGCAGCCGGCACACCAGATGCGGATCGTCTTTCTGCCACGAAAAAGTGTGGGTAATACCTCCTTTCTGATGAGATCATACACGTCTGCATCCCGGAAAAATTCGGTCACATTGATGGTGAGAGCATTTCTTAAATTCTCGAATTCCGGCGGATGCTCATGGAGGTGTTTGAGGTACTCCCCGTATGTTGCCGTACTTGTCGAACGCATACGGGAAAGCAGCCGTCGCTTGATATAGTCTTCCTTGTAATTGGAACACTGGATCTTGATGGTCTGCTCGATATACCGTTTCAGGAGGGAAAACCCGTCATCATTTGTCAGCGTCATGGAATACTTCGAACTCCAGGGTCGGTGACGACAGGGTGGACAAGAAAGGGGATTACCCTCAACATCCCCGTCCAAACGTCCCCACCATCCCAATCAGGTGTGGAATTCCTCCATCATCCGCTGGCAGTGCTCTGCCATGGTGGAAAGTTCTGCAGAGGCGCTTGCAATCTCCTCGGTTGATGCGCTTGTCTCTTCTGCAAGCGCTGCCATGTCCTCCATACGCTGCTGGTTGTCCTCAGTGGCCGTCTTGACCGATTCAATACCTGACATCAGGCCGGATGTGGCCTGGGCCTGGCTTTCGGTCGCCCTGGTGATCTCGGTGAGGCCCTGGGACACCACATTTGCCTCGGAAATAATCAGGCTGAGCGATTCAACCGTCATGTTCACGCTCTCGATACCACCCTTGATCTCCTCAAATGAGTTCTGGATGGACGAGGCAGTTACCTCGCTCTTCGTCTGGATGGATTTTATTAGGGTCTCGATCTGGCTGCTGGCTTTCTTGGATTCCCCGGCAAGGTTTTTCACCTCTCCTGCAACCACGGCAAACCCGCGCCCGTGCTCCCCTGCCCGCGCTGCTTCGATCGCAGCGTTCAGGGCGAGCAGGTTGGTCTGGTTTGCAATGTCGGTGATCAGGTTGACGATCTTTGAGATCTGGCGCATCTGTTCGTTTAAAGCCGTAATCTCATCAACACTCTGCTGTGAGATCTTCTCAACGGCCTGCATCTTGTCAGTCGCCGTTTTGCCGACACCGGCAGCGTGAATGCCTTCCTGTGCCGCTTTCTCCGCATGCGTCATGACATCATGGGATGTGCTTGCAATCTCCTCAATAGAAGCCGAGATGTCAGATATGACCCCCGATATTTTCCCGACACCAGCAAGCTGGGTCTTTGCATTATCCGTTGCTTTCTGGGAGGAGATGGCCACCTGTTCGGTTGCCTTTGCAATCTCGCCGGTACTCCGGATTGTGTCCTGTATGGTCGTGTCCAGTTTCCGGATAGCCTCCATGAGTTCGACAATAACCGTACGGATCGCCATGATAGATGAATTGTAATCTTTCTTGAGCTGTACAAGAGGATCCGCATCATCAATGCTGAGCTGGTAGGTGAGATCCCCGCCGGCGATCTTTGAAAGGCCGGTCTGGAGTTCTGCCGCACTTGCAGATAACAACTCCGCGCTTGCCTTTGCCTCGTCCATCATCGCCTGGATCTTCTTCTCCTGTTCACGCCGGGCGGTTACATCCACATAGACACACAGGATCGTTGAGATGTTCTGTTGTGCATCCAGCA
>Ga0187874_10003482_pt1 | contig 10980 bp, 13 predicted proteins | sample June2016WEW_16_1_3_FD_132993 | JGI IMG/M metagenome (GOLD analysis project Ga0187874, IMG submission 132993) | Peatland microbial communities from SPRUCE experiment site at the Marcell Experimental Forest, Minnesota, USA - June2016WEW_16_150 | ecosystem: Environmental > Terrestrial > Soil >... | reverse complement strand
TGGCTGTTTGGTTTCCCGTCGGAGAAGATCGACGTCCTTATTCATCCCGAATCAGTTGTTCATTCCATGATAGAATTTAGAGATGGATCTGTGATAGCCCAGATGTCGGTCCCTGATATGCGTTTGCCGATCCAGTATGCGCTGAATTTTCCGGACCGGCTGGCCATGAACGGTGATTCACAGGGCTTGGATCTGACTGCGCTAAGGAAATTGCGTTTTGCGGCGCCTGACACGCGGCGTTTCCCGTGTCTGGATTTGGCTCGGGAGGCTCTACGCAAGGGTGGCTCCTTGCCCTGCGCCTTGAATGCTGCCGACGAGGTAGCCGTCGAAGCCTTTCTAGCCCATCGGCTACGCTTTTCGGATATTCCTCGAGTGATCGAGGGAGTTTTGGAACAAACGACCCACGCACAATCATGTAGCTCCCTGGACGACGTTCTTGAATGTGACCGCGAAGCCCGACGTCTTGCCCTGGAGCTTGTGACAACGCCTGCACGATAGGGAGAATCAGCGGCATTATGGCTGGAAGCTTCATTACGGATGCGGTGGTGGTAGTCCTAGTCCTGGGATTCATGATCTTTGTCCATGAACTTGGCCACTTCCTGGCGGCCAAGTTCTTTGGGGTCCGGGTGTTGGTTTTTTCATTGGGCTTCGGCAAACGACTGCTGCATTTGACCCGGGGGGATACCGATTACCGGATCAGCGCCCTTCCTTTTGGTGGGTATGTGAAGATGGCAGGGGACGATCCCTCCGCGGATCGCCAGGGCGATCCCGGCGAGTTTCTGGCAAAGCCTCGTTGGCAGAGGTTCGTGATAGTTGTGATGGGACCGGTCATGAACATTCTGCTGGCCCTGCTTCTCCTCACGTGTCTTTACAAGTTCCATTTCCAGAAGCCCGCTTATCAGGAGCAGCCGGCTCGGTTGGGTGCCGTCGAGGCAGACTCTCCGGCGTCCAGAATCGGCCTGATGCCTGGCGATCTTGTGGTCCGCCTTGACAACCTTCAAAATCCCAAGTGGGAAGACGTGGATATCAAAATCCTGACCACGGTGGGCGAGGCTATGCCGCTAAAGGTCGAACGTGACGGCAAGACCTTGGACCTGACGCTCACGCCGCGCGCGGAAGGTCCGAGCCGGGTCGGGTATGCCGGCTGGTATCCGTATGCGCCCGGAGTTATCGATAAGGTCGAGCCGGGGCTTCCTGCGAGTCAGGCTGGGCTCATTACCGGTGACCAGATCGTGGGCATTGATGGGCGTAAGATGCTCTATTGGCCACGGGTCTTCTATCTGCTGCAATCCGGCAAGGGGAAACCGGTTCAACTTTCAATTCTTCGCGACGGGCGGGAATTCCAAACCACTTTGACACCGGTTCTTACGGACGTGATGGGAGAGAAACGCTGGCGGATCGGAGTCAGTTTTCACAACGACATGATCGTAAGGAAGTTGCCCTGGAGCACTGCAATTACGGCTGCCTTCCAAGATAACTTGAGGAACTGCCTGGTGACGTTTGACGTGCTCGGGAAGATTTTGACCCGCCGCATGTCCACTCGCTCTCTCGCCGGGCCTATCGGGATCGCGCAACTTTCAGGTGAAGCGTACCGGGCGGGACTTTCTGAGCTCGTGATGCTGGTCGCTTTCATCAGTCTCCAGTTGGGTATCTTCAACTTGCTCCCCATTCCGGTCTTGGATGGTGGAGTGATCCTGCTGCTGCTCATCGAGGGTCTGATTCGCCACGACCTGAGTGTGGAAGTAAAAGAGAGGTTCGTGCAGGCCGGGATCGTCTTCTTGTTGTTGCTGGCGGTGTTCGTTATGTATAACGACATCGTGAAGACCCTAAGGCCCTACTAAACGGGGCTAGGGACTGGGGACTAGGGGTTGGGGCAATTCTGAATGATGAATTGTGAATAGTGAATGGTGAATTGCCCAGTGCTTGTCACTGAGATAGGCCGCAGGTGAGGAGAAGCTCCAGCATTCTGCGGGCTGTGAACTGTCAATTGTTGCTGGAAGCTGATAGCTGAGCGCTGAAGGCTGACGGCTTGCAACGGACCACTGACCACTGACAACTGACAACTGACGACGGACCACTACGTGAATTTCAGCGATACCGAGTATTTTCCTCCGCGCCGCAAGACGCGCGCCGTCCAGGTTGGCCGGCTCACGATGGGCGGCAATGCCGCCATTGTTGTGCAGTCGATGACCAAGACGGACACGCGCGAGGTTGGGAAGACGGTCGAGCAAATCCAGCAGATGGAGGCAGCAGGCTGCGAGATGGCGCGCCTGGCTGTCCCCGACATTGAAGCTGCCAAGGCGCTGGCCGAGATTCGTAAGCGCTGCCCCGATTCGATCCTCGTCTCGGATATTCACTTTCAGCACAAGTTTGCCTTGATGGCGCTTGATGCCGGGATGGACAAGCTGCGCATCAATCCCGGAAATATCGGCGATGCTGAGAAAGTTCGCCTGGTGGTGCGCCGCGCGCAGCAGCAGAAAGTTCCCATCCGCATCGGGGTGAATGCGGGGTCGCTGGAGCGCCGGCTGCTGGAGAAGTATGGTTATCCGACGCCCGAGGCCATGGTGGAGAGTGCGCTCTATCACATTCGGATTCTTGAAGACCTGGGATTCACGGACACCGTCGTTTCCTTGAAAGCTTCCAATGTGAAGCTCTGTGTCTCAGCCTATCGCTTGCTGGCGAAACAGGTTGATTATCCCTTCCACTTGGGGATTACAGAGGCCGGCACCCAATTCACGGGGACCGTCAAGTCGTGTGTGGGTATGGGAATGCTGCTGGCCGAAGGTATAGGCGATACCATCCGCGTCTCGCTGGCTACCGATCCCGTCGAGGAAGTTCGCGTGGCCTACGAGATGCTCAAGGCACTGGAGTTGCGCAGCCGCGGGCCGGTGGTCATTGCCTGTCCCACTTGCGGGCGCCTGGAAGTGGACCTGTTCAAGATCGCGGCCGAAATTGAGAAGGCGACTGCCCACATCAAGATGCCTCTAAGCGTCGCCGTCATGGGCTGTGCCGTGAACGGTCCGGGCGAAGCGCGGGAAGCGGACCTGGGCGTGGCTGCCGGACGCGGCAACGGCATGATCTACCGAGAAGGGAAAGCTATTCGGCGGGTTAGCGAAGCGGAGATCGTTCCTGCATTGCTGGAAGAGATTGAGCGCTTCGTGGCGGATAAGACAGCGGGCATTAACACGTCCCCAAAGGAGATCCGACCCGAAACCGCGCCAACGCTGGATTCTTCCTTGCCGATCTTGAAGTAACAGGCCGTTTCGTGCCTTGCATCGACATTGCTTTCGCGCTGAACGCGCTGAGCCCATTTTCACGCACGTTTGCTTCAGTTTCGACTGCAAGAGTTTCGCCGCACGAGTTGCGCCAAGAGCTATTATGAGGTAAGTTGAGAGCATGCAGAACTTTAGTGTGGAGATCCCAACGGAGCTTGTCTTGGCGGCAGGGTTAGACACCAGCAACCTGTCGGCGGAAACGGCTCGGCTGCTGGCCCTGGAACTCTACCGTGAGGACAGGCTCTCGCTAGGGCGTGCCTGCGAACTCTGTCAGATGGCAGTCGAGCAGTTTATGGAGTTTGCCGCCCAGCACAAGGTTCCGCTTCATTATGGCGTTGAGGAACTAGAAGAAGATCGTCGGACTTTAGAACGGCTCGGCTTGTGATTGTTGTTTCCAATTCCTCGCCACTGGTAGCCCTCGCCCGGATTGGGCGGCTGACCCTTCTCGCCTCATTCTACAAACGGATTCTGATCCCCGCCGAGGTTCATTATGAGGTGACGGTGGCGGGCCGTGGTCTTTCTGGGGCCGAAGAGGTACGGAATGCCAACTGGGTCGAAGTGATATCACAGAAGTCCCCGGTGCACCCCTTATTGGCGCAGGTATGCCAGGGTCTCGGGGCGGGTGAGCGGGCTGCCATTCTCCTGGCCAAGAGCCTCCAAGCCGATCTTGTTCTCATGGACGAGTGGAAAGCCCGTCGGGTGGCGCGAGCCGATTACTCTCCCGCCGTGGGGGACTTGTGACCCCCAGGGGAGAAGGCTCTTTTGTTGCTTTCGGCCTGCCACGTCCAGTTGCAACGGCAGCCCCGTGAGAGTATAATATCTTACTTGAATCTTACTCAGCGTGGATGCGAGGCCAAGGATGGAAACGACCAAACTTTCGTCAAAGGGTCAGGTGGTCTTGCCCAAGTCGGTGCGAGATGCGCGGAGTTGGGAGCCAGGCACAGAATTTGGAGTGGAAGAAGTGCCGGAGGGGATTCTTCTGCGGCCTTTGCGGCCCTTCCCATCCACCAGCATCGCCGAGGTTTTTGGTTGCCTGAAGTACACCGGGCCCGCGAAGACTCTCCGTCAGATGGAGAAGGCCATTGCTCGAGGCGTGAGGGCGCGGCATGATCGCGGTCGATACTAACGTTCTGGTTCGGTTTCTGGTACGCGACGATGCGAGGCAGGCAGCTCGTGCTGCGGCGCTGATTCAGGCCAATGAGATTTGGGTTTGCAAGACCGTGCTCTTGGAGACCGAATGGGTTCTCCGCAGCCTCTACGGCTTCTCGCCGGAGAGTCTGGCGGGGGCTCTGAGGTCCCTGGCAGGGCTCCGAACGGTGTTCTTGGAAGATGAGCTCGCCGTAGCTAAAGCCTTGGACTGGCTCCAGGGAGGTCTTGACTTTGCCGACGCGCTGCATTTGGCGAGCGCTGGGAACGCCAGACGGTTCGCCACCTTCGACCGAAAGCTCGCCAGGCAAGCGAGCCGCACGACCACGCTTGAAACCATTTCCCTCTGATTCGAGATCACAACTCGAGCTTGCGATCTTGTTATATAACTCATTTGTTTTCAATAATATTCCCGCCTTAAACCAGCAAGTACCTTTGTTTTCTATAACATACCAGCTTAGCCCCTAAGTTTTCCACAGCGTCCTTTGTTTTCATAGACATTCCCGCGTCGTTCGTTCATTTTTGAAGAATTCTTTCTTGCTTCCGTTCAGATCGCAGACTTTGTGTCCGTCGCACGACGGGCCAATTTGGGAGCTTTTCGTAGCGCCTGGCACATTCTCGCGACTTCATGGAACAACTCATGTGTTTTAAATAACATACCCGGATTAAACCCGCAAGTACCTTTGTTTTCTATAACATAACAGCTTCGCCCCAAGTTTTCCACAGCGGTCCTTTGTTTTCATAGACATTCCCGCATCGTTCGTTCATTTTTGAAGAATTCTTTTTTGTTTCAGGTCAGATTGCAGACTGTTTGTCCCTCGCACTGCGGGCCAATTTGGGGGCTTTTCGTCCCACTTGGCACATTCTTCCGACTTCGCTGAACAACCCATGCTTTTTCAATAACATACCCGGATTAAACAAGCAAGTACCTTTTTTTCTACAACATACCAGCTTCGCCCCGAGTTTTCAACAGCGGTCCTTTGTTTTCATAGACATTCCCGCGTCGTTCGTTCATTTTTGAAGATTCCTCCCTTGCTTCCTGTCAGATGCCAGACTGTTTGTCCCTCGCGTGGCCGGCCAATTTGCGGGCTTTTCGCCCCGCTTGTCACATTCTCGGGTGTGGGTCGGGGCGGGCGGTAGCATGGCAGCATCGTGTTCCTGGGAGGCCGTGACCTCCTGCGCAGCTTCGATGTAGTATTCTAGCCTATCTTTTCCGCTTGTCAAGAGAAATCGAATCTGTTTCGGTCCGCCCCGGGACGGCACGCGCCTCCGCCGGCCCCGCGCGGGCGGGATACGCACTACGTTGATGCAGTGCGTGCGGAGCGGTCGGTTTAAACCCGAATTCGTAAGGCATTCGACACTAACGTTTTGGTTCGGTTTCCGGTGCGCAACGACGCGAAGCGGGCTACTCGTACTGCGGTGCTGATTCAGGCCAATGAGATTTGGGTCTCGAGGACGGTCCTTTGTGCAACGACTCCCGAACCCTGTCGAGTGCTGTCCCGACGGCATCGGCGGGACTTTACGGACAAGTGGCCGGCCATCTTCCCACATGAGATTACTTCCGGATGGCTGACCATACGGACGGAATTCATTTCCGACATGTGTCTCTTGCCGATAGGCTGCGAGCGGCACGGAACGGGAATCACAATTTTGGTGGAGTTTCGGAGAATCTGGCAAGAACTTTAGAGAAATAGGCAACGGCCCGAAGTGTAAGCAGACTATACTTCAGCTTTGGGGCTAGCCGGAATTTCGCAGCCTCATCTGCGGCGCCCGGAGGAGCGGCAGCGACGTGATTTTGAGGCTGACCAAAACGGTTGGTTCATCAACCGCGAAAGTACCTCGAAGGAGAAACAATGCAAAAGCGCAAACTTGGAAAAAGCAATCTGGAAGTTTCGGCCCTCGGGTTGGGCTGCATGGGAATGAGCTTTTCTTACGGCCCGCCCAAAGACAAGCAGGAGATGATCCCTTTGATCCGTTCAGCCGTTGAACGCGGCGTCACGTTCTTTGACACGGCCGAAGTCTATGGCCCGTACATCAACGAAGAACTCGTGGGCGAAGCCCTCGCTCCCTTCCGTGGGCAAGTGGTGATCGCCACCAAGTTCGGGTGGAAAATTGATCCCAAGGCGGAGCGAGGCTTGGCTGGGCTGGACAGTCGGCCGGAGCACATCAAAGAGGTGGTGGAGGGCTCGCTCAAGCGGCTCAGGGTCGATGCCATCGATCTGTTCTATCAACATCGTGTTGACCCGGACGTGCCGATCGAAGACGTGGCGGGAGCGGTGAAGGACCTGATCCAGCAAGGCAAGGTGAAGCACTTCGGCCTTTCGGAAGCAGCCGCAAAGACGATTCGTCGCGCGCACGCTGTCCAACCGGTCACCGCCCTCCAGAGCGAATACTCGCTGTGGTGGCGACGCCCCGAAGAGGAAGTGTTACCGGCGCTCGAGGAACTTGGAATCGGCTTCGTTCCATATAGCCCTCTGGGCAAGGGCTTCCTGACGGGAAAGATCAACGAAGATACTAAGTTCGACAGTTCCGACTTCCGCAACATCGTTCCTCGCTTTACGCCGGAGGCTCGGAAAGCGAATCAGGCCTTGGTTGATCTGCTTTGCCAGATCGCGGAACCGAAGAAGGCGACACCTGCCCAGATCGCGCTCGCTTGGCTGCTTGCGCAGAAGCCGTGGATCGTTCCAATCCCGGGCACCACGAAATTGAATCGCCTGGAAGAGAACATCGGAGCAGTCGCAGTCGAACTTACGCCGGACGATCTCCATGAGATTGAAAGCGCCGCCTCAAAGATCACTGTGCAAGGGGCTCGGTACCCCGAGAGCATGGAGCGAATCACCGGCCGCTGAGCGGCAAACAATGCGTCCTCTAGCGGGCAGAACGAGGTGCTGCGCGCCCGAACGCACCACTCTAGTCACAACCCCGCAAGGAGCGTCGATCATGACAAATAAAAGAGTTTCTATTCTTGTGATGACAGCACTGGTCGCGGCGCTGGCCATCTTTGTCGCCACAGCGACTGCGGACGAACACTCAGGAACATGGAAGATGAATCGGGCCAAGTCGAAGTATAGCCCAGGACCGGCGCCGAAGAATCTAACGGAGACAATTCAATTAGACGGGAACAGCTACAGGGTTGAGGGCAACGGGACGGCCGGAGATGGGAAGCCCATGCATTTAGAGTTCGACGCAAAATTCGATGGAAAGGACTACCCGATTCGCGGAGTTCCGTGGGCTGACATGCAATCGGCCAGGTGGGTCGATGCCCACACGCCGCAACTGATACAGAAGAAGCTCGGCCAAGTCATGATGACCGTAACCTGCAAGGTCTCCATGGATGGAAAGACACGCACGTGCACGATGAAGGGTAAGGATGGGCAAGGACGCAACGTGAGCAACGTCGTCTTTGACAAGCAGTAGAACAATTTTCCGCAGCACTCTTGGAATTTGAAATGAAAGCACGCGACTCTCATCGCCTAGAAGAAACTTATCGCCGGATGAGTGACGGTGAATTGCTTCAGCTGGGGGCGGATGTCGAGTCTTTGACGGACGCGGCCCGAGCAGCGCTGGACGCGGAATTGCGCGCTAGAAACCTGGAGCCAGCGTCGCGAGGTGAGATCGAAACCACGGTGCAACCGACACCGCCGGAGGAACCGGCCCCAGCAAGAAGCACTGGCAGGGGAACCGCCGCCATGACAGCGGCGGGCTTTATCCTTCTCGTATTCAGCGCTGCGCTACTGTTTATAACGGTTTCGACGCCGATCTTGCTTTGGGGGCGATTGCCGCAGAACCCGTGGCTGCTGGTCCACAAGCTCATCAATTCGGAGTGTCAGGCGGTCCTTGCCTGTTGGGGCATCGTAACCGCCATTGGAATTCTGCGGCTGCGATCGTGGGCTCGCGTTTCGGGTGTGCTGATTTGCAGCTTACTTGCCTACAACGGGTCCGGAGCGGCGGTGGGCGGTTTGGTCACGCTGCCGGCGCTAGCGCAAACTTACGGGACACCGACCACCACCATGGTAATCGGTACCGGGCTGATTTTTTTGGGCATCGGCGGCCTGGGCGCCTTGGGGGCGAGTTTCCTGAACTCCCAAAGTGCGCAGGTGCAGTTCGGCGGAGATGCGCCCATTCCGAGCGACGCGCGGCCGCTCGCCGTGACCTGCATCGGCATCTGGCTGGTGGCCGCATGGCCGCTGGCGCTCGCTCTGAACCTGCTGAACGCTCACCCGCCGCTTCTTTCTCTGCCATCGATCCCGTTTGCCTCGTTCCTCTCCGGGCGGACGGCGGTCGCTTTCCAATATGTGATCGCTGGGGTAGCCGTGGCGCTGGGCGTGGGAATTCTATGCACGAGGTCATGGGCAAGAATCGGCGTCCTGGGTCTATGCGCTGCCGCATTTCTCAGCGCATTGGGCGTACCACTGAAGCCGAATATTACTGCCGCGGGAGCGATCGTGCGGGGCATCAGTGTCACGCGCCCGGGAGTCGCAGTACTTTCTCTTTGGGACGCGTCGCCCTTCATGTTCACGGCGTGGCTGCTGATGAAGAGGTGGCGGCGACCCACTCCCGGTGGCGTCGCGCGGCCGCAGGCGCCCAGCGCAGAGCAAGCTAACGGAGAGCTAGCAGTGTAGCCGACTGAGTGGGACCGACGATCTCCGTGAAATCGATAGCGCCTCCTCAAAGATCAGGGTGCAAGGGGCTCGCTATCCCGAGAGCATAGAGCGAATGACCGGCCGCTGAGTGGCAAAAAATGTCTTCTCTGGCGGGCAGAACTAGGTGCTGCCCGCCCGAACGCACGACTCTAGTCACAACCCCACGAGGTAGCTAAATGAGCAAACGCGTGCTGATACTTTCCTCGAGTCCTAGAAGAGGTGGGAACTCGGATACATTATGCGACCGGTTCATGCAAGGCGCCAAAGAAGCCCATCATCAAGTTGAGAAAGTGGTGCTCGCAGAAAAAAAGATTAACTACTGCAGTGGTTGTTATGGCTGTGGGGGAAATGGGGAATGCGTACAGAAAGATGACATGGCGCATATCCTCGACAGCATGATGGCCGCCGACGTTATCGTATTGGCTACACCGGTTTACTTTTACACCATGTGCGCTCAAATGAAAACCGTGATTGACCGGACGGTGGCACGGTATACGAAAATCAAAAACAAAGATCTTTATTTCATCGTAACTGCCGCGGTCAGCAAGAAGGCCGCTCTGGAGCGAACCATCGAAGGCTTCCGGGGATTCACTTCCTGTCTGCCCGGGGCAAAAGAAAAAGGCATAGTTTATGGCACGGGCGCCTGGGACGTTGGGGATATCCTGGGAAGTCCTGCCATGGACCAAGCGTACGAAATGGGTAAAAGGTTGTAGACAGCCCGGAACTGGCTTACCGGGAAATTCGGCCGGGTGACGTGATTTGGATCCCGCCGGGTGAGATGCATTGGCATGGCGCCACCCGCCAACAGGCCAGAGAGACGTGTGATGGTGCCGTTTTCGACTTCAAACAGGAAATTTCGGTTTAATGCTTGTTCGGCGGCTTCGCAAGGTCAAAGGATGGTGCTATGAGACCAGTCATTGAATTTCTTGTCAGGGCTGCCCTCTTGGCGTTTATCTTGTTCGTCTTCTGGTGGGGGTCCGATGCACCACTTTCACATGTCATGAATCTGTCTATCATTGTGGGAGGGGTATTGTTGACGTTCCCCCTGGTTTGGCTCGGCAGGAAGTTACTGGACCGGCACCAAACAATAAGCGGAGCCGCCTGGACAACCACCTTTGTGCATTTTGCTTTGGGTTTCACATTTGGTGTTCCCATCGTTCGAGCATTAAGCACTCATCGAGATTGGTCTGGTTGGGTACTCCCAGTACCATCGGCAATCGGCCTGGCGCTGGTAATTATTACTGGGGTGGCTTTCTTGCTTACCGTGGTAAACCTTGCCTTGAGAGGATTCGGCGCGCCCTTTTTCATTGCCCTCAGCCGGAAATTGGCGGCAGATTGGTTGTATGCTTGGACGCGTAATCCCATGGTGCTTGCAGCTCTGGCTTTTCTCCTGTCATTGGGGATCTGGTTTCGGTCAGTGCTGTTTGTACTCTGGGTACTCATCCTGTTTGCACCGGCATTGCTTTTCTTCCTGAAGGTGTATGAAGAACGGGAATTGGAGATTCGATTTGGGGCATCGTATCTGGAGTACAAATCCAGAACACCGATGTTGTTTCCAAGAACGCCGAAAGGTTGAACGATGTGCCAGCCCGAAAACAGTGCGGAAGTCCCAATTTCTCTGTATGATCGATCGCGCAAAACAGACCAAGGAGGATGGAATGAAACCCAATTGCTCTCGTCGCGATTTTCTGGCGGCCGGCCTGGCTCTTCCCGCCGCCGGTCTTCGCCCTTCTTCCGACTCGTCTCTTCGCCTTGCCGTCGGCCAAGCCAAGCCCGAATCCGCCAAGCTGGAGTATCGCATGTTGGGCAAAACCGGCTTGAAGGTGACGTCGCTTGCTTTCGGCTGCATGACGACCTCTGACCCGTCCGTGATCGAGCGCGCCGCGGATTTCGGTATCAATCACTTCGACACGGCA
>Ga0187874_10003481_pt1 | contig 10984 bp, 10 predicted proteins | sample June2016WEW_16_1_3_FD_132993 | JGI IMG/M metagenome (GOLD analysis project Ga0187874, IMG submission 132993) | Peatland microbial communities from SPRUCE experiment site at the Marcell Experimental Forest, Minnesota, USA - June2016WEW_16_150 | ecosystem: Environmental > Terrestrial > Soil >... | reverse complement strand
TACAAGTTACAATTGTGTGACAATGGCGCGGCGTTTCTGTGTCAATCGAATTTCCTGGCGGCCCCGCGCCAACGGCGGCACGGAGCGGCTCAAAAGCATACCCCATGCCGAACACAGCTGATTGAAAATTTTCAATTTGCAATTTTCGATTCCGCACCGGCCACTTGCCCTTTTCTGCCTGTCATTTCCGCGGCGAGGCGCGTTTTAGAGCGCCACCAAAGCCCCGGTGCGGATTGATTTCTCTTCCGCTTCGCAAATCTCCAGCGCGGTTACGCCGTCGCGGGCATTGACGATTTCCGGCGCCCGGCGCGAGGCGACACATTCCAACAGGTAGCGGATTTCGGCGCCATAACCGTCCGGGTAGTCGTAATGGATGGCGCGCGCGGCTTGTCCCCGTTCGCAAACCTGCATCGCCTCCGTGCCGCGGGCCAGATCGAAGTCCAGCGTGGCGCGCTCGCAGTGAATCGTGAAAGACATGTTGAAACCCTGGGTCAACAGCCAGCCCCCTTCTGCGGAAACGACCGGTCCGCCGGGAAAAAGATATTGCGTCACCACGTGGTCGATGGAACCGGCGGGGCCGGTCACACCGGTGGAAAAAACTCCGGCCGGGCGGCCGAAAATAAAGTTGACGAAGTCGCTGTCGTGAATATGCAAATCGAACAGCGCGCCCCCGATGTCCATGCCGCCGGCGTAAGTGCCCTGCCGGCTCCAGCCGGGCATCTCGGAGACGCGGCGGAAGCAGGCGGCCAGGATTTTGCCGTAGGACCGCGCCTGGGCCGCTTCTTTGAGCCAGCTCCATCCGGGCCAGAACCTCATGCACATCGCGGGCATGAGAAAACCCCGCGACGATTCCGCCTCCTTGAGAATCTCCCGCGCCGCCGCCGAGGTGCGCGCCAGCGGCTTTTCACAGAGAACGTGCCTGCCCGCTTTGAGGGCGGCGATGGATTGCGGGGCATGCAGCGGCGTCGGCGTACAGAGATCGACCAATTCGACTTGCGGGTCGGCCAGAACCTCTTCCAGCGCGCGGCAGACCTTGACCCGCGAGCCCAAATCGAGGTCGCCGGCTGTGGTTTTGATGTTGCCCACCACGCCGCGCAAAACGCCGTTGACCGGCAGCCGCACGGGGTCGCAGACCGCCACCACCCGCGCCGATTCCAGGGCCAGGTAGGCGCGCAAATGCGTCATGCCCATGAACCCAAGGCCCACCACGGCCACATTGACCTTCTTCGCTGTAGGTGCAGGTTCGCTTGTTGTCATCGCAGTCTTCGGTTCGCGCAGAGCTCTTTTTCCAAAACATTCCGCGCGGCAACAATGTCGGCCACGCGCTGGCTGCCGGCTTCGCGCTCGATGACGAGATCGCCATTGAAGTTAAGCTGTCGAAGCGCGCCCAGAAACTCGCGCCAGTTGGTTTCGCCGGAGCCGACGGGCACTTCCTGGCCCCAGGCGCCGGGCACCTGGGTGCGCACCGCGTCCTTGATGTGGACCTGGCGAAGCCACGGTCCCAGCACCCGCAGGGCCGTAATTGGATCGCCATTGTTGTAAAGAATAATGTTGGCCGGGTCGAAATTCACGCCCACAATCGGGCGATCCAGCTTTTGCAGCAGCGCGGCGAGCGCGGGCGCTGTTTCCTGTCCGGTTTCCAGCCCAAGACCGATTTTCTCCCTGGCGAAAATGTCCGCGACCGCGGCCAGGCGCCCGAGCATTTTTGCGAAGTCCGGGTCTGACTCCTGATGAGGAAGAAGACCGGCGTGGAAGGTGACGAGTTTCAAACTCAGTTCGGCGGCGAGCGCGGCTGTGGCCTGGATGTCTTTCCGGTTCTGCTCCCAAGTCGCGTCGGGCGCAATGCCCCCGGTGTGACGAATGCTTTCCATCGTCGAGTAGTCCTCGCCGGCGCAGCCGAACATGCCGGAGACAATCGCCAGGTGGTTTTCGTGAAAGAGTTTCCCGATGCAGCCCCACACCGCTGGGGATTGGCGCAGCGGATCAAGCGCCAGTTGGACGCGCCGGATGCCGGTGGCCTTGAGTTTAGCCACGAGGTCTTGCGGATCATCGGGCTGGAGCGACCAACTGCACACCGCCAGACGCTTCTGCAAAAGCGATTCTTTCATAAGCCTGTCCTGATGCCACGGAGCGGATGCCTGGCCTACCGAGGTCAGATTTCCCACCCTTTGCGGCAGGGGGTGTGGATCAATTCCGCGGCTTCGGGAGCATTGGTCACACGGAGCTTTTCCGAGTCCCACTCGATCTTTTTGCCCAGGCGGATGGCCAGGTTGCCGAGCAAGACCCATTCGGTGAACGGGCCGGAAATCCCGAAATTGGAGCACGGCGCCGGGCCGCCCTTGCAGGCGCGAATCCAATCCCGGTGCGGGCTGTTGTCCGGCACACGTGGGATGGATTTGTCCGACCGCTTGTAATCGGCCATGCTCGATTCGGGCAGCAGGCGGGGTTTCTCGCCATAAACACCGCAGAAAATCTTGCCCTTGTCACCAATAAATAAAGAGCCGTTGCTGTCCAGGTAGTCCGCCTCCAATTCGGGCGGTTTGGGCGGTTTCTGGCCCGAATCATACCAGGTCAGCGCGCAGGGCGGCAGGCCCTCGCGGGCGGGGAATTCATAGCGCAGAATGGACATGACGGGCGGCATCTCCGGCACACGCTCGGAGGAGGAAATCATTTCCACCGACGCGGGCGGCCCCAATTTCAAGGCCCACTGGGGGCAGTCCATGATGTGGCAGGCCATGTCGCCCAAGGCGCCGCAGCCGAAATCCCACCAACCGCGCCACGAAGCGGGATGATAGACGCTGTTGGACAAACGGGTCTGGCGGTTTTCCGGCCAATGATGAAGGTAGGGGCGCACGGGCGCCGGTCCCAGCCACAGGTCCCAATCCAGGTAGGCCGGCACGGGGTCCGAACCGGGGGGACGCAGCAGGCCCTGCGGCCACCAGTCTTTGGAGCGGTCGGTCCAGCAATGAACTTCGCGCACCTGGCCGATGGCGCCCGACCAGATCATCTCGCACAGTTGCCGGATGCCTTCGCCGGCATGGCCCTGGTTGCCCATTTGGGTGGCGACGCCGGATTCGCGGGCGGCCAGCGCCAGTTGGCGCGCTTCCCAAACGGAGTGCGTCAAGGGCTTCTCGCAATAAACGTGTTTGCCCGCGCGGATGGCGCGCATCGCCGCCGGGGCGTGCTGATGATCGGGGATGCCGATGGTCACCGCGTCAATACTCTTTTCCTTCTCCAGCAGGACGCGGTAATCGGAATAGGGGCGGGCGCCGGGATATTTTTTGCGCGCGTTGGCCAGGTTGTTGGCGTCCACGTCGCACAGGGCGGCGATGTTCTCGCCGGAGACCGCTTCGGTGTCGGAGCCGCCCTGGCCCGAGACGCCGATGCAGGCAATGTCCAGTTTTTCGTTGGGCGATTTGAATCTTGGGCGGGCGGCCCAGGCCGGCAAAGCGGTGGCCAGCGCGCCGGCGGCTAGCGCGGAGGTGTAGATAAAATGACGGCGGCTGGTCTGCGGGGCGGAAAGCTCGGTTCGGACGACTTCCATGTGTTTCTCTCTGTAATCCATGCCTTTGTGTTACCCTAAAGGGAATCGCAAACAAGGGAATTCTTGCGCGCCCAGCGCAGCTTGGCCGGAACCGAGCGCGGATTCGACCGGCGCTCTTCAGCCGTTGGACGAATGACCCCGTCAGAAATCTCCGCGTACTGGCCGGCGCGAATGCCGGCTTCAAACATCTTCTTGACGCGGCGGTCTTCCCCGGAATGAAACGTCAAGATCGCGACCCGCCCGCCCGGCTTCAAGCAGGAGGGGAGATGGCGCAGAAACATTTCCAGGGCCGAAAACTCGTCGTTGACCGCGATGCGCAAGGCCTGGAAGACACGCCGCGTCGAAAGAGCGCAAGCCTCCTTGTCCAATCGCGGCAGCGCCGAACGGATCGCGGCGGCGAGCTGGGTCGTGGTCGCAAAGACGCCGCCGGCCAGCGCCGGGGCCAGCTCCGCCGCGTGCGGTTCGTCGGCGTGCTCCTCCAGCAGTTCTTGCAGCGCCCCAGGACGGATGCGTTGCAACAAAACCGAGGCCGGCTGGCCCCGCCCCGGATTCATGCGCATGTCCAGCGGCCCCTCGAATTTGGCGGAGAACCCGCGCGTGGGGTCGTCCAGTTGCATGGAAGAAACACCCAAGTCGGCCAGAATGATGTCCGCGCCGGAAAGACCGGCTTGCGCGAGAATTTGCGGCAGGCCCGCGAAATTGCTGTGATGGGCGGTGAAGGCAGCCGGCCCGAAGCCCAGGCAGCGCAGGCGCGCCTCGGTTTTGGGCAATTCAATCGGATCGACGTCCAGTCCCAGCAGACGGCCGCCGGGTTGGAGGCGGGCCAAAATCTCTTGCGCGTGGCCGCCAAAACCGAGGGTGCAATCAACGGCCGTCTGGCCCGGTTGCGGGGCAAGGAGGGCGAGAATTTCCGCCAGCATGATCGGGCGGTGGGTGCCGGCGGGCGTTTTGCCGGAAGCCAGCACTTTCTCCACCGTGTCCGGGTAGCGGGCGGGATTGTGCTCTTTGTATTTCTCCTCGAAACGCCGCGGATGCGTGCCCGCATAACGGGGCCGGCGCCGATGCGGAAGAGCCGCCTCAGTATTTGGCGAGGGTGTGGTCAATTTCGTCCGCCCAGGCGCTGATGCCGCCTTTGACGCTCTTGACGTACTTGAAGCCCTGCTCGCGCAGAAATTGCAGGGCGCGCATCGACCGCACCCCGCTCTTGCAATGGATGTAAAGGTGCTGGTTGGGGTCCAGTTCGGTGAAGCGTTGCGGCAACGAGCCGAGGGGGATGAGCGGCACGCCGTCGATGTGGACGATCTGGAATTCGTCCGGTTCGCGCACGTCGATGACCTTGATGCCGAGGGCGGGGTTGTCCAGCGCCTTCTTCATCTCCTGGACGGTGACCTCGTCGGGGTTGAAGGCGGGGACAGCCGGTTGGGGACTGATGCCGCAGAACATTTCATAATCGATCAGTTTGGTGATGGACGGGTTCTCGCCGCAGAGGGGGCACTTGGGATCGCGGCGCAGGCGGACTTCGCGGAACTTCATCTCCAGCGCGTTGAACAGGAGGAGCCGGCCAATGAGGGAACTGCCCTTGCCCAGGGCGAGCTTGAGAATCTCCGTCGCCTGGATCGTGCCGATGATGCCCGGCAACACTCCGAGCACGCCGCCTTCGGAGCAACTGGGCACCAGGCCGGGCGGGGGCGGTTCGGGATACAAGCAGCGATAGCACGGCCCGTTGAGATGCGGCGCGAACACGCTCGCCTGCCCCTCGAAGCGGAAAATCGAGCCATAGACATTGGGTTTCTTGAGCAGCACGCACGCGTCGTTGGTCAGGTAGCGCGTCGGAAAATTATCCGTGCCATCGACCACGATGTCGTATTGGGCCAGGATGTCGAGGGCGTTCTCGCTGGTGATGCGGGTTTTGTGCAGCACCACTTCGACATTCGGGTTGATGCCCAGGATCGTTTCCCTGGCCGACTCGGCTTTGGGACGGCCCACGTCGCTGGTGTGGTGAATGATCTGGCGCTGGAGATTGGAGAAATCGACCGCGTCAAAATCGACCACGCCGATCTTGCCGATGCCGGCCGCGGCCAGGTACATGGCGATGGGCGAGCCAAGCCCGCCCGCGCCGATGCAGACGACGCTGGTCGAGCAAATTTTTTTCTGACCGGCCAGGCCGACCTCCGGCAAGATCAGATGGCGCGAGTAGCGGCGAATTTCGTCGTTGTTCAATTGCATACCAAAAAGGTCGTCGGAGAGGTTACGGCAAGTCCCGCATAAATCAAGGGCAAGGCACTTTGAACTCGCCAAGGGAAAAGTTTTCGACGTCTTCCCCATGACTCTCACGAGGAACTTTCCCGGCGATCAAATCTTATTTGACTGGTCGATTCCCTTTGCGCCCTTGGCAGCCGGGTCCTCCCCCTCGTCGGCGTCCAGGCCTCGGTCGTAAATCGCTTTCTTCAAGCTCTCGGAATAGGAATAAGGACTGTCAATATCATCGATGCAGAGCGGGGCGTCCTTTTTGACCGGCCTGAGCAACACCTCGCCGCGCATCAATTCGCGGCAGGAAATCTGCCCCTTGAGCAGCGGAATGGCCAGATAGACCACCTCATCGGAAAGGACGCTGCCGGCGGGAAGGTCCTGTTTGGCGTAAACCCCGCGCACCAAGGCGTCGAGATATTTGATCTCGGCGACCGGCGGCACACGCTTGGTTTCAGCGCCGCCGCCGCACATTTCCTTGGCTTTGCGGAAGGCCTTGAACCAGGTGTCAATTTGCGCGGGGCTGCTGCAATAGGGTGAAATCGCCACGCCGTCATCATCCACGTCGATGTGACGCTCGAAGGTGCGCGCCCCCTTGGCATAGGCGATATGCATGGAAGCCTCCCAACTATGGTATTCGTGCGTGGAAAAACCGACGCTGACGTGAGGATACCGGTGGCGGAGGAAGTCAATTTGGTTGAGTTCCAACTCGCTGTCTTCGGTGGGATAAAGCGAAACGCAATGATTGATGGCCAGCGGTATATTGCGATTCTCGAAAAAGGTGACCAGATCGTCGATGTCCTTGAGGGAAGAGCCGCCTGTGGAAGCGATCACCGGCTTGCGCGTCTTGGCGATTTTCTCGATCAGGAACCAATCATTTAAATCCGAGCTGGCCAGCTTGATGATTTGAATGCCCAAATTGACGCAAAAATCCACCGAGGTTTCATCAAAAGGAGTGGCGCAGGGAATGGCGCCGGCTTTGCGCACGGCGTTGACCAGCACGGCGAAGTTCTCCGGCGGCATGGCGGTGTGCAAGGTCTTTTTGATGTAACGAATGTCCTCGCGCTGGCGGAACCTGGCATGGATAAGCGTATTGACATCTCGCAATTGGATCTTGATGGCGGCGCGGACATTGTTGAAGCGGACGATCTTGCTGAATTGATCCACGATCGCCAGACCGCGCTCCAGCTTGCCCAGATGGTTGTTGGCCATCTCGAGCACAAACAAATCCTCAAAAATATCGGCTTTCATTCTTAATGACTCAACTCAGAATACCAGAACCCGGCGGGAAAAGCCAATACGGACTTTTTCATCCAAGAAGGCCGGTCAGGTCGCCGAGTTTTCTTATTGTTCCGAATGCAGTCCTGGCTTCCTCCTCCGCCAGTTTGCCGTAGCCGTAAGCCGCCCAGACAAACCGAATGCCGCAGGCGGCGGCGGCAACGGCGTCCTCCGCCGAGTCTCCCACATATAATGTCTCGCCGGCCTTCAGTTCATTTGCCTTTAACAAATGCCGGATGATTCCGGCCTTGCCGGCAAACGGCGGTTGGACTGAATCGGCCGCCAGAATGGAACGGAAATAATCGTCCAATTTGAGATGGGCCAGAATGGAGGTGGAGATGTGCAAAGGCTTGTTGGTGGCGATGTCCAGAGCGATGCCACGCCTCTGGCAGTAGGTCAGAACGTCCCAAGCGCCGTCGTACAGGCGCGTGTGGAGCGAACCTTCCCGGTCATAGTGCCCGCGGAACACCCGCAACAACCCTTCGATCTCACTCTCACTCGCCTTCGGAAAAGAAACCTGGAACATGCGCTGGATCGGAGGCCCTAGAACGACCGTGGAGAGATCGAATTCTTGTCCGGGAAATACCGTCGCCACCGCCGTCCCGAAACTTTCCAGGATGCCGGGCTTGGAATCGATCAGAGTCCCGTCCAAGTCCAGAATCAGAGACGACGGGACGAAGCTCATCCTGTGGGCGCCAGCATGTTCTCGGCAAGCTCCTCCCGGCTCAAAAACGGCGCCATGTCCTCGAACGAAGCCGTTACGATCCGTCCATCCGGGAGTTGCCGGGAACTCAGGCGCGGTTCAAAGCCCGGAACCGGGTCGAGCATGACTTCGCATAACGTCGGTCCCGGAGTGGCGAGAATCTCGTCGAGTTTTGGCCCGAAGTCGGCCGCGTCGATCCGGCTGGCGGGTATTCCGTAGGCGGCGGCCAGTTTGACGTAATCCGGAAAGGAAATGCCGCTGCGCGGGCTTTCGCCGATAAAATTGCCTTTGAAGAAGCCCCCTTGTGTCAGGCGCATGGAAAGATAACCGCCATTGTTCAGGATGAAAATCTTGATGGCAAATTGATGGTGCTTGATGGTCTGCAGTTCCTGAATATTCAAATGGCCGCTGCCATCGCCCGCAAAGCAGATCACCCGCCGGCCCTCACTCGAGAGCGCGGCGCCGATGGAGGCCGGGATATCGTACCCCATCGAAGCGCTCCCGGAATTGGCGAACATCCGCATGCCCCGCTTGAGGTAAGCCACCTGAAAAGGCACGACCGAAGCGGTGCCGTTGCCGCAGACGATAATGTCGTCCGGCGTCAGTTTCCGAATCAAGACATCAAGGAAATTGTAGGAGTTAATGGGCGTTGCGACCTGGCGCTGCTTCTCTGTCACGACGGGGTAGCGGCTGACCCGTTTGCGGCACCAGGCCAGCCAATCCGCATGCGCCCGCCCATCGAAGCCTTCGGCGTCGAGTTGACGGTTCAATTCCCGCAGGAAATCCTTCAAATCCGCCACGACCGGCAGATCGGGCTTCACCGTCGGTTTATCCAACTCCGCCGGATCGATATCGACCTGGATTTTAAAGGCGTTGCGCGCGAAATCCTTCCAGTTGTAGCTGACCTGGCGGATGTTCAAGCGCGAACCCAAGACCAACAGAAGGTCCGCGTTTTGCACGGTGAAATTACCCGCCCGGTCACCGATGCTGCTGGCCCGGCCGCAAAAGAGCGGATCGGTTGAGGGGATAACGTCGGGTGCGGTCCAGGCAGCGGTCACCGGAATGCCGAGTTTACGAGCGGCCTCTTCAAATAATTCAACGGCCCCGGCTAGGCGAACCCCTGTTCCCGGCATGATCACAGGCCGCTTGGCCTTCTTGATTCTTTTCAGGATTTCGCCGCAACTCTTCGCCAAATCGGCGCGGCCACTTTGCACGTCATCCTCTTTCGGGTCGTACCCCGGCAGTGAGTCCGGATCAATCATGGCCGATTGCACATCCACCGGGATGTCCAGCCAGCAAGGGCCGGGACGGCCGGACTGGGCGAGATGCAGCGCCCTCTCCAAATGATAGCGAATGGTCTTTGGGTCCTTCACCAGAACGGAATACTTCGTGACGCCTTTGACCATGCGGACGATATCGACCTCCTGGTCTCCCAGTTGGCGCAGATGAGGGAGAGGATGCGAGGCCAGGCACGTTTCCAATTTCACTTGCCCGGAAATGACCAGCATCGGAATGGAATCCGTGAAGGCACCGAAAACGCCGTTCAACGCGTTGATGCCGCCAGGGCCGGTGGTCACGCTCACCACCCCTGCCCGGCCGGAGACACGCGCGTAGGCTTCCGCCGCCATGGCGCAGGCCTGCTCGTGATGGCAACAAACATAGCGCAGCCGCGAACAGCGGCCCAGCGCGTCATTCAAAAACATGGCGCCCCCGCCCGTCAGCACGAAAACGTGCTTCGTTCCGGTGTCCGCCAGGTGATCAAAAATGTAATCGGCTACCCGCTTCATCTCATGTGCAGTTAAGGGGTGTTTGAATAACCTTCCGCTTCCCGGAATTCAAATCTTTTATCTTTTTCGGTGCCATTGCGCCGTGCGCCGGATCGCCTCCTCCAATCCGATCCATTCTCGCAGGCCCAGTTCACTTTCCGCGCGGGAAGTGTCCGGCACGTACCGTTGCGGCGGCCGGCCCGGAACGGGCTTCTCCGCGATAGACACCGGCACGTTGCCGGGAAGCGCGCGGCTGACGGCGGCGGCCACCTCGGCGATGGTCAATGGGTTGCGCGATCCCACGTTGTAGGGGCGGTTGGCCACGCCGCCCAGGAGAATCCGCCAGAGCCAAATCGCCAGATCGGCCGCGTAAAGGTAGGAGCGATACGGCGTGCCGTCGCCCTTGACCACGATCGGTCCGCCTGCCAGGGCGTCGCGAATGAAATTGCCGATGGCAAGATGCTCGTCCAACGGCAGATACGGCCCGACAAACGCGAAACAGCGCGCAATCTTCGTTTTGATCCCGTCGCGGCTTTCGCGAAGGGCGCAAACCAACTCACTCACCCGTTTGCCCTCGCCGTAGGCCAATTGCGGCAGCGGGACATCAAGCGCTCCTATGTATTCCTCGGAAACGTGCGTCATGTCCGCCGGCAGTTTGCCATAAACCGCTCCGGAACTTGTCAACAGGAACTTTTGCGCGCCGCATCGGGCCGCGAATTCCAGCGCGCGCGCCGTTCCGAACATCATCGTCTCCAGCATCAAGGGCAGGTCTTTCGTGTTCAGCTTCGCGCTCGCCTCGGTCGCGGCTTGGATCACGTGCGAAAACCGGCCTCGGGGAAACTTAAAATTCCGCACATCGCCGATATGGAAGCGGATGTCCGGGCGATTGGCCAAATGCGGCGCTTTCCGCTGAAAGGCTTCGAGGTTGCGGGTCAGGACCACCGCCTTCGCCCTCAAGCCCAGCCGTTCATTGGCCCAGGCGAAACTTTCCAACAGCCAGCACCCCAAAAAACCCGTTCCGCCGGTGATAAAAATTCGCTCCTTGCGCAATTCCTCACAGTAAGGACCGATGTGTTCCACCACATGGTCAAGGTCCGCGGATAACGGGTTGTCGAACATGCTCACCTCTTGCCGTGGCAAAACTTTTCGATGACCTCGATCACGTAATCGAGCATTTCGCGCGTCAACCCCGGATAGGTGCCGACGAACAAAACCTCGTTCATGATCTTGTCGGCCCCATCCATCCGGCCCGCGACGCGGAAGGCGCCGGGCCGGTCCTTGCGGAGTTGAACCATGACGGGCTAGCGCAGCAGATTGCCGCCAAAGAGCATCCGGTTGCCGATCTTGTGCTGATCCAGGTGCCGGGCCAGCTCGACTTTGCTGAACGGCCCGCCGGGTTTGACCCGCAGCAGAAAACCGAACCACGAGCAGACCGTGCGATGCCCG
>Ga0187874_10003478_pt1 | contig 10986 bp, 5 predicted proteins | sample June2016WEW_16_1_3_FD_132993 | JGI IMG/M metagenome (GOLD analysis project Ga0187874, IMG submission 132993) | Peatland microbial communities from SPRUCE experiment site at the Marcell Experimental Forest, Minnesota, USA - June2016WEW_16_150 | ecosystem: Environmental > Terrestrial > Soil >... | reverse complement strand
GTTCAATCCGGAATCGATTGCTGACTTCACCGAAGCGATGTTTGGTGAGCATAGCGGTCATTTGCGGATGGTGGTGAGCTATTGGGACATGGCCGCAGCGCTCGTCAATGACGGAGCCATTAGTCTGGACCTTTTTACCAATACCAATGGCGAGCACATCGGCGTCTTCTCCAAAATCGAGCCGTTGCTTGGTGAAATCCGCAGTGCCTACGCACCCCAATTCGCGGTCAACCTCGAAAAGTTGATTGACGCGACACCCGATGGTCGGAACCGCGCCGCAAAAGCTCGCGAACGCGTGAAAGCGATCCGCGATCAGATGGCAGCGAAACAAGCGAAGACCGCCCAGCAGGGTTAGAGCTGAACGCGACGGCTCATACGTTTCCTTGGCTTCCGGCGCAGCCATATCCGCAAGACAGCTATGTCTCCTGCCCTCCCCAACATGCAGGTCGGCATCGACTCCTGCCTTGACCAACTGTCTGCGCGAGGATGCTGCCCAACCCAATCTTCGCCTCCGAGTTGCATCCCCACGGAATCCCACCTGAGCAGGTGGTGTCTTCCAGGGGTCTGACCTTGCAACCGCAGCCAATCTTCGCGACGGGGATCTGTCATCGTGACGCCCCACGCGAGAGGCATGTGTCTGGTCAGCACACCACGTCTGGCCAGTGTGCTCCTGTGGTTGGGTCGGAAGACAAGGAGGAAAAGGCACCGCTTTGCACACCCATCTTTGCGGCAACACTACGGCAACATTTGGGGCTAAAACCAAGCAAAACAGAGCAAAATGGAAGCGTGGCTACCCTGAGTTTTCAATGAGTTAGGGAGGGTTGCCCGGGCCTGGCTTGATTTAGCAAACCGCCGCCTTAAGCCACTCGGCCACCTCTCCGTCGCTCTAATCTCAAAAACCTCGCATTGATTCTCTCTCATTGTCAGTGTTTACCCCAATGGTTTCTGGTGAGACTGCTGGCTTCGCCTGCCAGCCGTCCAGCAGCTTTGACTCTCAGCTCGCGCTTTCTCACCGCTTCGGCGAATCGTGAGCTTTCCACTCTCGATATCGCTCCCGCATCTGTGCCTCTATGTCTGCGCACGCTTGCGGAAGCAATTCCGGATGCTGAGTAAGCTTGAGCATGAACGGACGCCAGTCTTCCTGCATTCCAAGAAACTGCTTGCGCTCCGAAGCCGGCGGGGGACCTCCCGGAGTGCCGGCGGGAGGAATCGCCGGCGGCAGGTGCACCGCCCACATGCAGCCGCCCGCCAGCATTTCGTGTGGATACTGCATCAGCCAGGAGCAGTTGTGTCCGTCCATGATCATGTCGGAAGAGACCACAACCCATTGATTGGCGTCGTCTGGTGCGGGCTGCTGGCAGTCCCAAAATCGCGCTTGCGGTACAGTGACGGTGGGGTTGTTGGAGCCGTAGGGATCGAGGCCGAGGACCTTCAAGCCGCGCTGGTCGGCGAATTTTCTGACCTCGGGGAGTGCCTGATTCCAATCGACATTGGAATCACTCGCCCACCAGTACACCGGATGACTCCGGGTGAGCGCATTGAAGAACGGAAAATAATTCGGGTAGGCGCGCACCGCCGTGAGGAGGGAACTGGCAGCCAGGAACGCGGTCAGAGCCGTGGCGCCGCGAGCCCAGGAGGGAGCCTCACGATGAAGGCTCCGGATCATTCGTGGCAGTGGCGCCAGCATGACGATCAAAAGGACAATTGGAATACTGAAGTGCCGGATGCTGATGCTGAGGCGTTGCAGCATGCAGGCGGCGGTGAAGAGGGCGAGGGAAATCCAAAGCACCCGCCAACGCAAAGCCTCTGCGTGAGGAAAGGCGGAAAGCCGCCGCGGATGGCGCTTCTGCTCCAGCGCGATGGCCGGCGCGAGTGCCAGCAATCCAAGAAAACCGAGTGGCGATTTCAGCACCAGCATGACGGGGAAATAAAACCATACCCCGTGCGGGTAGCCGTGACCGAGAATGAAAGTCGGGCGGCTGGAGCCGAACGCAAAAACGAGCAGCCCGCGAAGGTAGAGCCACGGCGGCATGAGCAGCCTACGCAGGGGCACCCAGGCGGCGCTGTGTCCGATGAGATACAGCGCGTCCGTGGACTGATTCAGAGAAAAGAGAAAGTAAAAGCAATAGACGACGATGGCCGCCAGGAGAATGCCTTTCCGCGTCCACTGCCAGCGCGCGCGGCGCCAGGCGCGGAGTTCCGGCTTGCCCTGTGGGCTCTCAGGCAGCGCGAGCCAGCGCGTACTCAACGCAAACGCTCCGAAAGCAAAGAACAACAGCCCGGAAGAGAATTTCGAGAGCAGCGCCCCGGCCAGGCACAGCCCGAAGAGAGCAGCGTTCTTTCGGGTAGGCTCTCGCCAGAGATCAGCGAATCGCCATAGGGTGAGCAAGCAGAACAAGGTGACGGCCAAGTCCGTGAGAACCAGTGGGCCGAAAACAATGAACGTTGGCGTGCTAACGTAGGCCGCGACTGAAAGCAATCCGCCCCAGTCGCCACCCAGCCGGCGCGCGTAAACAAAGACGACCCAGCCGAGAATCAGCGTGAGCATCAGCATGGGCAGTCTGGCCCATGCCAACGTGCGGACAGGATCGTTCCAGCGCGTCAGCAGCCATTCCCCAAATACCCACTCGCCCAGGAACGCGTGCGGCAAGAATTTGGTGCTATTGGTCCAGGAAATGTGGGAATAGTCGGCGCGCGTGCCGCGCAGAATCAACGGGATTGCTGCGATCACTTTCGCCAACGGCGGATGTTCTTCGTTGAACCGGAGATCGAGCTTCTGCCAATAGCTCACGCCCGCGCCAATATGCGCCACTTCATCAAAGGTGACCGACTCGCGCAGAGCCGCGCCGCCTGCTAGAAAGCCCATCAGCGCCAAGAGCAGGCAGGCTAATGCCGGGGCATACCTGAAGCGCGGCGACTCATTCGCTTCGTTTTGCGGGCAGGGATTTGGTTGGGAAGATGCCACGCCTCACCTGGAAGTCACGGATCTCGCTTGAGGTGGTACTGCGCACCCCGTCTAGTCGCTGGCTTGTTGCGGGTGGCGGTGAGTGCTGCTCAAGTCGTACCGACTGTTGAGGCCACCAAAGCGCATAGCCTGAGACACCCCGTCATTATAGCGCTTCCAAGGCTCGCATGGGTCGACAAGCCCTTGGCGTAGCCCTGCCCCCATGTTCTTTATCGGGGTGCGCCACCCATGTCTTTGCAGGGACCCCGCAGATTCCGGCTTGAAGCCGGAGCATCTCCAGGTTATCATTTGCGATATTGCACGAGCAACGGTGGCAGAAGCGTGTTTTGAGCCGGGTAAGGCACGATTCCAGGAGTAGCCCGGATGGCTGTACCTTGAGCCGGCCCCAGCGGCTTTGAGGAGGCGCACTGATGATTGCTACGATTCGCGACGAACGGGACTTGCTGCGGCGAGGCTTCTCCCGCCGCGACTTTACGCGTATTTCATTGCTGCTGGGTGCGGCAGCAGCGCTCCCTTTTTACAACGAACCTGCGCTGGCGCAATTGTCCGACCTTGGCCCATTACCGCCGGACGCCGTGAGACTGAACGCCAACGAGAATCCCATGGGTCCGTGCCCTGAGGCTGCCGAGGCAATTCACCGCGTGGTGCAGAAGAGCGGACGTTATATGTACGACGAGGGCATTAAAATGGCTCAGACCCTGGCTGAGCAGATGGGCCTGAAGCCTTCCTACGCTATAGCGTTTCCAGGCTCGAGCGATCCTCTACATCGCGCCGTGCTTGCCTACACCTCTCCGACCAAGCCGCTGGTGATCGCCGATCCAAGTTATGAGGCCCCTGACCGCGCGGCAAATTTCATCGGCGCCCCGGTCATCCATGTTCCCTTGCGCCCGGACTACTCGCACGACGTGAAAGCCATGGCTGCGGCTTCGCCGGACGCGGGACTCATCTATGTCTGCAACCCAAACAATCCCACAGGAACCATCACCCCCAAGACGGACATCGAATGGCTGGTGTCTAACAAGCCCCCTGGCGCCGTGGTCATGATCGACGAAGCTTACATTCATTTGAGCGAAGAACCGTTCGCCACCGGCCTGGTCGCCGCGGACAAGGATGTGATCATCCTGCGCACTTTCTCGAAAATCTACGGCATGGCAGGCCTGCGCGCCGGAGTGTCCCTGGGCCGGCCCGACTTGATCACCAGGCTGAAAGACTACGGTCCACCCTCCATGCCCGTCACTGCCATGGTGGGCGCCTCAACCAGCCTGGCGGTCAAGAACCTCGTCCCCGAGCGCCGTAAGATTATCGCTGACATCCGAAACGATGTCTTCGATTGGATGACCAGGAAGAACTACTCCTTTATCCCTTCGGCAGCAAACATGTTCATGGTGGATGTGAAACGTCCCGGCCAGGAAGTCGTACAAGCCATGGCTGCCGAGAACGTCTACATCGGGCGAGTCTGGCCGATCTGGCCAACCTATGTGCGCGTTACCGTGGGCTCGCGTGAGGATATGGAAAAATTCAAGACGGCGTTCGGAAAGGTGATGAACGCCTGATCGACTGACGGCCTCATGATTTAGAACCACATGGGGCGGGCCAGTTCGCCGTATGGCCGAGACACCCATTGCCCCATCTTCCGCGTGGTAGCAGGCACGCCAGCTCTCGGTCCCCGTTGATTTCCCCTCGTCGTATCACAGCCAACTGGCTCAGCCTGACATTCGTGCACTCCTCTGCCCTGCTGTCATTCTGAGCCCTTCGCTGTCATTCTGAGCGAAGCGAAGAATCTCGCTCTGCCCGCTCAGGATAAACTGCGCGAAGAGTCTCGCTCTGAACTCTTCCCCAGACCAACAGCAGGGCGATCCCGCTGTGGCGGGACCGCAGGGCAGGTTTTTCGTGCCCTGCAAGGGCACAAGATAGTAGCCGGCGGCAACGCCCCCGGAAAGCGCCACCCTCGTTCCCCGACCCTGGAGGGGTCGTATTCCCTTGGGCCGTGGGCCGCAAGACGGGGGTGACGTCACGCGCATTCGACCCCGCGCCTGCGGGGTCGGACCTTGTGGGAGGGCGCATTTTCTCAAGCGCCTTCTACGATTTTGCGCTCATCCCTTGTAATCCAGTAGAGTTCGTACACGAGGGTGTCAATCTCGGCGTCGGTCGCGGTGATTTCGCGGTCCAGAGGATCTGGCCTCAGCCCTTGAGCACATTCAGGCGCACCCAATCTCCAGGGGCGCGTTCAAACTTCCAGAACCACCAGCCATTGCAAGAGCGCTTGCAGACTGCGCTTCCTGCGGCGGACGGTGACTTGTAGATCTTCCCTCGGAGCCGAATCCTTCCGTCGCGCCGCACGCGGGCGTGGAAGGTTTTTCCCTTGAACCGCGCCCGAATATTGAACGAGTCTCTCACATATTCCGCCAGCGGGACGCTGCCGTGAGAAATAGCGGGGCGTTTCTGGAGGACTACCAGATCCTCACCCAGTCCAACAATACCGTTCAACTCGGCCCGCTGATGCGCTTTAATCTCTCTCTTGAACTGGTAGACCAGGTTTTCGGAAGAAGCGAACTTGCCGGTTTGGACATTTCCCGAGGGTTTTGGCTTGACCACCCGCAGAAGGAGAGATTCAAGTTCCTTCAGGTGTTTGTCGCCGACGGTGAGATAGACGCTGAATCTGTCCCAATGCGGGGCGAGCCGGTCTTTCAGGTGTGCATTCAGGCGCCAACGAAGATCACTGGCCAGCCCCACGTAATAGAGCTTGCCGCGCCGGTAGAGGGCGTAAACTCCCTGCCGCCGCACGACGTATCGGCGAATGATAGGCAGGTAATTTTCCAGCGCATCCCTTCGGATGTTCTCAAGATGCTGACAGACCAATTGGGCGGTTTTCGCCATGGTTATGCACCTTCAATCCGCTTTCGTTAGCGGCATCAGCCACTTCCGGCAAGTCGCTCTGCGCGGATGGTCCAGCGACCCTTAGAAACCTCGACAAACCGCTTGTCTTTTCGAAGCACACGCCGCAAGTAGGCCGTGAAGTTGCGTGACCTTGAAACGTGGCCCTCCTTGCGTATTCGCGTTTCTATCTCCTGAAGGGATAACGGCTCATCGCTGAGGAGACAGATTGCCCTTGCTTTTACCACAGCCGAGGATCTTCTTGTCGGCGGGAGATGCGACTGAATATCTGTAAAGGTCCTCTTTGCGGGCACGTCCGCCACAGCCGACTCGATGAGTAGTTCCCCGAAAGCACTTCCCAGCACAGCTTTAAGGTCATCAAATTGACTACGGACCGACTGGAACAAATCAGCGATCTTCGCTCGTAATTTCGGATGAACCACTGCAAGAAGTACACCGATGGCAAGAATCAGTTTTAGCGGGGTTGGCAACTGTTTTAAGATTCGTACGCAAGCTTGACACAGCCCGATCAAAGCGCCAAGTCCAATTATTACGCTGAAAGTTGTACCAAAGTTAACCGTTAGTCTCACGCTGCTCGCCCGTGCGTAGTCGCGAACAGTCAGGTCCAGTTCAGCCGAAATCAGGGGTACAGACATTGCTTGGAAGTCGGTGTCCCTGCTGTAGACGGCATGAGCACCCAATTGCTCACAGACCAATTTGTACGGGAGGTCATCAGGATCAACACCGCCCGGCTCGGGTTGGTTCGAAGGCTCAGGATCGTAGATATGCAGGCGTGACCTAAACTGCTGCCATTCCTGTGATGCGCTGCTCACGGGAACCTTTGCGCGCTCAGCAATTTCAATAATATGTTCTTGAACTTCCAATTCGAGAGCCGCGGGAGCAAACGCCAAAATTGTTCCCGAATCAATTGCCTCATGGAGCGCAGATCGTGCAGCGGGATTGCGCCTCCTACTCAGTCGCCAAATCAGTTCTTTATAGACGATATTGGCATCGATAACTAGTCGAAGTTGGAGTAGATCCCCGAAAACCTCCTTTAACAGCGGCGAGATATTCAGGATTTCCCGCAAACGCGGCAGTTGGTCGGAGGGCATTGCCGAACTAACTTCTGCGCCCTGAGATGGATTGTTGCCGCCAGACGAGGAATGGGAGTTGATCATTGAATGAATTTACACCCGCAAATGCTTGCTTCTTCTGTTCTCCACCGAGGTTTCAGGCATCGACAGACCCCGCTTGGACGCCGTCGATGTGCCATGGTGTTTTTCGCCTTGACGAAATTCCGTGGGAGCAGCCCTAGAGGGTGCTCTCAACGATCCTTCGCTCCTCGTCTGCAATGCCGTACAACTCGTAAACCAGGTCATCAATCTCGGCGTCGGTGGAGGCGATTTCGCGGTCGATGCGGTCCACTTGCGAGGGCGCGAGCTTGCCGGAATGCTTTTGCTTGTTCAATTCCAGCATCCGGTCAACGAGTTCCACCATCTTGTCGTGCCGGGCCCTGTCGGCGGGGTCGGAGAAGTCGATGGGGCGGAATGGCAGCCTTTCGATTCCCTGCTTGTTCACGGCGAAGTACCCTCCACGAAATGAGTTGGTCATTTGGCGAATGGCCAAGTCTAGCAATCTGGAGTTGAGTAGTCCTACAAGGTAGTTGCGATGGTGCTCACCGTATTGCACGCGGAGACCGTAACCGCCCGTCGTGATGTTCACAAAGAACAGCTTTCCATCGACATCCGGGGCAACACGCAGTCGCGTCGTCATGTATGGAAGTAGAAGCTTCTCTCCGACAAATGTGCCAATGTTTTGGCTTCGAGCGTACGCGTACCAATCGGCTCTCTGGCTCCACATCCCTCGGTCGCGCGCCCGAAGGGTCTTGTCGTTAGATTTGAAGTACGCCCATGCGTGGGGGAAGTCTCCTTCCAGTACATCTTGCCCGAGGATGTGGGCACGTCCATCAGCTGATATTTTGTATGGATAGATGATTTGGATGTTTTCGGCAAGGTCAACCCAATACCTTTGGACGTGCTCGCCCTTAACGACAGGTCTGAGAATGGACCGTTCGATAAGTACTGTGACGCCCGTTCCAGTCTCGACCTCGCAGAGGTCGCCCTGCACGCCCTTAATCCGGACCATGTAGACTTTGTCTGCGCTTGTTTTTAGCCCTTGGAAGATGTGCGGCGATAGAGTTGATAGAGAAGGATATGCTGACTGAAGGCGAGTTAACAAATCACCTGATTCGCCGACAGCAAGAGTCCACCTTCCCTCCCCAGGTTTGAGATGAAGGGGCTCGAACTCCATGTCGTCAGCTGTAAGGGCTCTTGCAAGTCCAGCCGCGCCCTCTGCTTTATAGACCTTACCCAAGCGCACGTACTGGGGCGCTCCGCCACCATGCCGCGAAAGAAAGAGTAGGTTGGTGTAGGTGCCTGCTCCTCCAAATACCTGACCATCTTCAAAGTCAACGATGCGGTCGACGCAATTCGGCTCTGTTAGGAGATTGCGCATTCCAGCGCCGTAGTCCGTCGTGTAGAACTTATTGGGCAAGATATACCCAATTCTCGCACTTTTGTTAATGAGCGAGAGAGCACGCTCGACGAACAGCACGTAAATGTCGTATGTCCCGGTTGCAGCTTTGTAGGTGTGGCCGTAGTACCGACGCTGTGCGTCTCCCAATGACTGGCTTCTGATATACGGTGGATTCCCAATCACGCAGTCAAACCCACCCGAGCGCATGACTTGGCCGATGGAGGGCAGCGTGGTAGGGGCGGTTCGTGAACCGCCCCCGCGTTGGGGCGCATCGCGATGCGCCCCAACGGGGACGAAATTCCAATCAAACGCGTTGATGCGGTCGCGTTCATCTTCCGCGAACAGGACGCCCTGGTCGTAGATATCCGGGCCGATCAGGGAGTTGGCACACTGGATGTTGTATTTCAGTTCCGGCAGCAGGTGCTGCTTGGGCGGGAGCTGCGACTGCTCGCCTTCGAGAGCCTTGAGGTACAGGCTCATCATGGTGATCTCGACGGCCTGGGGATCGATATCCACGCCAAAAATGTTCTGGCGCAGAATCTTCGCTTTGCGATAGACGGAGAGGCGCTTCGAGCCGTCGGGGTCGGTGTGCACCTCGCGCATGAAATCGAGCGAGGGATGCGCGTGCCGGACTTCCTGCTCGGGGTGCTCCAAGTACCATTGGGCGTGGTAGTCGATGAGGTACTGGAACGCTCCGATAAGGAACGACCCTGAGCCGCAGGCAGGGTCGAGAATGCGTATCTTCTCAATCTGTTTGGGTGTTTTGCCCTCGATGACCTTCCCCACCGTGTTCTTCACGATGTAGTCCACGATGTATTTCGGCGTGTAATAGACCCCGCCTGCCTTTCGGACTTCCGGCTTTTCCTCCACGCGCACTTGCTTGGGCGTGAGGCGAATGGTGTTGCCGAGGTAGCGCTCGTAAATCGAGCCCAGCAATTCCACGCCGATCACGTCAAAACGGTAAGGGCTTTGCGGTGGGTAGAGCCGTTTGATAATGCGCGCCAGGATTTCCGAATCGATTTGGATTTCTTCCGAGAGGTGGGGCTTGAAGATTTCACCGTTAAAATCCTCGTTGATTTTGTGGAAGAGGTCGTTGAGCCAGTCGAAGATGGGGAACTTGCCGCCGTGGGTTTGCCATTCCTCCACCACCTCGGCGAGTTGGCGCTTCTCGATAACGTGACGGTCTTCCGCGATGCGGATGAACACGATGCGGTCGAGCAATCGCTGCACGACTTCGTTCAGTTGCTTAGCGGTGAGCGCGGGATTGCGCTTGTGAATGTCCTTGGCCAAGTCCTCGCGCCAGCCGGTCATCTCGTCGAGGAAAACGTCGTCCACCTGCCTGCGCAGGTGCGGCGCACGGCGGGCCTTGGGCAATAGCGCATCGAGCGATCCGGCTGCGACACGTTCTTTGGAAAATTCCCAGAGCTTCTCGAGGCTGGAGAGATAATCGGCGTACTTCAGATCGAGCAGCAAACCCTCGTCGGGGTTGCGCTCATCCGGTTGGCGGGAAGCGTCGTAGAAGCGGAATTCCTCGAAGTCGGTGAGAATCACGAAGAAGACTTGCCGGGTGTTCCAGACGTAGCCTTTGGCCTGCAAGACATGGTGGGGATTGCTCAGGGCTTCGGAGGGCGCTTTGGCCTCCACAAAAAACTTGGTTTGCCCGCCGATGCGGAAATTGTAGTCGGGCCGCCCGGTGGCCTCGCTCTCGCCGCGCTCGACGATCACTTCGCGCTGGTGATGCGCGAGGCCCGCCTCGTTCTCCACGTCCCAGCCCAGTGCCTTGAAGAACGGGGTGATGAAGTCCACGCGCGTCTGAGCCTCGAGGTAGTCACCGGAGAGATAGTAGTCCTTGTCAGCCCGGAATTTGCGGATCAGTTTTTCGAGATCGGATCGGAGGGTCTCAATCGACGAGGACAAGATGTGTCTCCCGCTATTTACCAAGTTTGAAAGGAGAGTCTAACGCGGCTGTTGTAGCTAATCAAGCGCATTGCCACGGCTGGCTGGCGAGTCGTTATTACCCGTCAGAGCGCACGAGAGGCGGCGGGCTCTGGAAAACGCGCGTGGCGCGTGCGACCCTTCGCGCCATGCCTGGACTGGTCCAGGGTGAGGGAAGGAATGGCCTTAGCAGATTAGACTTGACAAACTCCAACCAATCGGCTACACTTCTAGCGTATGGCTAGCCGCGCGGTAGGTGGCAGGTAGTAACTGGCAGGTGGGGCAGAAAGGCAGGTTTTGCGCGCCAGCTGACAGACGCTCGGGCTCGGGCAATGCTCAATTCTGAATTGTGAATGGATTGTGAGTTGCCTTCTTATTTCTGGCCATCGCCGCCTGCCTACTGCCTACTGTATTCGAGGGAGGCAGGATGGAGAGGGCTCTTGACGGGCATGGGAAGCCCGGACAAGATGTCACCGCCGACAGGGAAAAAAAGAACTGGTGACTTTGAAAAGTGAACGAACAACACGGGAATGTCTATGAAAACAAAGGACCGCTGTGGAAAAAACGATGGCTAAGCGGGAATGTTGTAGAAAATAAAGGTACTTATCGGTTGAAAGCGGGAATGTATCTCAAAACACAGCAGTTAATGTGATGCTACCCCGTCAATTGCCAGCGAG
>Ga0187874_10003472_pt1 | contig 10995 bp, 17 predicted proteins | sample June2016WEW_16_1_3_FD_132993 | JGI IMG/M metagenome (GOLD analysis project Ga0187874, IMG submission 132993) | Peatland microbial communities from SPRUCE experiment site at the Marcell Experimental Forest, Minnesota, USA - June2016WEW_16_150 | ecosystem: Environmental > Terrestrial > Soil >... | reverse complement strand
TGGCTTCATCGGGCTCTTCACCATGGGTGGATTGACCGGCCTGTTCCTCGCCACGCTGGCCGTTGACGTGCACGTTCACGCCACTTATTTCGTGGTGGCTCACTTCCACTACATCATGGTGGGTGGCGCCGTGATGGGTTACATGGGCGGCATTCATTTTTGGTGGCCCAAGATCACCGGACGCATGTATCCGGATGGTTGGGCGAGATTGGCGGCGGCAATCATTTTTATTGGCTTTAACCTGACTTTCTTCCCTCAGTACATGCTCGGCTACCTGGGAATGCCGCGCCGCTACGCCATCTACGCGCCGGAATTCCAGGTGCTGAACGTGATGTCCTCCGCCGGCGCATCGGTCCTGGGCGTGGGTTACCTGATCCCGCTGGTTTACCTTGTCTGGTCGATGCGCTACGGGCCTGTGGCCGGGCCCAACCCCTGGGGCGCCAAAGGCCTGGAATGGCAGACGCCCTCTCCGCCTCCCACTGAGAACTTCGAGGAAACACCCATCGTCACGGAGGAAGCTTACGCGTACGGAACGGAGGAGACTCAAGTTGCATAGCAGCAACACCGCTCTGGCAGGACAATTCGACGATCTCGAACAACAGCACGAAGCCTCCAGCCTTGGGATGTGGGTATTCCTGGCTACGGAGGTCATGTTTTTTGGCGGCTTGTTCACCGCCTATATTATTTTCCGCAACCTTTATTTGCCCGCCTTCGAAGCTGGTAGCCGTCTGCTGGACGTCCGCATTGGCGCCTTCAATACGGCGGTATTGCTGTGCAGCAGCTTGACCATGGCGTTGGCCGTGCGCGCTGCCCAACTGGGGAAAAAGGGGGCGCTCATAACCTTTCTGCTGCTTACCTTGCTTTTGGGACTGACGTTCGTCGGCGTCAAATTCGCCTTGGAATGGAGGCACGATTACCTCGAAGGGCTGGCGCCTGGGGTGAACTGGACTTTTGATGGGCCTGACCCTCGACACCTCGAATTGTTTTTCTGTTTTTACTTCTTCATGACCGGCGTCCACGCCCTGCACATGGTGATTGGAGTCGGAGTCCTCACGGTACTCATCATCATGGCCTGGCGGGGGAAATTCTCACCGCAGCGCTACAACACCGTTGAGATGTCGGGCCTCTACTGGCACTTCGTGGATATCATCTGGATTTTCCTCTTTTCTTTGCTGTATTTGATCGGAGGGCGCTACTGATGCCGGGCCACGTTGTTCCCAAGAAGCTCTATATCCTGGTTTTCGCTGCCCTGATCGCACTTACCGGTCTCACCACAGGTGTCGCGTTCATTAACCTGGGCAAATGGAACACCGTCGCGGCGCTTGTGATTGCCGTCTGCAAGGCCTCGCTCGTGGTTCTTTTCTTCATGCATCTTCGGTGGAGTTCTGACCTCCTGCGGATCGTGGTCGCCTCCTCCCTCCTCTGGCTCGCCATCCTGATCGGCTTGACCCTCAGCGACGTGTTCACCCGCAATTGGACGCCCGTTCCTTCCAATTGGGAAGCCCAGATTCAACAAGACGTGCGCTAGGCGCAAGGTCACCGAATTCCGCGTAACAAGGTCTCAGGGTGTTCAGGCCCGGAGGGCCGCAAGAATTTAGCCCAGGGCGCAAGCCCTGGGACCCCCGCCCGCCGCAATAAACCCGTAGCCCCGGTAGGGGCGCAAGAGTCTGCACGGGCGAACCTTCTGTCGCCCCTTCCGGGGCCCCCTCGCGTGGTGCGACTCCAACCCAGGGCTTGCGCCCTGGGCTAAACTCTTCCGCCCCTAACGGGGCTAGGTCGGTGGAATGCGGGTCACCGCGGCTGCTCTTTCTGACGCGAGTGTGCTACCTGCTTCTCGTTCCCGGTGGATTTCGATTCAGCGAGTCGATCTCTATCGTGAGAGATGCTCGGCGACATTGGCCGCCTTCCAGAGCAGGGCGGGATGCCGCGCAATCCGTTCGACGATGTCCGGACGGTTTGGGAACAGCAACTCAGGACGGTACTCCCCTCGGGCCATCGCATCCAAGTAAGCCTTCTCCCTCGCGTGATCGAGAACATTCACGAGCAGTGGTCGTATGGCTGCTGTCATGCCTTCTGTAGTCGGCCCATCCCCGGACCGAAGCAACGGGTACAAAAGCCTCCTCATGTCCTCACGCCTTCCGGAGATGCCTCAGCAAGCGCCGAGGGCGCCATCAGGTTCCATGTGGGGATCCAACGTTGCCCCGCTTCCTTCTTCTCCAGGTAGACGACCCCTCGCGGCGCCCGGCGCAGGAATTTGTCCCGGTACTTCGGCGAAAAGTAGAGCTTTTCGGCATGGCGGTCGAGCATGTAGCCGACGCGCGAGTAAAGCCAGGGGCTCCCAAGCAGCCTCAAGTACTCGAAGGCGGCCTCGAAGTCAAACGACGGAAACATGGCGAGGCATCGGTCCAGCTCTTCGACCCCGCCGCTATATTCCAGAGAAGCAAGGCAGTCGACAAAAGAACGCTCGCGGGTTGTGGCGCGGATGCCCCCTTGTGTTTCCACCAGAAAGTCCGCACGCTTCGCTCGGAGCAGCCGTGTGAAAGGAGCGGCTTGATGAAAGCTGCCGCCGTCATAGACAACGTCACGCCGTGGTCGGCGTGACAGGTAGTAGGTAACTTGGAACACTTGGTTTGCCACGCCCGCGAATTCCAGCGCTGAATGGAAGGCTATCACGGCGTCCGGGCGCAGCTTGGCCGGGAGCGCAAACCGATTGAATGGCGCGCTGCTTAGACCGCCCGTATAGACCCCCGCGGAGACGGCGCGTATCCGCCCTTGACGCGTCAGCCGGTAAACCAAGTCGCTGATTGTGCGGTCGCTGGTTCGATGGCCGTAGCGTCGGCGGAGATCGTCCAAAGTGAATAAAGCCGCGGTTTCAGCATATCGAACCAGTGGCATCGTCCGAGTCTCATTCTCGTTTATATTCATATTTACGCACTACTGATGGGTATAAAGTGCTTTCTATGAGAATACTTCTTACTTTCTCTCTCATGCGATATGCAATTATACTACTTTTTATGCGTAATTATAAATATTTATGAGAATAAATTTGGATTCGAATCTGTCGGGAGCGGACGCTGCAACTTGGACATGCGATCAATCAAGCGGCGGTGCGGAGCCAACAGTGAACCGAGCCGGCGAGCGCTGGGGGAGCGAAAAGGCGCGGACCTACAAATCGGGTTCGCGCTACGCTTGCCTCAGAGCGTTTTGACAATCTCACCGATCCTATCAAGAATGAAATCGTAGACCTCTTGCATTTTGGGAATATTCGTTTCCTCCACGACGGCCTGCAGCGTTTGTCCACCGGCTTCTCTGAAAACCCCAAAATCCAATAGTTCCTTGCGTAGCTTTTTCAAGGTTTCCGGGTCTAGGTCACTTAGCTGGCCAAAGTAGAAATCAAATTTGCCATTAGGCCAACCGTACACGAAGCTAGAGAGACCATCTGGGAACTGTGCCCGAACCGAAAAGCCTACCGTCCCCCAATAAATCCGATGCCCCCTCTTCTCACCTAGGTCCACGACTCTCTCGAAAAACTTGGCAATGGCGGGCTTACACCCTTTCAGAAAAGCGGTTCGGTCTAACGGCTTCTTGGGGGGCTTTTCACCGCCCTTGACCTCACGGCTTTTCTCGGTTAGCCCGATCACTCTTGGCACCAGGGCCTTTTGGCCCTTGCCGACGAATTGTTTGATCTCCACCGCCAATACCTCGACGTCTCCCATCTTCTCATTCAAGAATTCAACCAGGCGGCGAAGCTCGCGGGGCGTCTCGTCAGTTACGAACAGCAGTCGGACTTTTCCAGATCGAAGGTTGGATTCCACCAGTCGCCAGTAATCCTCAATCGCGGAGCCGTCATCCCTATCAAGCAGCTTGCGAATCGCATCATCTAGCGAGGCTTCTTGTCTGGAGGCCGTTTCTGTTGCAGCCTGCCGCAGCTTGTCCATCCCCCAGTACTCAACTCCATTGGCAGCGTAGTCGAGCATCTGGGCCACAACTTCACGCCGCGCTCGCGTGTCAGAGGCCCGTTTGCATTCGACAAAGGTTGGAATCCCGTCCTGATCCAGAAAGAGGTGGTCGAGGCTCCATCGTCCACCCTCGTCATCACCCCCTGGCACACTCATTTCGCGCGAGACCAGCAACCACCGTCGAGGTGCCTCGGGGTCAATCTGATCGCCAGGTAGAAGATCCGAATATCGCTCCAACAAGACCTGAAGATCATCTTCGCTGGGGTATGTTGTCTCAACCATCGGCGTTAACCTACCTTCGCCTTCTCCGACGAGAAATATCTTGGCATCCTTCATTGAATCCTCCACATGAATGACAACGTTGCGAATCCTTCCTTTTCGGGATTCCTGCGGAAGTGGGCATTTTCTCCCACAACAAACCCACGGTCAATTCTCAGAACGAATTGACCGTGGCTACCGTTCCCTTCTCCTGCCAGCCGTGATTGATCGCGATCATCGAGCTCACCTTGACCGCACCTACCGCTTGCGAGATGCTGAGCGGATGGGGCGGATAAATGATGACATGCCAGTGATCGGGCAGAAAAACCCAGGCCATCAGTGCAAACCGCCGCTTTTGCGGCATCCACGCCAGGAAAAACGCCAACCGCGAGAAATGCCGTTCCTCCAGTTTGCCGCTCGATCCCAGCGGAGCCACGGTCACGAAGATGGAGCGGTCCAAAAGGGACGGACGCCGCAACCCGCAAATGCGATCAATCTACCCGTAGTGCGGGGCGGAGGCAACAAAGAACGGAACTGGCGAGCGCGGCGGGCGCGAAAAATCGCGGACCCCACACAACGGGGGTCTGCGCTATTTGCTCTATGTGCCAATTCATCCCCCCGCCGGGACCGTAGCCATTGCGACCCCAATGTAGGTGTCTGCGCTGCCGTAATAGAAGATCCAGCGACTTCGCTCGCGCACCAACCCCTCGACGAAAATCACGTTTGGTACCTTTCCCGACCGTTCCCAATTGCACTCCACTTGTAGGATTGGCTTATCCGCTCGCGCCAGCACCTTGGTCGGATCTGTCCTGTCAAAGAGTGCCCAACCGGGTGCGTAACTGCGTCGGTCATCCGCACCATTGTAAATGAGGAGAATCCCCTGGGGGAGCAATACCGGTGGTGGACCAGGTTCCACCACCTTAGAATCGAATTTGCCCGGACGAACACCAAGGACAGGACGGTCCAAGCCGTCCGACCAATGAACGAGGTCAGCGGAGCAAGCCACACCCATTTGAGCCAAGTGCCTAGGTCCCTCGCCCAAGTAATACATCCAATACCTATTGCAGAGCTTTTCGGAAACAATGGCTCCTGACTTCGTCCAACCTACGTTCCAGAGCCCTTCGTAAGCCGGCAGGATGACACCCTTGCGCTCCCAGTGGATCAGGTCGTGCGAGATGGCAAGGCACAGTTGGGCTTTTTTTCGGTCATAGCCGGTGTACGTCAAATAAAACACTCCATCGCACTGAACGAGGCGGGGGTCTTCAACCCCTCCACGCTCTTCGCATTCTGCTTTGGGAATCAGCACGGGTTCGGTGTGGCGCGTGAAGTGGATGCCATCGCCACTGGTTGCGTAGCCGATTCGGGACACATGATCAAATCCCTGGGCACGATAGAGCATCACGAACATGCCGTCATGAATGATGACCGCAGGGTTGAAGACACCCCTGGATTCGAAACCGGTACCACGCGGACCCAGGATGGGCTCGTCACTTGCACGGTGCCACGCGCTGAAAGGCGGGGTGAAGCAAGGATTCTGATTGCCTGAAGAGCCAGATAACATTTGTGTGTCTCCCGCCATGCCTCGCGGGTTGCCGAGACCTGAGGACTACTAGGGCCGCTCCCAGTATCATTCTGCAGTGCGTCCCACGGTTCGTGTGGCAGCGCTATGCACTCTGGGGCACCGACTTGGAGCTTTCTGCCGTCTCGCCAGAAAGTCTGGCGACACTAATATCGAACTCATGGACTCCACAATCACCCTGATCTGAGAATGCGCTAAGCCAGCACCTATATCGACCGGCTTCGCTGGGCATCCTCACTGTCGCTTCAACCTCCTCGCCAGGTTCACTGGAAAACAAGTGAATGCCTTTAGCTCTCAGGAACTTGCTGCCTCCCTTTCCCCGCCGGACATTCTCTTCCGCTATCTCCATCTGAGAGCCGAAGCCGAGGCCGATTGGCTCGAACGCCGGTTCAAAATTCACATAAAGTCGAACGTTTGTTGCGGCAGGTTGACCATACCAGTAGCCGATATTTTCAATGTAGAACCTAAGTTTTGCTACTTCTCCTGCTTTGTACACGCGCTGTTCGTCAAGATGACGAAGGGAAATTCTCAGTCTCGGTTTCGTTGTGAACCTCAGCGTAAGGTAGGTTAGATACCCTACGAAGCAAGTCAGTAGAGTAGTAACAACCAATGACAATATGCTTATAAGTCGGTCGACACTCATACGAGTAACTCCTTCAGGCCTCATTCTACGGTCAAGTCCTCGGGGCAGCGTATGACCGTGACCGCAGTATATGCCCTAGAAGCAAGCCGAAACTGAGATCTGAAATCAGAGTCGCGTGTTAGAAACCAGCCAACAGCAGGCCGAATCAGACTTTGCACTTGTTGGACGCTGTGAAAGGAATCCATCAACGTAGGTGCCTTAATGGTCGCACTTATGTCCAAAACTAGGTCGAAGCCCGAACAGTCCAAGGGGAGGTCTAAGCCCCAAGACTGTTTTAGCCGGCTTCCCGCTAGGCGGTCTTTAAGGTCCAGTCGGGTCTGAAGTTCCGGGGAGGTAAGAATGGCTTCCCTGCGGTGGGAAACCAACGCTTTCGTCACACGTGATTCGATTGAAGACTCTAGCCAAATCTTGAAGGCTTTGCGCCGGTGCAACACTGACATTTCCATGCTATCGAACACGGCTGCACGGACCGTTTCTTCAAGTCTGAGTAACTCACAATCCACCCGTTTGGCCTGGGGTCCGCTCCACAGAGTCTCGGCCTCATCGGTCACCCAAAATTCCCGCGGCTGAATCGGGGACTTGCCGAGCATGGAAAGAAAGATCTGCGATGGAGAGATGTATTGAAGCGCAAATTCACCTGCTAGCAAATGTGAGTGTGTCGTTTTCCCCGCAGCCGTGAACCCTGAGATAATTACGTTCTCGGTGCGCATGCTCATTCTCCTTAGCACGAACTTCCATTTTAGCTCCCAACAGCCTCACACAGTACCCCCGTCGAGGGATTCCTGCGCATTTTTTTGGCTGGGCCAGAGGCTCGGGACAGGGGTCCCTCTGCCCCATCGCGAGTCCCGAAGCTGCTGACCGTAGCCCCCCAGCGCGGACCTGTCTCGTAGGTCCGCGCCTTTCAGCTTCAAATCCTCCCCTTCTCATCGTCTGGCAAACGCACGCGGTCAATTGTCAGGGCGCCGTGCCAGTGGTCGGGCAGAGGGTGCACGGGCTTTGCCCCGTCAGATCTACAGGACCGAAGTGGACCTGTTTCCCGACACCCAAAACAAAATCTTGACCGTGCGCCTGCACCATCTGACGCAGGCCGCGCATGGTAAGGCAGTACGTCATCTCTGCGATGGGCTCAACGCTACTGAGGCGCTGTTCCCAGGCCCGGGCCTGCGCCTCATTTACAAAGTCGGCTCATGTTAATTTCCTGCTGGTCAGGAGGTCTGAAGTAATGCCAGGAAAGTGGGTGCCCAGGCAGCCGGTTTTTGGTAAGATGCGCTACGAGGGGGTGTCGGGGTGCAGCTTGAGAACCCAACTAATTCCGGCGGCTTGAACCCACTTTTTACGGTAGGTCACTCGATCTTGGAGTTCGAGCCTTTCGCCAAGCTGCTCAAGGACTTCGGAGTCGAGTTGGTGGCCGATGTGCGCAGCGTGCCGCAGAGCGCGCGCTTGCCCCATTTTAGCCAGCCGGCATTCGAGAAGCTGCTGGGCGACGAACACATCTCCTACCTCTTCCTTGGCGAGGAGCTGGGAGGTCGCCCGGACGACGTCGATGCCTATCGCCCCGACGGAACGCAATTGCCAAGAGAGCGGCCGCCGCTCGCTGGAAAACGAAATGACTGAAAATGAACGCGAAGCCATGCTGTTAGCGTTAGATGACGAACTGCTTAAGGGAGACGTCATTCTTTCGGAATGGTGCACATTTATAACCCGTGATGCCGACACCTCCTTTATACATGGTGCGTTCCTAGCTTGCATACTAACATCCGTCGCTGCCATTGAAACGCATCTACGCTCCGAATCTGGCGAAGCGAAACGAATGCGGCTGGCGCAGTTAATTGATGCAGCACAACTGGAGAGCGATTTAACAGCCGATCTTCACGGGCTTCGCCGGTATCGCAACAGGTGGGTGCATGTTGAGGACCCGTGGGAAGATTCGGAACTCCTGGAGCATCCAGAGCAGCACGAAGCGGAGCTTGAACAGAAGGCGTTAATGTGCGTGAGAGCGCTAAGACGCACGATTTACAACAATCCGGGGGTATAGTTCCAAGGTTACGAAAAGCATATCGTGGACTGCAGTTCGCGCGGGGGGTAAAACAACCCAACGATGATCCAGGTGTGCGGGTGCTGATGCACAGTTCCAGCGTAGAAGTGAGTATCATACTTTTCGATCATTTCAGTTTCATACCTCTGGCGAAACCTCCCCTCCCATCCGTCCCCATACTCTTCCTTCCACTTTCGCCAAGATTCTCCCATTTCCCAATCGGTGCAGATCATCCTGTGGCCTGAACATGTGGTTTCGTCGCATCGAAATTGGTACCGGAAGCTAAAAGGAATTTTTTCTAACTCCCGATCTGGCTTTTTTTCAAATAAGTGCCCTTGCCGAAGAACTGCTAGTTGGCCCTCGGTCCAGGTTGGGCTTTCAGGATTGATGAGCAAGCGTTCAATAATCTTCGGACGGAACAAACCGAGAGTCGGGTGCCCGTGTTCATCAAGCTGCTTTTGCAGGCAGCAGAGACAGTGTGCTCTCAGCGGGAGGATGATATCCTTTCTTGCCTTCCACGAAGTAGCGGTTGATAGCGGTTCCGAAATTATCCTGATCGAGTCACTCTTGAGTCTGTAGCTTTCAGGTCTTGGATCGCTAGCCTTCGTCACTGTGATCTCCACCCACTGATATTTCCGGAATCGTTGATCCTGGGGGAGGAATCGCCAGGGCACTGGAAAGAGACGTAGCCATTCGCCTTTATCTGTAATTGCAGCAGTACACGAAACCTCCACGCCATTTTTGGCCGGAGTCGGATAGGTACGGACGACGATCAGAGCCTTCTTCTTTTCCTCTGCTCTGTACATAGGCGCATCAAAGCTCGAAACCTATTAATCCCATCTGCTCAAGAGCTAGAAAGAGCCGATGCCGGTGGCACTCGCGTGGGTCGATTTCCACACACATCAGTGCTACAGGATGCTCAAAACTATTAAAAAATCGGTGCAGATTCCTTCCAATATAGGGGCCTACTACATACTGATCGTACCAATCCCAGATCACATCGCGGCTGCCTGTGGCTATGGCTTTGGCCCGAATATCGCGCGGAACACCGAGTTCTGGCACGTGGACGTAGTTTAGATCTCGGCTTTCCACGGCGCGCCGCAGGTTGCTTTTGCTCAATTCTGGGCGATACATGCTCACGGCATTTTGCCGAATGTCCGCTAAGGTTCGCACCCCATTTAAGGTAAGCGAATCCAAGATTTCATCCAGTGTTCGCCCTGTGTAACCAAGGGTAAAAAAATCAGCAGCAAGCAGCGTGCGAGAGTCATTCCAGATAGCTTTACTCTCAAGCTGCTGCTTTGGAGGTGCCGTTGGAAGTTTTAATCGATTGGCTTGAGGCATGGCACGTATTCTACTTCAGATGCCAATGTATTATCCCGTGAATATCTTTCTTTCTTTCCAATCCAATGTCTTTTTCCAAGCGATGAACCCACTGGTTGTTCGGGAATTTCTGCGGCAACGCAGCTTTGGTTCTAATTTCTGTCCAAGTGAGAGAGCCGCCAGCCTCGCGCAGCGTGACCTGAATTTGATTCTTGAAATCTTCGTATGTCATCATTGCCCTCCGTCGCGGTCGATTCCAGTAGGGACTCTTACATTTTGGACAAGTAGCCGGTTCATACTCTGAATCCCGAGGAATCCATTCGTGTCCACATCTTTCGCATCGGAACCCCATCACCGTAATCGGAACCTTTGGCATAGTATCCTCCGAGAACATCAGTATTGGATTATACTGCTATCAAAGATGAGGTTTGTGATATATTCTTCCGGAAGTAAAAATATTTCAAACTGACCCACTACCCAGGCCCGCGCCTCATTTACAAAGTCGGCTCTTGTTAATTTCCTGGGGGCCAGGACGTCTGAATTTAAGGCTTGACAAACTCCCTTCCGTCGGCTACCGTTGTAGCGTATGCTTCCGCAGCGGATCTTCCAGGGAACATTGGCCACCTCTCCACCCTTCCCTGTCCTGGTGACAACAAGTCCAGGCGGGCTGGAAGAGGCAGTCTTTTCGTCGGCTTTCACTGTAAACTGCCTCGGCGCGGTGGGCCGGCTGTACATCGTAGGATGGACTGGAAGCAGGAAGAGGATTCTTTTTTCTGCACGAGCAACGCGGGAATGTTATTGAAAACAAAGGACCGCTGTGGAAAAAGTGAGGATAAAGCGGGAATGTTATTGATTGCAAATGAGATAAGCGCAGAAAGCGGGAATGTTATAGAAAACAAAGAGGATAATCGATATGAGAAGAGTTAACGGGCTTGGCGGAGTATTCTTCAAAGCTGACCATCCCGAGAAGCTTTATGCGTGGTATGAGAAGCATCTTGGCTTGCAGCGCCAGGCGCAGGAAGCAGTGGTTTTCAACTGGCGTCAAGCCGACGACCCTGAGAAATCCGGCATGACCGTTTGGGCGATCTTCCCGAAGGATACGAAGTATTTCGACCCCAGCCGCTCCGGGTTCATGATGAACTTTATTGTGGAAGATTTGGACGGGTTGCTGGCCGCGCTCCGCGAAGAAGGCGTGGAGGTC
>Ga0187874_10003469_pt1 | contig 11002 bp, 10 predicted proteins | sample June2016WEW_16_1_3_FD_132993 | JGI IMG/M metagenome (GOLD analysis project Ga0187874, IMG submission 132993) | Peatland microbial communities from SPRUCE experiment site at the Marcell Experimental Forest, Minnesota, USA - June2016WEW_16_150 | ecosystem: Environmental > Terrestrial > Soil >... | reverse complement strand
TCATGGTTTATAACTCAATGATTATACTAACTATAAATATTCTCTCGCACCATATTTTTGCCAAAATGGCACAAGTGCATCAATGAAGATACCGGGCATGAACAAATTGGCAAAACCGTAGGGTAACCATGGTCAAAATGTGACAAAGTGGCAATGCCGTGGAATTGGAGAGTGAAGGGGTGCAGTTCGCTATGCCCGTATTACCGGACCGGGACATGGTCTACACCTGTATGAGGAAATAGGGTAGGGCTTCCCATCCATGTACGAACTCATATTATATAACTGTGTTGCATGGCAAAATTTATTGAAAGACCATGGTATAGTAATTGTTGGACAATCAAAAATCATATACAAAGTATTAGGCATTGATGAAAAATGGGCATGGTGGATGTAGAGATGAAAGGCTGCTGCCATCTTTCCTGGGGAGTGAGCACAATTTGAAGACCACGTTGCTGTCGGACCAGGCGGGCCTCTCCCGGCTGAACCTTTTCTTGGCCCTTTCCAGGACCCCCCACTTATTGCTGGATTTAGCCACCCCGGGTCTGGCGGCCCTTCTGTGCCTAAATACCTTTCCTTCATTCGAGGTGCTGGCCTTAGGCCTGATAACCGCCTTCTCGGGTTACACGGCAGTGTATGCGCTCAATGACCTCATCGATTACCGTGTTGACCAGGAGATTATGTGTTCAAGCACACCAAGCGAATCAAGACCGGACCTGGATAGTGTCTTCGTACGCCATCCCCTGGCTCAGGGGATGCTGAGTTACAAGGAAGCATTGTTCTGGACTTCTGCCTGGGCAGTGCTGGCACTGGTAGGGGCCTTCCTCCTTAACCCTGTTTGCCCTGTCATTTTTCTCTCGGCCGCTTTCCTGGAGGTGATCTATTGCTATCTCCTGAAAATCACCCATATGCGGAGTGTCATCAGCGGATTAGTTAAGACATCAGGGCCCGTTGCTGCTGTGTTTGCCGTAAATCCGAATCCTTCGACGCATATTGTGGTAACGATATTCCTCTGGCTTTTTTTCTGGGAGATCGGGGGGCAGAATGTGCCCAACGATCTGTCCGATCTGGATATTGACAGAAAGATACATGCCAGGACTATCCCTGTACGCTTCGGTGCCCAGCGAGCCACTCATATTATCTTCTTTTCTCTTGTGATCACTGCGGCCATGAGTCTGGCCATGTTCTGGCTTTCGCCGAGGCACTTAAATTATCTCTATATCCTGGGTGCATTGTTTTCTGCTTTTTATTTGCTTCTTCTCCCCGGCTACCGTCTTTATCGGGCCGAAGATTCAGGAGAGGCCGTGCGCCTTTTCAACCGGGCAAGCTATTATCCATTGTCCATGCTCATGGTAACACTGCTGAGCTGGGTGGTCTTATGAATAACGAAAGGGAACTGTCGGCTTGGGATTATCCGTTTGCCCTATCATGAAAGGACGATATGAAGGAATTCGACCTGGAATCTCTCTCGGCATTCAACGGTAAAGATGGACAGCCTGTGTACATAGCCCACAAGGGCAGGGTGATCGACGTCAGTGCGAGCAAGCTGTGGAAGGCAGGGCTTCACATGAAACGCCACCATGCCGGCTGCGACCTTACCACAGATATCGAGGCCGCGCCCCATGGCCCGGAGGTCCTGGATAAATTTTACCTTGTTGGGACCTTCAGGAAGAAAGATAAGGCGTTAAGGTCTTTACCCAATCCATTAGAAATAGTGTTGGAGCGGTTTCCCTTTCTTCGCCGCCACCCGCACCCCATGCTGGTGCACTTCCCGATCGTATTCATGATCTCGCCGGCACTCTTCAGCCTTCTTTATCTCCTCACCGATGTGAAATCTTTTGAGACAACAGCATTCCACTGTCTGGGAGCCGGCATCCTTTTTTCCGTTCCGGCTGTCCTGACCGGCTATTTCACTTGGTGGCTCAATTATCAGGCAAAATCCATGAGGCCGGTCAGGATCAAGATATTCTTATCCGGCATCCTCATGGCAGTCTCCATCATTGTCTTTCTCTGGCGGGTCTTGTTTCCCGATGTCTTCACCTCCTTGGCCACGGAGGGTATTGTCTATTTCTTTTTGATCCTTTCGCTGGTCCCCATTGTGGCGGTCATAGGGTGGTATGGGGCAACCTTGACCTTTCCCCTTGAAAAGGAATGAGCCGTTACAATCCAGAAGGAAAGAGAGCACGTGTTCTATCCCGGGATCCTATGATCGGATGAAAAAACCAATACAGGGGTTTGTACAAAATCTTCCTCTCCTGGTGGGAGTGATTCGGGACATCCATGTCCCTCACCCTGAAGGGTGAACGTAAAGTACATCCAATTCGTCTGTCCTGACGAATTGTGGATTCAGGAGAGGAGAAAAAGGAAAATACTCCTTATAAACCGCTTAAGCTTGCTGCGCGGAGTTTCATTTCGGCTACCCATAGCTTTCCCTTTTCCATCGCCAAGGTACATCAATAATTGTTCCGGGTGTTTTAATTTCCATCAGGGCTTCAAATGCCTTACGCAGAACGGCACGTTGTTGATCAATGTGATTCGGCTCACCCAGCGGGTGCCCGAAGGGCCACTTGAGGAAGATCGTCCTGGGCGGTTTAACCTTTTGCGTATACTGCCTGACAATGGAGATCCCGATGGTGGGTATACCGGCAGCCTCGATACCCCGCTGAATCAATCCCACGGACTGATTGCAGATAGCTCAACCCGGTGTCAACAAAACATAGTCCACTTCCTTCTTCTTTAATCTGGCAGCCACCTCCGGGGTACTCATCTCCATGAGCGTGTAGATGTGCGGCCCCATGATGTGACCCATGAATGTGTAATGCGCATCCGCTACTTTTCCAATAATACCCTCTGAAGCGAATTCCTGCAGACGTTCTATGGGGAAGACGATGTTCAAGTCTTTTTCGGCATCGGTGTGGTCATAATAGTCATGGGTGATCATGAGATCTCGCAGCGGGGTATTGCCGTCGATCTCCCGAAAAGAAGGGTCACCGTTTTTATCATGCATGTTGAAGGGTTTTTGGTCTTTACGATGCACACCCGCAGTAGTGACGATGGCAACAGTACTCTGTACCAAAGGCTTCTCCACAAGAGTCCACGGGATGTCCTCAGATTCCCATGGCTTATATGCTTCGATGAATCCTTTAGCCAAAGCCGGGAGACCGGTAATCACCTTCGCAATGACCCTGTTTTTGAGCCTCCTCATGAAGAACATCATACACACATCTTCCCTTGCCTATGTTTATGGTAGGGCATGGCACACCCCCTTAATCATATGATAACCAAAAGAAATAATAAAAGATATGATTTCATCTCGGTTTTATGATGTCTGAAAACTGATGATCTTGAGTTGAAAGCTACGCAGCCTATCTCTTCATACCAGAACGTTGCTCATGGCACGAAATCTATGATTTTGAAAAATCCAAATCAGTTCGTTGCCTCTGGCATAATCTATGTTTTCTCCTATGTATTTTTTCTATTGAAGATGAACGGGTATGACCATGTAGATGGAAGATCTTCTAGTAGCGTAGCGCTATATCGGAGATGCTAATTTACATAAAATCGGAGACTTGACTTATTTATTGGATATCTCTAACTTAGGAGGAAGATAACTTAATGAAAAGGGTTACTATAATCTGTAGGATTTAGATAAATTTCTTTTCTGTCAATAATGGATTTGCTGATAGTAAGTTAACGCAATGAATTACCTTAACAAAGACATAAAACAAAAATATGATATTTTTGAAAAACACGCTATTATTATCTCTATATTTCTTATAATATTAACCTGCTCCGTATACTTGCAAACCAAGAATAACGACTTTGTTAGCGTTGATGACAATTTTTATGTTACAGAAAATGAGCACATTATTTCAGGGATTACTCTAGAAAATATCAAGTGGGCATTCAGTCTTTCTGGCGAAGAAAAAAACTACTGGCATCCTCTCACATTGATTTCACACATGCTTGATATACAACTGTGGGGGCTGGATGCAGGCAAGCATCATCTTACTAACCTTTTTCTCCACATCATAAATACTTTACTCTTGTTTTTAGTACTTAGAGTTATGACAGGATCTCAATGGAAGAGTGCCTTTGTAGCAGCGCTCTTTGCACTCCATCCAATCAATGTGGATACTGTAGCATGGATTGCAGAGAGGAAGAATCTCTTAAGCACCTGTTTTTGGTTTATAGTCATGCTTACCTACTTCAATTATACAAAGCGTCCATCCCTTATTCGATATCTACTAGTAGTTATCAGTTTTATCATGGGACTTCTCGCAAAACCCATGCTCATAACATTACCCTTTGTATTACTATTACTTGACTATTGGCCTCTTGATCGTCTCTCGTTTAGTCATATAGGATCTGGGAGTTCTATCCAATCTCATAAATCTGTCATAAGTAGTCTTGGTGACTTACTGAAATCACGGGTAATCCTTGATAAAATCCCTTTAATTCTTTTATCTTTTCTCTCCGTCTATGTCTCCACATTATCGCTTAAACTATCAATATATGTTAATATTATATCATATGAACAAATCCCAATAGGTTTAAGGATTGGTAATGCCCTAGTTTCATATATTGCATACATAGGGAAGGCGATCTGGCCACATAACCTGGCGGTATATTATCCCTTCCCACAATCTATTCCATTTTGGCAGAGTTTCGGAGCCTTTCTCTTGATTGTATTTATCAGTGCTATAGTTATTGTAACCTCCCGAAGACATCCTTATCTTCTCGTAGGGTGGCTTTGGTATGCTGGTACCCTTATACCAGTAAGTGGATTATACCAGTCGGGCATTTGGCCGGCTATGGCTGATCGATGGGCCTATGTCCCTTTTATTGGTATATTTATCATGGTTGCCTGGGGTGTACCTGAATTACTCGAAAAATGGCGACTTCAAAAATACTACTTGTTTACATTAGCAGGGGCAAGCCTTTCTATTCTTATGATATATTCGTGGATACAAGTGGGGTATTGGAAAAATAGTGATACTCTTTTTGAGCATTGCATCAAGGTGACTGTTAATAATGATGTAGCCCACCTTTGGCTTGCAAAGACCCTAATTGGTGAAGGTGATCTTGACGGCGCAGCAAAACATTGTAATGAGGCCTTGAAAGTAGCTCCCAATGATAAATATATAAATCTAATAATGGGTGAAATATTTATAATGAAAGGTGATATATCAAAAGCAGTTAGTTATTATACCAAGGCTATATTAATTGATCCGACTTATGAAGATGCTTATAATAGTCTTGGTGTTGCATACATGCATCAGAAAAGATTTGATGGAGCAATCAAGATGTTCTCTAAGGTCCTGGAGATAAAATCTGAAAATGCATCTGCGAATGTAAACATGGGTATTTGTTTAGAATCTCAAGGTAGAGTTAACGAAGCAATTCATTACTTTAATAATGCACTTCAGATTAAGCCAAATTTATCGGAAGCACATTATAATCTCGGAAACGCACTTTTATCACAAGGCAAAATTGATAAGGCAGTTGAGCAATATAGAAAAGTATTAATTACAGATCCAAATTATTGGGATGCTCAACAAAAATTGATAAAATTGCTAGCAAACAAAAAATCTTCCGATGTTCTTAAGAAGGGTCCCGACTTTATCAACAACTTACATCAATGAATTAATAAGAAATCATTGAGATATATTTATCATGGAAAAGTGGAGATTCCTGCGATAAATCACCGGTCTCAACTGCCTACTATCAACTGTAGATTTCTTCTATAAATGACCGGTTACAAAGAGGACTGAAAAGTAAAAGTTTTTGGGAGAGATATATGGATATTCTCCTGATATCCGTTCCGATAATTTCTCGTAGTCTACGCCTGTTTGGTCGCATACCCGAAGATTTCCAGCTTCGGGATCTCTAAATAATTTTTCAGCTCCAGGCCCGCATTTTTCAGGGCCTCTTTCAGGTCTTGACTGCGGAAACGGTTCTCAGTGGGATGGAGGAGGATGTGCCTGGTGATAATGTTCTGGTAAAGCGTTGGGTAGAGCTCCTCGAAGAAGTAGGTCCCGCCGACCTTCAATACCCTTACGATCTCGGCCAAGGCCTCTTGCCAGTCCGGGACATGGTGGAGGACCCCGAACCCGAACACGGCATCCATGGTGCTGTCTCGGTAGGGCAGCCGGACCACGTCGCCGACAAAAAAAGAAATCCCATTCCTTTTTTCAGGGGAGAGATAGTCATGCGCCTTTCGGATCATCCGAATATCAAGATCCATGGCATGGACAAAGGCAGGATCAAACATCTTCTTGATAAGATAAGACCCTGCCCCCCTGCCGCACCCTACCTCCAAGACAAGGGCGTTAGGGTTGAGACGGATATTTTTCTTCATCCAGCCGATCTCAAGGCGCTGTTGCAGAGGCCTTATGGGGTTATTGACCGCCAGGCGCTCCGCCCAGTTCAGCTTCATGCCTTTACCCCGGTATAAATGACTGCAATCCCGTTGGTAAGCCTTTGGTACTCCACTGCGGAAAACCCGGTACCTTTGAGCATAGCGGCAAATACATCCGGCTGCGGGAACTTGCGGATTGATTCGGGGAGGTAGAGATATGCCTCGCGAGTACCGGCCAGGAGTCGCCCGGCAAGGGGCATGAGGTGAAAAGAATAGAAATCATAGAGGAGGCGGAACCATGAAGATGTGGGAAGGGAGAACTCAAGGCACATCATCTTGCCCCCGGGTTTGAGTACCCGGTACATCTCCGCAAGCCCCTTCTCCATATTGGTCAGGTTCCTGATCCCGAAGCCCACCATTGCCGCATCGAAACTGCCTTCAAGAAAACACATGCATTCCGCATCCCCCTGGACATAAAGGATTCTCTTTGCAAGTAAGGTCCTTGCAACCTTGGGCCTTCCCCCTTCCATCATGGCCCGGTTGATGTCATAGAGAACGACCCGGCCTCTGCCGCCCACAGCCCTTGCGGCAAGGATAGAGAGGTCTGCAGTGCCACCGCATACATCGATCACCAAGTCCCCCGGCTTCAACACCAAGGCCTTTACGGACAAACGTTTCCAGAGGTAGTGAAGTCCGAGGCTTAAGATGGTGTTCATGAAATCGTACTTGAGGGCTATGGTGTTGAAGTGCCGGAGTACGTATCCGGCCTTCTCCCGGACAGGGACCTTGCGGAAACCGAAGTAGGTGTCTTCCCCGGGTTTCTTCAGAGAATGTTTTGAATCCTGATTGGGGGGCATCGAATAATTCAAAGAGTCATCCTCCTTCTTCTCCTGTTTGGTTCGTAACTCTGCGTAACAGCATGTCAACATCAAACCCTGCTTCCTGAAAGAGGGGCAGGAGAAAGGTCAGGCTTTTCCGGCCGGCATCAACAGGCCTGTCCGCATAGGTGTAGAGCTCAAGGCTGATATCCCCCTGGTAGCCGGTTTGCCGTATAGTTGTAAGGACACGCTGAAAATCGATGGCCCCCAGCCCGGGGATAAGATGGTGGTGGCGCCGGTTTTCCGCAATATCCTCGATATGGACATGGCCGATCCACGGCAGGAGCTCCTGAAAGGCTTTACCAGGCTCTTCCCCGGCACAGAAGAAATGGCCGATGTCGAAGTTGAGCCCCACAAAGGTCGAGCGGACCTCCCGGATGAACTCCTTGAACTGCTGGGTGTTTTCCATGAGCAGGTCCGGCTCGGGTTCCACAAGGACCTTGACCCGAAGCTCTTGGGCCAGGGGAACGACCTTATCGAGACCATCATAGAACAAGGACAAGGCTTCCTGACGTGCAATTCCGTGCAAGGGCCCGCCGGGGGGAACGGAGATGTTATCACACCCGAGAAAGGATGCGAGTTTCAGGCAATCAAGGGTATGGCGGATACGGATATCCCGTCTCTCTTTCACGGGCTCTATCCACGATGGAAGGTAGGTATCTCCCACGGCGAACAGGGTGAAGCTGTTCAGGTTGGTGATCCGAAGGCCCTTTTGGAGGATCAGGTCTTTGAGCCGGATAAGGCCTTCGTGTCCCCAGTCCTGCGGGTAGAGATGGGGGCGGTCGGCCATGATTTCGACCCCGCCGAACCCAAGCTCGGCAATCATGTTTACCGCATCGAACAAGGAATAATTCACAAAGGCATTGGTGCTGTACCCGAACTTCATGATGCATACTCCCTTACCAGGATGCTCAACTATTTATATGCCCCTTGCAAACAACTTCCAATCGATCAAGCGCTGCGAGTTGATCCTGGAAGGTCACCGGTGGATTGGGGCCCAGGGGTTTCTTAAAATAGAAGCCCAACTCCGGAACCAGGCCTGAACGGCCTGCAGCATGCAGGGCGGCCATCCAGCGGGCCAGGTCGATGACAAGGGGGGCTGCCAGGATGGAGTCGCGCGCCTGCAGGTTCAGCCTGAGGCTCATGGGCAGGCCGAAGAGGCCTGCAAAGTCGATGACATCCCACGCCTCTTTGCAATCACCTCTGGGTGGATAATAGTCGATAACGACCTTATGGGAATCAGTTCCATATTGCCTGCCAACCTTATATCCGAGAACCTCTTCCAGCAACCCGGTTTTGTTGGCCACTTTGCCTGATGCCTTCGTGGGATCGGCAAGATTCCTGCCGTCTTCGTTGCCGAGTATATTCAAACTGTACCATCCGTCAACCTGAAGGCTGCGGGCCTTCAGGGCCGAAGCGAGCACTACCTTCAGGTAGGTCTGACCGGTCTTCCCGTCACGGCCGCACACAGGGACGCCCGCCTTAAGCGCCTCTTCGACGATCACGGGCAGCTCGAGGGCATTGGATGTGAAATTCACGACCGGGATACCGGTTAAGATTGCAGCAAGGGCATAGGCCAGATCGGGGAATTTTGTTGAATCCGTATGCGAATACAGCCGATCCAGCCGGTCCAATCCCGAAAGATCGATCGTCCTGCATGCCGGCAGAAGGTTGATCAGGACCGGATGGGTCTTGGGATAGAGTGCCTTGAAACCCTCAATATCCCCTATCAACTGTTCAACCTGCGCATGAAGGGGCAGTTCGCCCGAAGGGGCCTGATGAATCCGGATCTTGCCCAGATACTCTTCATAAAGGAGGGATTTATTTGGGAGGACCTTGTGGTATTCGATGGCCTGATTGATTGATTCGGGGGAAGCATCCCATCCGGAGAATTCCATACCCCCGAAGGGACCAAGGTGATTACACAAAGGTGCCGTGGTCAGCCAGGGGAGGACTGTATCCGGGTCCTTTTTCATCGCTGAAATAGCAGCCGCTACCGTTGAACCTACTGCGCCTTTGGCCCCGGCAATGAGAAGAAGAGGTGGGTATGAGAGCAATTCTCTAGCCTTCTAAACCTTTCCCCTCAGAACCCAATAAACCACGCCGGTATAGATAAGAACAACGGGGAAGACAATGATACCCGCCCCGTAGAAAAGGAACCTGAGAGACTGCACCGGTGCCGCCGCCGTCTCGATCGTTACGGTAAACGGGATCATATAGGGCCAGAAGCTGCCTGCCAGCGACAAAAAGGCGGCAAGAAAGATGAGAACGGCCATGGCGTAGGGAACCCTGTCGCTCCGTCTGCGGACCCCGAGCCATAAGCCGATGGAGGCCAGGAAGATGATCAACGGAAAGATGACCAGCCACAAGTGCTGAAGCCAGCGGTCCCTTACCTGCAGATGCGTAGTAAGTGCGAACACGGCGACAATAAGGAGAATCATAAGGACACCTGCAAGCAGCCGTCCTAACCGGCGATAGGCCCAGTCGCGCAAGGCGCCGTCCGTCTTCAAAACCAGCCATGCGGCTCCGAGGAGCGTATAGCCTATTGCCAGGCCGATTCCACAGAGCACGGAGAACGGTGTCAGCCACTCGAAGGCACTCCCGGCATATTGTCCGCCTGCTACCGGCAGTTCCTGCACCATCCTGCCGATGGCCGCACCTTGAACAAAGCTCGCAATGAGAGACCCGAGGAAGAATCCCGAGTCCCAGAGCCGGCGCATTTGTTTTGCATGATAACGGAACTCGATGGCAACACCCCGGAAGATCAAGGCGAGCAGCATCAACGCTATGGGCAGGTAGAAGGCGGGGAGAAAGATTGCATATACCATGGGGAATGCACCGAATAGACTTGCCCCGATAAGGACCAGCCAGACTTCGTTCCCGTCCCAGAATGGAGAGACGGCATTCACCATGGCGTCCCGATAAGCCTCATTGCGGGTAGTACCGGACAAAATGCCGATACCGAGGTCGTAGCCGTCAAGGACAACATAAACGAACATGGCAAAGGCGATCAGGCCTGCCCAGAATAAGGGAAGCCAAGTAACATCCATCGGGCTTACTCCTTTGCCTCAAGAGTGCCGGGGGTTACAGTCCCGGAGGCTCCGGTCGTCTCAGGTCCGCCCTTGGAAGGCCCTTTGCGCAGCACGCCATAGATATAGTAGGTCCCGAAAGAGGAGATCAATGTATAAACCACCACATAGCCTACAAGGGTTGCGAGCACATTCGCCCCGGTCAGTGTCGGTGTCACGGTCTGTGCTGTACGCAGGAGCCCGTATACCACCCAGGGCTGACGGCCGACTTCGGCAGTGAACCAGCCGATGATGACGGCAATAAAGCCGCTTGGAAAGGCAAGAATCGCACTCCAAAGGAACCAGCGCGTTGTCTCCAGTCGACCCTGCAAGCGGAGCAATATGCCGAACGAGCCGATGGCCAGCATCAACAACCCAAGGCCTACCATGATGCGGAATGAAAAGAACGGGATAAGAATGGGCGGCCAGTCTTCTTCCGGAAAATCACTCAGTCCGGAAACAGGCGCGGTCCAGCTTCCTGTTGCGATCCAACTGCCTGCATAGGGTGTTGTGACGGCAAAGAGATTTCTCTTGTTTTTCTCGTCGGGGATTGCAAACCATACTTCCGTACCCGGCTGCTCATGCTGCCACCGCGCCTCGATGGCAGCGAATTTAGCTGGCTGATACTTATACATGTGCTTGCCGCTTATATCCCCGAGATAGAACTGAAAGATCATCAGCACTGCTGCCAAACCCAG
>Ga0187874_10003466_pt1 | contig 11009 bp, 11 predicted proteins | sample June2016WEW_16_1_3_FD_132993 | JGI IMG/M metagenome (GOLD analysis project Ga0187874, IMG submission 132993) | Peatland microbial communities from SPRUCE experiment site at the Marcell Experimental Forest, Minnesota, USA - June2016WEW_16_150 | ecosystem: Environmental > Terrestrial > Soil >... | reverse complement strand
GGCAACCTCCGTTGCCCATGAGCCTATCGACCCTCAGCCTACGAGTTCACGCACCCGTGCCGGAAAGACACGACCCACGCGAGGGTGCTAGTCATTTCCGGGCGGGACGACAAGTTGGCCGCGGACAACGTCGAGGCCATCAAGGACCTACCCGGCGTCTACAACAGGGTCCTTCCGGGCAAGACCCACGGTTTCGGCTTCCTGGCGGGTGAGACCGAAGTCATGGCCGGATGGCTGACCGAGCACATGACCCACCGAGCCCCCGTCCCGGCCAAGACTAAGGCGGCGCAGCCAGCCCAGACCTCCTGAAAATTGGCGCCCAAGGAGCCCACCCTCAGCAGGAATCCCAAGGCCCGGTTAGACCGCCGCTAGGCACGCTCGCCGGAAGCTCACGCTCAAGCCGACAGCGGAACCGAGGCCGGTCTGTGGGGTGCCGCTGGATCCTGCTGGCGGTGCCAGTGGCGGAGTGGCTGGCTCGCCTTCTGAGGTGAAAACGGGGCCGGATGAAAATTCCTAGACTCACCCCAGACTCATGGCGGGTTTTCTTGACCCAGGACCATGCCGATAAAAAACAAGGCCCATCATTATTTGACGGGCCTTTTGCATTGGTAGCGGGGGCAGGATTTGAACCTGCGACCTTTGGGTTATGAGCCCAACGAGCTACCGGACTGCTCCACCCCGCGCCGGTTTGTTGAGGATAGCAGGGCCACGGGTTTGCGAGCGACGCTCGTTTCGCGTCCTCTCCGGGATCGCGGGATTTGTGGCGTTTTGGTGACGCCCAGCTTCAGTTGAACGTCTGGTGATCCCTCCCAAACCCGGAGGCATCACATGGCAAACGCATACCCAGGACTGAAGAAGATCGGTCAATTCTGGCACTACGAACTCAGGGTCAACGGGCATCGGCTCCACGGGTCCACCAAGGCAACGGACCTGCCAACGGCAAAGAAGGTGCTTGAAGCCAAGCGGCGGGAAGCACTGGAAGGTCAGTACCGGATCGTCAGCCGGATTCCAACGCTCAAAGAGCTTTTTGACCAATGGTTCAATAACCATCGGGCGGTATTCAGCGTCAAGCACCTTGTCCCGGTTGAATGCATTTATCGGAATTGGCTTCATCCTCGGCTTGGAGCGGTCAAGATCGACCAGATCGGAGGCAACGCCGTTGATGCTCTGCGGTCTGAGGCGATCACCTTGGGACGGTCGCCACGGTACGTCAACAATATCCTTCAGGTGCTCAGGCTACTTTTGAACTATGGGGTGAAGCTGGGGTCCATCAAAGACGTTCCCATCAAGATCAGGATGGCCCGGATTCAAAAGAAGCCCCGCCAAATCCTCCCCGGCACAAGGGTCCAGGAGTTTCTAACTACCGTGGATCAGTCCGCCAAGAATCCCCATGTCCCGGTCATGCTCCGTGTGATGGTGGGCTTGGGACTGCGGGAAAGTGAAGTACTCGGGATGAGGTTGGAGTGGTTTGATATGGAGAACCAGACCTATACCGTGGGTAAGGCGAAGGGCAAGGAGGCACGGGTGCTGCCGGTTCCTGCGTGGCTCTGGTCCGCAATCCATGAAATGCCGAAGGTGATCAGCCCGTGGGTTTTCCCCGCCGTTGATGGCAAACCCCATCGCTCTCAATATTGCAAGAATGCACTGGGACGTGTATGCAAGAAGCTCGGGCTCGGCAATGTCACGCAGCACAGTCTCCGTGCCACTTTCGCGTCTCTACACGCAGAGGCGGGCACACCAATCCCCGAGATTCAAGGGATGTTGGGACACAAGTCTATTCAGACGACCATGCTCTACGTAGAGCAGTCTCTCGATGCCAAGCGTAAGGCTCAGGATGCCCTTGGGAAGCGGCTCGGGCTCGGCTAAGCATTCTGCTTGGGCTCCTGCGGAGTCGATTGGACTGTTCTCGAATCATCCTGGTCGAAAATCAAAAAGGTCATATTCAAAAACTGGAAATTTTTGAGCAAATTGGAAAGGGGGTAGGCCCCCCTTGACATTGCTGACCTTGAAAACGTTTGGGGGTGATTCCTGGGGCACCTTCGGGTTCCTAGCTTGGCTTCGATACCTGTATGCTTGATTAGACGGCAATTGTGTCGTCAGCCATGAGGGAACAACCAAAATGTCCAACGTCGCATCAGCCTTGAAGGAAGAGATTGTCCGTCTGGCCCGTAAGGAAACCCGAGCCGAAACGGAAGGGTTCAAGAAAGCTTCTGCCCAACTCCGATCTGAGGTTTACGCTCTGAAGAGGCGTGTGGCTTCTCTTGAGAAAGTAGTCTCACGCCTTAGCAAGAGTGCTGCTGCAGGCAAGAAATCCATGACCACCCCTCCTGACGCAACCCGAGTTCGGTTCAGAGCAAAAGGGCTGATTGCCTTGCGACGACGACTGGGGCTTTCAGCAATGGATATGGGAACCCTGCTGGGTGTATCCGCGCAGACTATCTACAACTGGGAAGGCGAGAAATCCCGACCCCGCCAACAGCAGATGGTTGCCTTTGCGTCACTGAGGGGGATAGGGAAGAGGCAAGCTACAGCCAAACTCGCCGAATTGGCTGGCTAGGATGAAAGGGAAGATCGTATTCAGAGCGGTTTTTAACCTTGAGACGATCACCTTGGCATGGAAGGTGTAGTAGTGAAACTGTGGGGGTTCTTGGACTCCTCCTTAATTTTCTTGGCTTCCTTCCAGACGAAGGTCTTGCCCGGGTGTCCACCATGCCCTTCCTATTTGGACTGGTTTAATTGAATCCTTCTAATCGCCTGGAATCGTTCTTCCGAGATTGACAACCAATGCCGATTCTTTTTCTCAATGTATGCCTTAAGCCGTTTGAGGTGAGGCTTGAGTTGTTTCAGAATCGCGTTGCCTCTCATCACCTTAGCTGCCCTAAATGCGTAGGTTGTAAAGTTTCGGCGTCCGACGTAAGAGTACTGAATTAGGATTCGCTTTGTTTTAAGGGCTGTCCGAATTCCTTGACTGATGTCTGACCTTATTCTGACGCGATGTGCCAGACGAATCCCTCCTCGCATTTTGGCGTAATACCTGCTCAAAGCTGCCGTCCTCAGGCGGCTAGACTTCCCGTCGAAAATGAAACCCAGGTATTGGACAGGATGATCACAAGTCATCGACTCACCTATCCTCCAGAATATATGTGTCGTTGATTTATCCGGGTGAGCCTCCAAGGCGAGCTTTGCGATAGCGCCCTCGATGAGGCTCCTCACATCAACCAATGACTCGTCAGGGACAACGCAGATGATGTCATCGCAATATCGCCGGTACATTCCTCCAATTGAAGCGAGTGCACCAGCAACTTCCACATCGAAGTCGAGCATGTAGAGGTTTGACAGGAGGGCACTGATGGGACTCCCCTGAGGGATCCCAGCAAGCATTGGCGTCCCGGTTTCCGGATCAATACGGCGTTGAACCAGTCCTGCATTTCGAATGTGCAGTCGAAAGCCCTCCGCATCGCATATCTGCCGCCTCTTGAACGCCAGCTTATTGTGAAGACCGATTCCGAATGCTCGAAATGCGGCCGTCCGTTCGACATACGAGTAACGAGTCACCGACTTGAAAATGTTGTAATGGTCAGGTGGCAGGACAGAAGAACCCAAAAGTCTTGCCCACTGCCGTTTGAGAATCCAATGGTCGATGTTTTCAAAGAAAGACGTGATGTCAAAGGTAAATACAGTGCATCGGTTTTGGTGGGCAATTTCTTCAAATACCTCATTAGCGTATTGGATGTTGCACTTGGAGCGGTTCTTACGAAATGCGGTCACACACTCCGAGATTCCCTTTGCCTCTAACAACTCCTCGTAGGCGACGCCCATAATTTCGGAATAGTAATAATACAGGGCGGCATCTCGATGCGAAGCGTAAAAGATTGGTCGATCTTTCAATTTGGGCTTCAAGGATCCATCCGCTTGTCTCTTTACTTTAATCGTTTGCAGCTCTATATGAAGAAACGGCATGAATGACCATGTCGCGACCCTGCTTGGGTCCGAAACCAATTTAAGCGCTTCCTCACCAAAAAAGGGTCTGTCGAAGTGCAAGTAATTACGCTTTGGAATAATGATCGGCATGATAGTCGTTCCAAATCTATCAGGGCTGAACTGGGGAGGGTTGGTTGGCGGCGGTCCATTCGACCCCTCCCCAGTTACTAAACTTCCGAGAGAAAATCGGAAGTCGATCACCACTTGCGTGGCGCCGCATTGCGAGCCTGATGCGGTATATTTGCTTCCAGACGGAGGTGACCATGAACCTGACGATCCAAGGACCCAGCTCCTGGGTGGCGGTCCTCCTGGCGGCGGGCGCCCTGAGGGTTGCGCTTGCAAGTACCTCCCTACATCCAAGTTGATGTAGGCAAAAGTATCTTAGTGCCACCGCTTAAAATTTGCAAGAAATTAAATGAGTTAGGAATTGAGGCATTTGTGTGACCCATCCCTTTGGGTTCTGTGCAGACAGCCAGATCCTCAGCACCTGCTACAAAGTCAACCCGGCCACCGGCACCAGTAGAACCCGGCAGCACCCCACTGAACGGCCTATTTCCCGCTGCCGTAAGCTCCATGGGATGACACGGGTAGTTGTATTCAAAATTCATGGGGTCAGACTATTCGGCGAAGGAGGTCAATTCACATGGCTCAAAAGAAACGAACCATCCCGAATGCGGAATATGAAAAGAAACGAGCGAAAGGTGATGCAGCAGCGGCAAAACTACGTAGGGAACTGGAAGAAAAAAAGGGAGCAGGAACCATTGAAGGCAAACATATCGACCACAAGATACCAATCGCCAAGGGTGGTCATCCGACTTCCAGAGCAAACATGGAGCCGATTCCTGCAAAGGAAAACCTAAAAAAAGGCACAACGGTGAAGCGGGTCAAAAGGACCAAATAGTGCTGGCTCCATGACTCTGGTTCATTCTCAGCAAAGGTGATGGATCCCCCGCCAGTCCCAATGCATGGACTCAACGGCGTGGTCTTCTTCAAGGCGTTCGTATTGGCAGTGCTGGTGGTCGAACCACCCAGGCCCTTTCCCGGCGATCAACCACTCCGGCGGCGTTGACCAATGTTCATTGCCGAAGACCGTGGGCACCTTCTCCCGGGTTCCCCAAAGATTGACATCAAACCCGCGTTCCTGGACGACCAGTCCCTTTGGCGGCACGGTTGGGTATAGGGCTGAAATCTCATTGACCGTCTCGGCCCCGAGAGCCATGAAGGCTACCCGTCCGCCCCCATCAAGTCGATTCAGCACGGTCCAGACCCCGTAGTTGTTGTGCTGGTAATCAGCAGGAGGTTGTGATGCCTGAATGTTGCTCTCCGCCAACAAGGGGGACAGATCGAACTCCGCCATGGCGATGAGACGGCAGGACGGAATCCCAATCCGAATTTATCGTGATTTGATAGAATGACCTAACTGATCCACTCTACGCAGAGGCTGCTGCTAAGATTTACACATGCACGTCCCGATGATTCGGGATGCTCTGTTGGGAACAGGAAACCTATGAGCACCTCTCGTGAAAATGCTCCACTGGTGGAACTGATCGCAGAACTTCGGTGGGAGCCAGCACACCAAACAGGACTCCCGATGCAGGTTCCAGGGCTAGGTTCTACCTTCATGATAGGGCCGGGTCCTCAAGCCTCTAAAGTTGATGAATTTTTTATTCACTTTGGATCGGAAATACGCAAGACTGGCCATACGGAAACTGAAAGGCTTGTCCCACCAGGATTGCCATTTCTAGCACACCAACCGATCTTCCGGTTCAGGAAAAGTCGTGCGGAAACTTTGCAGTCTCTTTACCAACTGGGCCTTGGCCTATTTTCCGCAAACGCCGTACCGCCATACGAGACTTGGAAGGATTTCCGACCAGTAGTTGAGTCTGGAGTCGAAGGAATGCTGCAGGCTCGACCCATGGAAGAACGTGATAAGCCAATCGTTTTGGCAAGCCTTCGCTACATTGATGCTTTTACCACCAAGCTAACTGAGGGACGGGATATTGTACGGTTCCTTCAGGAAGTGATGAACATCTCAATTTCAATCCCTGTTGCCCTTTCACAGCATTTACAACCTGGTACTAATGCTAAGCCTGTTATCCAGCTTCAGATTCCAATGAAGGAAGGGTTGGTTATGACTTTCGGTATTGGCGAAGGCATGGCCAATGGCGAAGCGGCAATCTTGATGGATACTAATGTGGCATCAACACTCCCTACGAAACCCAACGTTGTGGCAATAATGCAAGTATTTGATGATGCACATGATGCAATCGATAATACCTTTTCAAAATTAATTATACCAATTGAACATTTGATGCCCAGAAAAATGAAGGAGACGCAATGACAACCTGCGAATTGCCCCTTGCTATGCAAGGAAAATTTTCAGGATCTACGATTTCATGCATCAGTCCTTTAAAGGAAGGAATCTCGGTTCCAATTAATTTGGAAGCGTTAATGGATTATACTATGAGTGGTGCACAATTTATGGGTCCAACAGCACAATTTGGAATAATTAGGGTTAAATTAGGCACTGAAGATACATCATTGTTCAGACAGCAAAATGCTGAGGGTGTCCAAAAGTTTGCAGAAGAATGGAAAGCCTTGTTGCTGGATCGAGATGCTCCGGTCACCGCGAAAGCACTAATGGCAACCGTTAAGCCATTATTTCAAGCTTTGTCGGTATATGGTGCTGGCGCGGTCGATTTAAGTGGCCTATCTCCTGACAGTGTTAACGGAATGCATCTTGCGGTCATTCTTCGGGCAACATTCTCCAGAAAAAACCAGACTGTTGGATGGGAAACCGCACTCTCTGTGGCTCGCGAAGCTCTCAACAGGGATTGTATTAACCCAGATCGTGCCCTTGCCGGGCTCTCCTGAGAGGCGCCAGCGATCATGGCATTCGACTTGGCATCTAGAATTCCCATCGGCCCGGAGGATGTCGGAATCGCACTAAGCCGTGGTGCTCTCGGTAGCCATTTGGGAGTCGCATATTGCGACGAAAACGGAAATCCCAGATTGCTACATTTTGCTTGGCACCGACAACTCAAAGTTGATCCATATCCTCCAGACAATCCAACATGGATTGCTTCAATCATGTTGCTTTACGAGGAATGCACTTCCCAGGCTGTGGCGTTGGTTTGCGGCATGGCAGATAAATACGGCAACAAGCATGGGTTGGCTGAGGGCATTGAATATGGGATCAACCTCTTTGTTGGCGGCAAGACGTTTGACTTAGATGGGACGTACCGCCCTAGCCCGGATAATGATGGTGTCACTTGTGCCACGATTATTTCCAAAATCTTTAATGATATTGGCTTCCCTTTGGTCGATTTAAAAACTTGGAAACCCAATGCCATTAATAAGGCATGGGGGAATGCCATTGTTTGTATGTTGGAAGCAACGCATGTAAATCCTGCTCATATTGAGAGGGTTAAAATGAACGTTTCAGGGCTACGCCTGCGTCCGGAGGAGGTAGCCGCCGCCGGGGAGCTTAATCCAGATGACCGGCCCGCTCCTCATTCAATAATTGAATATCGAGCTGATGAGCTACTTCGCCAAATAGACTCCTCATGTGGATCAGACCGTGATCTGCCTGAAGGTCCGTTTAGACCATGCATCGCAGCCTATAGGTCCGCTGTCAACGAATTATTTAAGTCAAGGGAACGAGATGTTCGGCGCCGAATTAGAGCAAAATCAAAATTTAGATCAGTTACTGCGGCCGCGTTGAAATTCAGAAGGAGAATATCTCGATGGCAGATTCGCCGAATCCCATGGTTGAGGTTAAAACTGAAATATTTTATGCATGGTAAAAGAAATAGACACTTCAAAATCAGAATCATTTCGACCAAAAAGAATCTTTAGTGAACCGAGTGCCAGCGAATTCCAGGGATCACATATAGCTAATCTCTTTTATCACTGGCAAAAAAATTTTCAAAATGTCAGGGAATGAATCTTTTCTGGCCATCTCCCAAAAGGTGGGTCACGCGGCCTCATGGTTGACCTTGTACGCAAATTACCATTCAATCTTCATCATCCTGATTAGCAGCGTCGGTCTGGAAGAACCATTTTTTTGCCTCCAAATCATAGGTTCCACCAAGTGCTTCAATGGCTTTGTGGATGAAGCCTGGTTCCAAAGACCTTTCTAGCTCGAATTCAGCAATTTCAATGATTTCGGCGGCTGTCCAGCCCCCATTCGGATTCTCAGCGATAATTTTACCAACCACCTCGGTATTGGACGGCCAGCGCGAATCGCCCCATTCAGGGAGATAAAGGTACTGGCCCATATCCACCTTCATGGCCCCCGATCGCAGGGCAATGGATTGGATCAGGGATGGATCAACATTCAAATCAATGCCCTGAGCATGCTTGGATAGTTCCTGGAGAAGCAAGGTGTAGTGGATGCCCTTCTGACGCTGGTTCAACGTCTGGAGCAATGAATTCACCAAGATGGTTTGTTCGTCTTTGGAGTACGGAACATCGCGATCGGTCAAGCCCCAGAGTCCTCTGCCTACACGGATCAAGGGATCCTCCATCACGATCTGGAAAGTGGAATTCAAGCCACGATCGCGAAGCAGACGTTGCCGAATCTCCACCGCCGTCATCGGCCGCCCTGCATTCCGGACCAGGGACACGATGGCTTGGTGAATATCAATCCGGAAAGCAGAGCCATCGATTGCAGTTCGTTTGGCGGTCCATACCATTCTGCCAAGCGGTACCACCAGGTCGGACTTCTTTAAGGCAATGGCAATGGCATGTGGCGTAATCTTTGAGTAGAGGTCCGGGTAGCTTTCCGCCAGGGCTGAATATATTTCGGAGGCATGCCACTGCCTCTGTGAATCGGAAGAGTTGATGAGATCCTCGACTTCCATTCGGAGGATATCAAGTTCCTCGTCGTCAAGGTCTAGGTGGGACCGAAGGCCATAGGTGCCACGTCCAAAGAGGAAGGCAATCTCAGAAAGAATTTTTCTGAGCCTGTTTTCATTGGCCTGGCGCCCATATCGTTCCTGAACCCTGACCGCAATTTCCGTGATGTGAAGTGGAGTGGGAGATTCCACCAGAACGGCCTCGATGATCGGCATCAGGCTGCTACCCACGGTGACCAGGAGATCCTCATCACCATTCATTCCAGAAAAATTCAGATTCGGGAGGACTTCCTCCCACAGTTCATCGCGTAATTCTTCGCCGGGGCCAATCAACATGCCGTTGACCAAGACGCGGGCTTCTGCCCTGGTTATCCTGGCCTCGACCTGGGATTTCATGAGATTCAAGGTCGAGTCAATTAGTGTATCCCACTGTTTTTGTTGTATTTGTGTTACGTAGTATTGCCCATTGTGGCTAATCAGCGAAACGGCACCCTCACAGCAATGCTCAAGAATCCATTCGAAGGCGTACGGGTGTTCAGCCACACCAGCAAACCATGGATCAAGCACATCAATGCCAAAGAGCGGCAGGGCAGACTGGCGATCCTTCAAAAGCCCTAGCAAACGTGGGACAAGTTGGTTCTTGAACGGGGCGTTTCTTCTAAGGATCAGGAGATTTGCGGTCTCTATCTGCCGTACACGTTCCCTACTGATGCCAAGATCCTTGCCAATGTTTTCCAGGGTCTTGGGTTCGTCCTCAAGCCCCATCCGAATGCGGATAACACCTTGCCTGTTGGCAGGGAGGCGGCTGATCGCTTGCTCCAACTGGCTCAAGAAAAGTTCTTCTGGCTGACCTTGGAATGACCCCAGGCCACCATCCTGTTGGCCTGGGGTTTTCTGCTCAGACTTTTCGCCAACCCCTTCAAACGCCACGAGGTCACCTTCGCGATACCCGGGGAACCATTTGCTGAGCATAAGGGTGGCCAACTCCGTGACCGTCTTCTTCCCCATGTTTTTCAACCCGAACAGCCCCTGAGTCTTTAGCTCCGCAATCTGATGAACGTACTCAATTTTGGCACTGGTGAAGATGTTCGTGGCCCGGACCGAGAGTTCAAAGTTACCTAGGGTGGCCTGGAGTAATGACGTTCCGGCTAGGTAGAGCCGATCGAGAACATTGGAGACGCTCGGAAATTCCCCGGTAATGAACTGGAACCGGTAGACGTTTAAGTAGGAACGCAGCTTGTCCGGAAGGGCCATTTCCTTGCTGAACAGGGCATCATCATTCTGGATGCCAAACGCCATAGCAGCTTGGTGCGCCTCCGCGTTTTCGATGGCAAGTCTGACTACCCATTCTGAGGATTCCGTCGGCTCGAAGGGCAGAGGCATGGGCACGGTAGGTAGCGGAACCCCGAGGAAGGAAAGTTGGCGCTGCCATTCGGTGGCCACCCCAAGCTCTGCCTCACTGGTTTCGTAGCCCCAACCGGACAGGATCGGGAAAAGCCCCAGGCCCTGGACGACGCAGACGGGTTTGCCAGTGGTGGCCAGGGGCTGGGGCAGAGCATCCTTGGCGGATGAGGTCACCAGGATGACACCCGGGAACCGTTCAACCGCTTCCTGGAAGGCGTCCGCATCCGGTCGCCAGAAGCCGATGTGTATGACGACTGTGTGATCCCGCTCAAAAATAGCCAGCTTGCAGGCATCGGTAAGGGAATCAAGGTCACGGTGGACCGTGATGTTCCAACCCTCGTCAGGCTGCCAATGCAGGAGATAGGCTTTAAGTGGAAGCACGAATCGTTACCCCTGGATCCCCTCTTCGACCTGCTTGAAGATCGATGCAAAATCGATTTCACCAGCTTCGGCTCGGCGTATTAGTTCAGTTACGCCCCATTCCGCAAGCCGTTCGGCCCAGCGGTACACTGGCATGTCGCCCGTTGTAATCAAGGACTTGATGGCAGTGTAAATCTCCCTGTTGGGGTCAATCGTGGCGACGCTGAAAATGGTCCCAGCCCCCTGGATTTCATCGGGGATGACCCCCGAAGCCAGAGCGAGGGCGATCCCAAACCGGTAACCATCTGCCATCTGGTTGAAATGCTCGTCGTCCTTGAGCCGCTTGAGCCCAGTATGGGTCTTCTCCGTAAGGCCTATCATGGTCGGTTCTGTCACTGTGCTGCT
>Ga0187874_10003465_pt1 | contig 11011 bp, 7 predicted proteins | sample June2016WEW_16_1_3_FD_132993 | JGI IMG/M metagenome (GOLD analysis project Ga0187874, IMG submission 132993) | Peatland microbial communities from SPRUCE experiment site at the Marcell Experimental Forest, Minnesota, USA - June2016WEW_16_150 | ecosystem: Environmental > Terrestrial > Soil >... | reverse complement strand
GAGCCAAAGTTAGGGGGCGTATGACGACAAGGATGAATAGGGACCAGTCGGGCCAAGCCCTGGTAGAAGTATCGTTCGGGCTAATTATGCTGTGTGTCTTCGTCTTGGGGATCATTGACTGCGGCCGAGCCGTCTACGACGTTCAGGTTATGAAAAACCTCGTCGGCGAGGGTTCCAGCATGGCTTCCCGAAGTGGTGGAACCGACCTTTCGACCATAGTGGGAAGCATCACTACAGATGCTGGCAACGACCTGAACATCGGTACCAGCGGATGCATCATAGTCACCTCCGTTCAAAACATGGGCTCAGGTTCTATCCAGGTCACGAACCAGGCTTGGGGTGGCGGGATCTCTGGGACCGCGTCGTGCAAAAGTAAAATAGGCTGCGTCTCAGGAACCTCAGGCTGCAGCAATTCGAATGCTACCCTTCCCGCTGCGGCAGTTTCCGCTCTGACCACGGAAGGCACGGGATCGTCTATTGCCGTGACTGAGATCTACTACAACTACAGCACCATCACGCCGCTACCGCGCTTTTTGGGAAGTAACGCACTGCCATCTCAGTTTTACGCCGTGGCGTATTACTAACGAGGGTATGAATATGCGCAACGCCAGCATTGTGAAGAACGAGCGAGGGCAAACCATAATCATTTACGCTCTGGTTGTGCCCATCCTGATCCTGTTCGCGGGATTCGCCATCGACGCGGGAATTCTTTATGTCACGAAGGCCAAGCTCTCGACGGCTGTGGATGGCGCAACCCTCACCGGCATGAAGAACTTGGCGTCGGGACACACGACCGCTACGAACCTGGCCACCAACATATTTGACGCCAATTACGGCAACGGTGCGCCTACGCCGACTGTCACGTTCCCGACCGATATATACGGCGACCAGCAGGTCCAGGTATCGGCCACAGTTAACGTGAACACCCTCTTCATGCGCTACCTCTCGAATTGGAGAACCGTACCGGTGAGCGACACCGCCGTGGCAACCCGGGGCAAGCTGGTAATGTCGATCGTGCTGGACCGCTCAGGGTCAATGTGCGGTGGGAGTGCTCCGTGCGGATCAGGGAGCGGGGACGATGGCGGGGAAGCACTGCAATCTGCCGTTCCGACCTTCGTCAGTATGTTCGATAACTCGCTCGACGAGATCGCGCTGATTAGCTTTTCTGACAATACGGTCATCAACTCTGCCATCGGTACCGGATTCCAAAGCCCGATCGACACAGCGGTTGCAGCCATGCAGTTCTCAGGCGGCACATTCGGCACAGGCGCGGGTACCGGATCGGTACTGAGTGCTACCATGGGGCCGCCGCTCTCACTCGCCGATGCGCAAAACACCAGCGTTCCCATTATTGCGGGGCAGAATGTAATTAAAGTTCTGGTGTATATGACTGACGGTCTGATGAACGCCGTGCAGGACAACTTTCATTGCGGAGGTACGACCAATAGTACTTTGACGCTCATCAACTACGGTGGGTACGACTCTCCAAACACGGTTGTCGGCTTCATGGATCCTACTTGCACCCCAAACTTACAAGTCACCGGTTGCACGAACTCGGGTGAGACTGGCCATGTTGCTGAGTGGGGCTATTGCGACGGCACGAACGGCTGCTACAACATGAGCGGCACCAAGACGAGCGGCGGCTTCATCTACGACACCGCGGGCGACCTCTGCAAGAATGCCAGTGGAAGTCCCGTAACCACGTTTACCCCTCAGCAACCAGGGAAGTGTGCGGACGGTACCACGCCGCCATGTCCGTTCAGCCGGACCAATGTTACCTCTGAAGCCCAGTATCGTGCCATTCAAACGGCCAATACTATGCGTGCCGAGAGCCCCGTCCCCACATATATTTACACTATTGGGTTAGGCAGTGGCGTAGCCACGGGCACGCAAGCCTTCCTGGCGCAACTTGCAAACGATCCTTCTTCTCAGTGGTCGTCCTATTACACTTTCAATAGTACTCAACCACGAGGAGAGTTTTTTTACGTACAGAACTGTCCCTCGGCGCAATGCACGGCTGACCTGACCAACGTATTCGATACAATTGCGGCCAGAGTTCTTTTGCGGTTGACGCAGTAGCGTCGGCAGCCGGGATCGGGACAACGAATCTTTTCGGGCAAATCGGCCAGGGATCAAAGATTTCCTGGCCGTTTCGCTTCTGTGCGCATTTCCGCCGCTGCCCGGCCCTGCGTCGCCACACAAGCACGCTCCGGGAGAACGCAACACAGTCCGCAAGGATCGCTCACTCACAAACCAAAATTGTGAATACTGCGGCTTTCCTTTCTGCCGTTCTCGAGCGCAAAATAGTCGTCAATGCCGCGTGCGAAGCCTGGCGCTATAGAACCAACCTTCTTCCCATCGCCGGCTGCATTTCGCTCCTGGCTTGAGAAGAACCACGCTACCGTGGCCGAACTCCTGATCGGTTTCTATGGCAAAGGCTCAGGCAAAGGTGGGATCAGCTATCCGGAAGCCCTGGATGAGGCCCTTTGCTTCGGCTGGATTGACGGCGTCCGCAAGCGTTTCGACGAAACAAGCTACACGATCCGCTTCACTCGGCGAAAGCCGGACAGCATCTGGAGCGCGATCAATACCAGGCGGGTCGGAGATTTGATCAGACTGGGCCGCATGCACCCCGCGGGCCAGCAGGTGTTCGATCGGCGTGATCCAAAGAAGTCGGAACTCTACTCGTACGAGCGAGCCACGTGCCAACTCGAGGGCGCTTATCAGAAGAAATTTCGCGCCAACAAGAAAGCGTGGGAGTTCTACCAGGCGCAAGCGCCGTGGTACCGCCGCACCTCGGCCTGGTGGGTCATCAGCGCCAAGCGGGAAGAGACTCGACAGCGCCGGCTGGCACAGCTCATCGCAGACTCGGCTAAGGCCCGCCGGATCGGGCTGCTCACCGCATCTCCGCAGAGGTAACTGCCATGCTGGCTTTATCCCAATTGACTTATTTCCAGGGGAGGATAACCACCGCGGGGCACGAAGGTAAGAGGTAGTTTGAGATTGAGATAAAGCGGCCCGGCGCATCGCAAGATCACCCCACCCAAGCAGCCGCTCGCTTGGGTGGGATGGTTGTTACTGCACCAGCGTTCCCGTCTCGCCGACGCCGTTCTCCGCAGCTTCTTCCGGCGGGATGACGGACGCGGCAGCCAGCCGGTCGCCCTCTTCCAGATGCAGCAGGCGCACGCCCTGCGACGAGCGTCCGCATTCCCGGATGTTCTTGCTGTCGATGCGGATGATCTTGCCGAACTGGCTGATCACCATCACCTCCGACTGCTCGTTCACTAGCATGATCGACACCACCTTGCCGTTGCGCGCCGTGGTCTTCACGTTGATGATGCCCTTGCCGCCACGCGAGGTAAGCCGGTACTCGTCTACATCAGTGCGCTTACCATAGCCTTGCTCGGTGACCGAGAGAATGAGGCTGGCTTCCTGATCGTCGCTGCCTTTCGTCTTCTTGCGCTCCTTGGGCGTGACCGCCATGCCGACAATGTAGTCGCCCCGGCCGAGCGTCATGCCGCGTACGCCGTGCGCTGCTCTTCCCATGCTTCGCACCTTGTCCTCGTCGAATCGAATCGCCCTGCCATCGTGCGTCGCCAGGAAGATAATCTGATTGCCGTCCGTGCGGCTGGCGGCTACCAGTTCATCCTCACTCTCGATCGGGATGGCATTGAAGCCGCTGGATCGGATGCTGCTGAACTCATTGAGCGGCATCTTCTTGACCGTCGCGTTGCGCGTTGCGAAAAACACGTACTTACCCTCTTCTTCCAAGTCAGGCACTGCAAGCCAGGCGCGCACGCTCTCGCCCGGCTGCAACGCCACCAGGTTGGCGATGGCTTTGCCCTTCCCTGCCGCGCTCAGTTCCGGCACCTCATATACCTTCAGGCAGTACACGCGCCCTTTATTGGTAAAGACCAGCATGTAATCGTGAGTGGAAGCGACGAAAAGATGTTCGACAAAATCCTCTTCGCGCGTGCTCATGCCTTTGCGGCCGGTGCCGCCGCGGCGCTGCTGGCGATAGGTCGAGATCGGCGTGCGCTTCAGGTAGCCCGAGTGGCTCACCGTCACCGCAACCTGCTCATCGGCGATCAGGTCTTCCAGGTTGATCTCGGCAGCTTCATCCTGAATCTGGGTGCGGCGCTCGTCGCCGTACTTCTTCTTGACCTCTTCCAGTTCCTTGACGATCACGCTGCGCAGCTTCTTCTCGCTGCCCAGAATCGCTTCGTAGTCGGCAATGCGTCCGCGGACCTCGGTCAGTTCCTTCACGATTTCGTCGATCGACAGTCGCGTCAGGCGGTGGAGTTGCAATTCCAGGATGGCATCGGCTTGCAACGTATCAAACGGTGTGGTGAGTTGGGTGGGCGAAACGCCTTTGAGCGTCGCCGTCTTCGCTGACTTGCCCTCCGACACGCTGACCGTCTTGCCGGTGAAGTAGTCGACCAGATTGATGCGCGCATCGGCACGGTTCTCGCTGCCGCGGATAATGCGGATCACGTCGTCGACGCGGTCCAGTGCAACCTGATAGCCCTCGAGAACGTGCTCGCGCTCGCGCGCCTTCATCAGCAAATAGGCCGTGCGGCGCCGCACCACGTCGATGCGATGATCGACGAAGTGCTGGATGGCCTGCACCAGCCCCATTTCTTTGGGCTGGTTGTTGACCACGGCCAGGAAGATCATGCTGAAACTTTCCTGCATCGAGGTGTGCTTGAAGAGTTGGTTGAGCACGATTTGCGGTTCGCAGCCGCGCTTCAGCTCGATGACGATCCTCATGCCGTCACGATCGCTCTCGTCGCGCACATCGCTGATTTCGTCGATGACCTTGTTGTTTACCAGTTCGGCGATGTGTTTGATCATGTTCGCCTTGTTGACCTGGTAGGGAATCTCGGTGACGATGATGGCGTCCTTGTCCTTGGTGACGTGCTCGATAGCAGCCTTGGCGCGCATGATGAAGCGGCCGCGCCCGGTGCGATAGGCCTCCATGATGCCGCTGCGGCCGTGAATGAAGCCGCCGGTGGGGAAGTCGGGGCCCTGGACGAACTTCAGGATGTCGGCCAGCGTGGCGTGGGGATTGTTCACCAGGGTGATGGCGCCATCCACAATTTCCGTCAGATTGTGCGGCGGAATGTTGGTGGCCATGCCTACCGCAATGCCGTTCGAACCGTTGACCAGCAGATTGGGAATTCGCGTAGGCAGCACGACCGGCTCGACCGTCGTGTCGTCGAAATTGGCGACGAAGTCGACGGTGTCTTTGTCGATGTCGGCCAGCAACTCTTCGGCAATCTCGGTTAGCCGCGACTCGGTGTACCGGTAGGCCGCGGGCGGATCGCCATCGACGGAACCAAAATTCCCTTGCCCATCGATGAGCGGATAGCGCAGGCTCCAGGGCTGCGCCAGGCGCACCATGGCGTCGTACACAGCGCTGTCGCCATGAGGGTGATACTTCTTCAAACACTCGCCGACGACGCCGGCGCACTTCATGTGCTTGCGATTGTGCAGCACGCCCATGTCGTGCATCGCGTAAAGAATGCGGCGATGCACCGGCTTCAATCCGTCGCGGATGTCGGGCAGCGCGCGCCCGATGATCACCGACATCGAGTAGTCGAGATACGAGCGCTTCATCTCGTCTTCAATGTTGACGGGCTGCACGTTGGCGGCGCCGGGGCCGATGTTGTCGAGCGGTAGTTGCTGGTTCGGATCGTCAGGCATATTAGCTATCAGCCGTTAGCCATCAGCCGTCGGCTTGTTCCTTCCTCAAAACTTCCTAAGCGGTCAATGCAGAAATTTGTCGTCATCGGCGTCATGTGAAGAGCGCGAATGCCAGGTGTCCCACTCATTCGCGGGTTTCGAATGAGTGGGAACAGGATGTCGCTTCAAGCCCCGATTTGCGGGCGCAGATTCCCCCTCGGAGTCGCCTTTTCAGGCACCGGCGAATTATCTGCAAGTCATTGCAAAATAAGGGTGTTCTTTGCCGATGAGCACTCCTGATTATAGCATGCCCAAAGGCTGGTGCGGCGTTCGGGAAACGAAGAGTTTTGGTGGGTCGAGTTGTTCGCGCAGAGTCAATATCACGTCCGCAAAGCGGACGGCATATCTCAGCCCAGCGTTTCAACGCTGGGTAGGCATTTCACTTTGGCCCGAGTCCCGCCAGCCTTGGGGGCGTTTTCCGCTCGTTGAACTTGCGGGACGGCAGATGAACCATGCTGTGTGCTATTTGTCACCGAACTCGTTTTAGTACCCGGTTAGCCTGTTCCTATGTCTCATACCCACGCCTGGGTGCTGGTGCACTGCGTGTTCAGCACGAAACAGCGGGCGAATCTCATAGCCGATCCCAACGAGCTATGCCGATATCTGACCGGCGTCGCGCGCGCGAAGAACCTGGTCCTACTAGCGGCGGGAGGCACGGCCAATCACATCCATCTTCTGATCTCCGTTCCTCCCATAATTCCGCTGGCGAAAGCCGTGCAGGAATTGAAGGGCAACAGCTCACGCTGGCTTCGCGAACGCGGAGTTGACTTCGCATGGCAGGAAGGCTATGGAGCGTTTAGTGTCAGCCAATCACAGAAGCAGATCGTGGCCGACTATATCGCTCGCCAACCCGAACATCACAGGAAGTGGAGCTTCGAGCAGGAGTTCATGACGTTGTTGCGCAAGTCAGGCGCGCCGTATGACCCACGCTATATTTTCGGATGAGCATGTGTCGTCCCTGTCGGGACTCCCATTCCAACCTTAAAATTCCCAGCGTTGAAACGCTGGGCTGAGATGTGCTGTCCCTTCGGGACGCGATTGAAACCCAGACTTAAGCCTCCCACTTGAGGGAGTATCGTTCGCAGCGTGGGTGCGGCCGCGAAACATTTCGTCACAAGCCAGTTATTGTCCTTGCCCCGCGCCCGCTTGGCGCACCGCTTCCTGGCACTCGCGGGCTGAGGTCAAGAGCTTATCGATGGCCGGGTCGGCGCGAAACTTTGCCAGCAGAGGATCGGTTAGCAGGTTCGAGTACGAACAATAATTATTCTGGACGGCGCTCTGCAGTAGATGCAGAGCGGCCTGCGTTTTTCCGCAGTAAGCGAACAGCGCTCCTTCGTAGTACCAGGTCTCGGGATCGGGATCGGCGGGAAAACTGGTCTCTGCGTCATGGGCGATGCGATCCAGGTCGGACGCGGGTCGCAGCCCCAGGCACGATTCCAGCAGATCGCGATGATAGCGAGGCGCCGTCGGCATGTGCTTCACCGCCTCGCGCGCTTCCGGTATCTTGCCCTCGCGCAACAGCAGCGATGGCGCAACATAGGCCGCCCATTCCGAACCGGCATCCAGGCGGATGAAATCCGCGGCGCGATCGGTCTTGCCCAGCTCCATGAAGGCCCAGGCACAAGAACGGAAAATGTAATTGGCCGGATCGAGCCCGATTGCGGTATTGCATTCCTTCGTGGCTTCCTCCAGCATCCCGGCGTAACGGTAGACATAGCTCAACACGAAGTGGGCCTGAGCGTTTTCCGGGAGCCGCTTCACCAGCGCCTGTGCCGCTTCGTAGGCTTTGCCTAGCTCGCCGCGCTCGACCCGGTTGGTGATCAACTGACCAGCAGCGAGCGTGAGATTGGGATCCAGTGCCAACGCCCGCTCGCAAGCGCGGTTGGAAAGCTGGAACATGGGTTCTCCGCCGTCGGAGTAGGTGGTGTCCCAGTAAGCGCGCAGCCCCAATTCTTCCCACGCCGGGGCGTACCCGGGATCCATCTGCACCACCTGCTGCAATACCGCGATCGCATCTTTATTCGGCGCCGGATCGTGAGGTAGCGCCAAGGCATGAAGATAGAGATCGTAGGCCTCGGGATTCTTGGGACGACTGCCGGTTGCGACCGTGCCGCTCGTCACTCCCAGGGTCGGCAGCAGACCCTGGCGCATCTGCGCAGCCATGTTGGATTGCAAAGCGATCAGGTCTTGCTCCGGGGCGGTAAAGCTGGACTGCCACAGCAAGCGGTTGTCGCGCACATCAATCGCTTCCAGCGTGACCATCAGGTTGTCGCCCTGTTTCAGGAAGTGTCCCGTCAGCACAGTAGCAACATGCAACTCCCGCCCAACTTTCTGTGGATCGGGGTCTTTGGCGGCATACCTCTGCGTCAGTGAAGACGGACGCACATCCAGCGTGCGCGAATAGGTGAGAACTTTAGCGATCTCGTCTGCCAGTGCGAAGCGCAGGAAGTCCACGCTGATGTCGCCGTTCACATTCTGCAGCGGGAGCACGGCGATGGTGTTCTTGGCGGCGACCGCTCCCGAAGGATGCTTGAACCACCACAATCCCGCCAGCGTGAGCACCATCACCAGCACCGCGCTGACCGCCAGCAGAAGGTAGGTCTGCCAGCGGCTCGTAGTCTGGAAGGTGCTGGTCGCGATGCGATACGGGAAGGCCGGACGCATGCCGGTCAAGCCCGGGTCGGTCTCTCTCTTCAGGGCTTGCAGATCGGCCTTCAGGGTCAGCGCGTCGGGATATCGATTGGCCCGGTTCTTCTCCATCGCGTGGCCGATGATTCCCTCCAGATCGGGCGGTAGCTTGGGATTCAGCTTGAGCGGAGGAATAGGTTTCTTGGTGAGAATCGCTTCCAGGGTGACCACAGAGTTGGCGCCGGCGAATGGCTTCTGGCCGGTCGCCATCTGGTAGAGCACAACTCCGAGCGAGAACAGATCGCTGCGAGCATCGAGCTCTTCGCCACGCGCCTGCTCCGGCGACATGTAAACCGCCGTACCAAAGATGTCGCCGGCCTCCGACAGATCCTCGTTCACGGGCTCGCCGCTCCACAGATCGCGCGACAATTTCACCAGTCCGAAATCCAGTATCTTGACCTGTCCACTCTGGGTTATGAAGATGTTCGCCGGCTTAATGTCGCGATGAATGATCCCTTTGGCGTGGCAGGCGGCCAGCGCGTCGGCTACCTGGATGGCGATGTCCAGCATCTCATCGATGTCCATCGGCGCGCCGCGCAGCCGGTCCTTCAGGCTCATGCCCTCCAGCTTCTCCATGACGATGAAGGGCTGGCCGTTCATGTCTTCGATGTCGTAGATGGTGCAGATACCAGGGTGGTTTAACTGCGAGGCGGCTTTGGCTTCGCGCTCAAAGCGCTCCAGGGCTTTGCGGTCGTTGACCAGGTTTTCAGGAATGAACTTCAGCGCGACGTGGCGGCCCAGACGCGTGTCTTCCGCGTCATACACCAACCCCATTCCACCACCGCCGAGTTTCCCCACGATGTGATAGTGGGAGACTGTCTCGCCGACCATGCCTGAGGACCTCGGTCCCGCTCGCGGTTATGGTAGGCCGCGTGCGAGGCCGGGTCAACTCGACATCCGCAAAAACCGCCGGATTTATCGCGCACCGGCACCAACCGATACGCTAAATCCGTTTTCGCTTTCTTCACGTAATCCCACTGAGCGATCCAAGAATCAAATCCATGCGCTCAGAGGATGAGGAATATGAAGAAGCAAATTCTGGTAGTGCTGTTTGTAATGACGATGGCCTTTACGGCCATGGCGGCGCCGGGATCCAACGATCCGGTAGTAGGCGGCGCGCCGATGTATCCCAGCAAGAACATCGTTCAGAATGCCTCGACGGCGGACAATCTAACGACCCTGGTCGCTGCCGTAAAAGCTGCTGACCTGGTCCAAACGCTCGAGAGCCCCGGGCCGTTCACCGTATTTGCGCCCACCAACGACGCCTTCAGCAAGCTGCCTGCAGGCACGGTCGAAATGCTGCTGAAGCCTGAGAACAAGGACCAACTGGTGAAGGTCCTCACCTACCACGTGGTTCCGGGCAGGATCAACGCTGCCGACCTGATGAAACAGATCAAGGAGGGCGGCGGCAAGGCAACGCTCAAGACGGCGAACGGGGAAACTCTTACCGCCTCCATGCAAGGCAAGCATGTTGTTCTGACCGACGAAAAGGGTGGCACGTCGATGGTAACGATGGCGAACGTGTATCAGTCGAACGGAGTGGTGCATGTGATTGACGCCGTGTTGCTGCCCTAAATGGCGCGAATCCTGAACGGAGCGCCGTTGCTGGTGCTCCGTTTGTAACATCAACCTTGCAGAATCTTGACCTGCATCACGCGGTACCGGCTTCTCGCGCGGCTTTCATCACGGTCTTCTTCATGCGATTTTCGCCGGCCCAGTACAAGCTGATCTCGTGCCCCTCGGGATCGTTGAGGTAGGCGTGGCGCCAGCCCCACGGCATCATCTGCGGCAGTTGCGTGAAATAGAAGCCTCTCTTTCTCAGCTTCTGGCAGAAGTCGTCGAGGTCGCGCACCTCGAAGTACAGGCGGACGCCCTCGCTCGCGATGGAGACGCCTGGGCCGGCCTGGTGCAAAGCAATGGTGCCATCGCCGCCCGGCGCACGCAATCGGGCATAGACTGGCCTGCCCTCATAGCGGAAATCTTCGATCAGCTTGAATCCCAGCCAGTCGCGGTAGAAGTTCATCCCGCGCTCCACGTCTTTCACGTAGATCATGGCATGGTTGAAGGTGAGCTTTCCTTCGTCGGCTAGAGGCGCGGCAACTTTCGAGGTGGAATCCTTCTTGAGTTGTATGCGAGCCGGTTTCGAGGTGGCGCGCTTTACCGGACGCGCGACGCTCTTCACCGGACGCGCGGCGCTCTTCTTCTTTGCGACGGCTTTCTTCTTGGCTGCCTTCTTCTTCATGAATCACCGCCAGAGAGTCTGCGTGAGCACCAGTGTCGTCCCCGGGGGACTCGGCTATATTTCCCACGCCACCCAGCGCTTCCGCGCTGGGCTATTGTAGTTTCGCCCTTCGGGCTCAGATTTTCGAATCTCCGAGACTCTGGCCTCTCACCGCTAGCTCGAAAATTGAGTTCTCACGCAGACGCTTCAGTCGATAGGAGTGGTGAAGCGCAGCGCAACCTTACGCCGGCAATCCCATCTTCCGCAGGAATATCGCAAACCGCGGATCGCCATAGAGATTCTTCAGTAGAGGATCGCCCTTGATGGCCGCAAGTCCGGCATCTTTGTGATCCCGGG
>Ga0187874_10003464_pt1 | contig 11012 bp, 9 predicted proteins | sample June2016WEW_16_1_3_FD_132993 | JGI IMG/M metagenome (GOLD analysis project Ga0187874, IMG submission 132993) | Peatland microbial communities from SPRUCE experiment site at the Marcell Experimental Forest, Minnesota, USA - June2016WEW_16_150 | ecosystem: Environmental > Terrestrial > Soil >... | reverse complement strand
GCCCCGAGGATCCCCAGGGTTTTTCCGGTCACATCGGCGCCGATGTACTGGAGGGGGCCCCCGCCGGGCCAGGTCCCTGAACGCATGATTTTATCCGTCTCCACGATGCGCCGGGCCACAGCAAAGAGAAGAGCCCAGGCCAATTCAGCCGTGGCGATGCTGAGAACCCCCGGGGTATTGGAGACGGGGATCCTCCGCCGCGTGGCCTCGGGAACGTCGATATTGTCGAAGCCCACGGCCAGGTTGGCATAGCCCCGGAGGGCGTTGGCGGTATCGAAGAACTCGGCGTCGATGCGGTCCGTCAGCATGCCGATTACCCCATCCTTGTTTTTAACCTTGGCGAGTAATTCCTCCCGGGAAAGCGGCCGGTCCTCGGGGTTGATCTCAACCTCGCAGGTTTCTTTGAGCAGGTCGATGCCTTCGCGGGAAAAGAGTCGGGTAAGGTAAACTTGAGGTCTGTGCATATGCACCCCCTGGCTTGGAAGGATGATGATTACCTTGGGTCGGCGCCGGGGCGCCACACTCCCAAGGTTACTGGTAAGCTCGTCGTTATTGCGCTCCAATGGCCAGGCGGAGATGAATTGTGGAGGCTCTCCGGGAACCTTTGTGAAAACGCCTGCCCAAACCCTGGAGCGGCTAACACTCTAGTGGTCAGTTCCGCAATTGCTATCCATTTAAAAAGACTGATTTTTAACCCCCCTTTGGAAAAGGGGGGGGTAGGGGGGATTTAGTATAACCTCTTGAAATCCCCCTAAATCCCCATTTTTCAAAGGGGGCTTAACATGCCAATCCAACCTTCCAATCCTGATATTATGTCAAGCTGATTATGGACCACTCCACTAGAAAATATCAACGGGGAAATGTAAATCAACGGAAAAACAGTCCCTTTAGGCCCCGGGGCGGCTCAGGATAGACCCTCCGCGTTTCGGGTATCGCGGCAGAGTTAATGATAAAGGCGGGATGCGCTGCGCTTTCCCGCCCTACGCCCTGCTAGTTAACCTGCATATTGCATGAAAAATTAAAAATGCAATTGACAAAATTTGCCGCCGGGTTATTTTGAAAACATGAAAGCAGTGCTGGCGAAAGCCAAATTGAGCGAGCAGGCCTACCACATCCTGAGGGAGATGATCACCAATTGCCGTTTTCAACCAGGGGCCAGGCTCAATATCCAACAACTGGCGCGGGACATGGAGATAAGCCGCACCCCCCTCTGGGAGGCGGTAAACCGGCTTATTCAAGAGGGTCTCCTTCTCAGCATCCCGAACCGCGGCGTCTTCGCGGCCGAAATCACCCCCGCGGCCGCCCTGGAAATCTACACGGTGCGCGCCATGTTGGAAGGTTTGGCCGCCAGGCTGGCTGCCGGCAATATCCGCCCGGAGGCGGTGGCCAGGATGGAGAGAATCCTGGACAGGCAGTACGAGATGGTCGAGAAGCAGGACCTGATCGGTTACTCTCGATTCGATTTCGAGTTCCACGATGCGATCGTCCAACTCTCGCAGAACAAGTTCCTCCAGGAAATGCTCGATTTCATCAGAGGCAGGACGCAGCCCACCCGGATGAATTTCCTCCTGCTTTTAAAGGTCTCTTATGAGGATCACCGGGCGATTCTGGAAGCTCTGAAAGCCCGTGATGGCGGCAAGGCGGAGAAGACCATCAAGACCCACGTTGGCAGGATATCGAGGCAACTTAAGAGGACCCTGTCCCAAACGCAGTCAGAGAAGTGAGGCCTTACCATGAAGTCGACTTCCTACAATCTGATCATGTCGGCCCTGTATAATGGGAGAAAAGGGACCCGCCCACCGGCGGGAAATCCTACCTCGATAGTCTGCCACGATCTCATGGACGCTGCGGGAATATCTTTTCCCGAGGCTCACGTCGAGGCCAACGCCATGGCCGAACTGGCCCTGGCCGGGCATGAAATCATCGGTTTTGATACCGTCATGCCCGAATACAGCGTCCATCAGGAGGCTGCCGCCTTGGGGTGCCATGTGGACTGGGGCTCCCGGGACCAGATGCCCGACAGCCGGAACTTTCCTTACGCGGATTTCTCGGAGGTGGAGGTCCCGGAAAGCATTCTCGAAAAACCCTCCATGCGCGTGGTTCTGGAAGCCCTCTCGATCCTGCGCCGCCACGTCGGCGGCAAGGCGGCCATCATCGGTAAGGTGATGGGTCCGTGGACCCTGGCCTACCACATGGCCGGAACCCAGAACCTGCTCCTGCAGGTTGGCCTGGGTGAAAAAGAAAAAGTGTCCCGGATGCTCCGGCAACTGCTGCCTGTGAGTGTAGCCTTTGCCAGGGCGCAATTTGAGGCCGGGGCCGACATAGTGGTGCTGGCGGACCATGCCACTGGAAATCTAGTTGGGGCCTATCACTACCAGGAATACCTGCTGCCGCTCCACCAGGAAATGACGGCAATGATCGCGGGGCCTCTTATCCTCCACGTTTGCGGAAACTGTCTGGACCGGCTCGAACTTTTCGCTGATGCCGGATTTGACGGCTATCATTTCGAATGGCAGGTTGACTCCAAGGTCGCCGTCGCCAAAGTCGGACATCGTCTTTGCCTGGTAGGCAATGTGAACAATGCCCAGACCCTTTTCCAAGGTACCCCGGAAGACGTCCGCAAGCAGGTCCGCTATGCGATTGAAGCCGGAGTCAACATCATTGCTCCTGAATGCGCCATTCCGCTGGCCACCCCGATCAAGAACCTCAAGGCGCTGGTCGCCGCGGTGCACGAAGGTTATTCGTCTGGCATTTTGCTCCCGGAGGATTGCTTATGCTGATTGTCGGCGAAAGGATAAACTCGTCGCGCCCAAAGATAGCAGAGGCTATCGCCACCCGTGACCGGGGCTTTATTCAGGGAGAGGCGAAGGCCCAGGCAGAGGCCGGGGCGCACTATATTGACGTCAACGCCGGGGCCTTTTTCGAGAAGGAGGCGGAATATCTCAAGTGGATCATGGAAGTGGTGCAGGAAGTTTGCGACCTGCCGCTGTGCCTGGACAGCCCGGATGCCAAAGTGATCCGGGAGGTCCTGCCTGGGGCCAGGATTACCCCCATGGTCAATTCCATCACGCTCGAACCCGCCCGGCTCGAGGGGATCCTGCCCCTGGTGGCGGATTTGCATACCAAGGTCATCGGGCTTTGCCAATCCGAAGACATGATGGCGGATTCCACCGCGGCCAAGGTGGAGCTGGCCGGCCGGCTCGTCGAAAAGGTGAAGCTTGCCGGAATTCCCCTGGATGATCTTTATCTGGACCCCCTGGTTTATCCTCTGGGTACCGACACCAGGTCGGCAATGGCCACCCTGGAGGCCATCGCTCTCATAATGCGGGAATTTCCCGGGGTCCATACGATCTGCGGACTTACCAATGTCTCCCATGGCCTTCCCAAACGCAAGCTAATAAACCGCACCTTCCTCATTGCCGCGATTATGCGCGGCCTCGACGGGGCCATCATGGATCCCACCGACAAGGAGCTTTACGGCTCGCTCCGGGCTGCGATGGCAGTGGCGGGGCAGGATGAATACTGTCTGGAATACATCCAGGCCTTCAGGGCCGGCAGGCTGGGATAGGTTGGCCGCGGACGTTCAGGCATGAAAACCGTGATTTTGGCGTGCAGCGTGATGCGGACCGAGATAGAGCAGGTGCTCCCTCCTGATAACCAAGTCGAGGTGCGCTACCTGGAGCAGGCCCTGCACAGAACGCCGCACCTGATGCCGGGCCGCCTTCAGGCCGAGATCGATCAAGTTTCCAGCTATGCCGGCCGCATCGTGCTGGGATATGGTCTTTGCTCCAACGGCATAGTGGGAGTGGCCGCCCGGCGGCAGCGTCTCATCGTACCCCGGTGCCACGACTGCATCACGCTTTTCCTGGGATCCCGGGCGTCTTACGACGAGCTGTTCCACAAAATCCCCGGGACCTATTACCTGACCCCGGGATGGATCGAAGAAAAAAAGGACCCGCTTAGTATAGTCGAAATCGAGTACACCCCCCGCGTCGGCTCTGAAACAGCAATCTGGGCGATGCAGGAGGAACTGAAACATTATACCCATATAGCGCTGATCAGCTCAGGCCTGACCGACATCGAGCCCTACCGGCGTCGAGCTCAGGAAAACGCCGCCTTCTTCGGGAAGGAATATCTCGAACTAACGGGAACCCTTGATTATTTCAGGAAGATGGTTTGCCCGGACCTCTTAGACGAAGGCGATGTTGTCCCGGACGATTTCGTTTCTATTGCCGAAGGGGAGGAACTCACCCAGGAGATGTTTCTCAGTCCCTGAATGAGGGAGCGAGTCCGGTAATGCCGGTGCCCACCCGAAACCCAAAGGCGGCTTTGACCCGTTTATGGAAACCCCGGCCCCAGAACCTTGCCATACCATTTTCTTTCAGCCCTACGGCCAACAGGGCGAGGTCGAGGACCGGAAAACCGTCCTCGAAGCAGCAAGAGCCCTTGGCATCGAGCTCCCGTCTGATTGCGGGGGCCAGGGAACCTGCGGCAAGTGCCGAATCTATGCCCGCCCGGAAGATTGCCTCGGGCCTGTTTCCGATCAAGAGCGATTAGTGCTGTCACCGGAGCAACTGGCCCGGGGGGAGCGGCTGGCCTGCCAGGCGCACATCCGAGGTTCCGGGGTAATCTACTCTCTTGCCTCAGATGAGATCGACGTATCGTTCAAAACGGAAATTTCCGGCACCTTTCCGGCAGATGCGGCCATTGAGCGCCTGGTAATTCCGAGCCTTAAGCTGCACCCCAACTGTGGCGACCTCGCCTCGGCGGCATCTTCTGCTGCCCTTTCCTTCTTCGGCAAAGAGGTGCTCTTCGCAGAGGTGACCGCCATCGCCGAACTGAGCCGGGCTGCCAGGAGCAATGGTCCCCTGACTCTCGTTTGCCACCGGGAAAGGGGAGTAACCGCGGTTCTGAGCGGCGAGCACCAACGCTCCTGCGGTCTCGCCGTGGACCTGGGCACGACCACCCTGGCGCTCTATCTGTGCGATCTTAAAACGGGCCAGGTATTATCTGCGGCCGGGGCAGGCAATCCGCAGCGCCTCTTTGGCGAAGATGTTATCAGCCGGATTGCTTATGCCGACGATTCCGAGGGAGGAGCCGGCCTGCTCCAGAAAATGGTGGTCGATAAGATCAACGCCCTGATCGGCCCTCTCATCTCCGGCGCCGGGGTCCGCCGGGAAGATCTTGACGAGATGGTCGTGGTGGGCAACACCACCATGGAAACCCTGTTTGCGGGCTTTCATCCGCACAGCCTGGGAATCTCCCCTTACCTGCCCCCGCGGCGGCTTCCAGGGGATTTCCGGGCCAGGGACATGGGGGTCGAATTGAACCCCGGCGCCAATATCCATGTTTTCCCGGTCATTTCAGGGTTTTTGGGCGGCGACACCCTAGGCGCCATCCTGGCCGAGCAACCTCACCATAAGGACGAAGTGCTGTTAATCATCGACATCGGCACCAATGGGGAACTCGTGCTGGGCAACCGGAAAGCGCTTTGGGCCACGAGCTGCGCCACCGGGCCCGCCTTCGAAGGGGCCCACATCTCCCATGGGATGAGGGCGGCCCCGGGCGCTATCCACAAGGTCGATATCGATCCGGAAACCCTGCGGCCATCTTATGAAGTCCTGGGCGCTAACGGTAAAGTCCAGCCACAGGGGATCTGCGGGTCGGGAATCATCGACGCGGTGGCTGCCATGAGGCGGACGGGCCTTCTCAGGCCGAACGGCAGACTCGTGGAGGGTATGCCGGGGGTGTTTAACGATGGGGGCCAGATCGGGCAGCGGTTTGTGCTGGCGCCGGCAACAGGTTCGAGCCGGGAAATCGACATCACCATAAAGGATGTCCGGCAGGTGCAATTGGCCAAGGCAGCCCTGTTCGCCGGAACCAAGATTCTCATGCGCCAGGCGGGCCTCAGCCGGGTGGACCAAGTGGTGCTGACGGGGGCCTTTGGGGCGCGCTTCGATTGGGGTAACGCCGTCTCGATCGGCATGTTTCCCGACCTGGGGGCCGACATTAAGGTGGCGGAGAACGCCGCGGGCATGGGAGCAATACTCGCCCTCTTGGACAGGAAAAGGCGGCAGGAGGCGCAGGAACTATTGGGAAGGGTGCGCTTCGTCGAACTTGCGGAGGACCCGGACTTTCAAACGGAATACATTCTGGGCATGGACTTCCCGGACCCGGCGAACCCCGAAAGCGGGTGCGCTCGCTCCATTCCCAGGCGATCTCCTGGTCAAGGACCGTCTCTCCCCGGGGGGAGAGACTTGCTAACAACCTTTGGAAGGAAGCCAAAATGACCCTCAAAGAGAGAATGCTCATGGCCGCCAGAGGCGAGCTGCCGGAGGTGCTGCCGTACGCGCCGCGCTTTGACCTTTGGTATAACGCCAACTCTTATCAAGGCACTCTGCCTCGGCAACATCGGGGGCGAACCGCTGATGAAATTGCCCATGCCGAGGGCTGGGCGCTGCACAAGGTGATCCCCGAACTGCTCAAGGTTAAACGCCACGAGGAAAACCTGCACCGGGGGCTGGGGGTCTATTCGCTCAAGGAAAACGGGTACCGCATCCAGCTCTCTTCCCAGATCGAAGTAAAGGTGAAGCAGGACGGTGATCTGAAACAGGTCGAATATCATACCCCGCTGGGAATGGTCAGCGTCACCGAGGCGATTACGGAGGAGATGCGAAAGGCGGGAGCCTCCATAACCTGGCTACAGCAGAGAGCCATCAAGAGGGTAGAGGACTACCGGGTGCTTTCCTTTATCTTCGACAATATGACCGTCCTTCCCGACTACGCCAGGTACGCGGCCTGGCAGGCAGAGATCGGTGATGACGGCATTGCCTGCATGATGGGCACCTTCTCGGCCTCCGGGATTCATCATGTCCAGAGAGACCTTCTCGAGGCCACCGACTTTTACTATGAGTATAAAGACCACGAAAGAGAGATGCGCCGCCTGGCTGAGAGCATCGAGCGGGTGTACGAGCAGATTCTGAGAGTCGTGGCCGATTCTCCGGCCGAAGTGGTGCTGTGGGGGGCCAACTACGACGACACCATCACTTATACGCCCTTTTTTGCCAAGGAGATCAAGCCTTACCTGCAAAAAGTGTCCCGAGTCCTGGAGGAAAAAGGGAAGCTGCTCATCAGCCATTGCGACGGCGAAAACCGCGGCTTGATGGACCTCATCCGGGACTCCGGGATTCACATCGCCGAGGCCGTTTGCCCCTTCCCCATGACCAAGGTCAAAATCGAAGAATACTACCAGCGCTGGTCCCCCCGATTGACTATTTTTGGAGGTATTCCCCAGAGCCTGCTCCTTATGGAAACCGCATCCGAAGAGGACTTTCGGTCATACATCGATCACTTTTTCAAGGCCGTGGCCCCGGGCAGCCGCATCATCGTGGGGATAGCGGACACCACCCCGCCCAACGCGGTTTTCGACCGCCTGGTGCGCCTGGGCGAGCGGATTGCCAAGGAAGGACGGTTGCCTCTTAAAGGGGGTGGATATCGCCCGCTGCCGGAAACGGCGGTGGCCGCTCCGGCCCGGGTCGAAGCCGGGGCGGTCACTGCGGCAGAATTCCTGGCCATCAAAAACGACGTTCTCAAGGGAGACCACCTCGGCATCAAGGCGCACATCCGGGAGATGCTCGACCAGGGCTTCAACGCGACGGACATCCTCAACAAGGGGATGATTGCGGCGATGGAGGAGATCGGCGGCAAGTTCAAAACGGGTGAGGTCTTCATCCCGGAAGTGCTGCTCTCGGCCAGGGCCATGAATGAAGCCCTGGCCGTGCTCGAACCTTTCCTCGCCGAAAAGGCCGAAGTTAGGGGAAAGATTCTCATCGGCACGGTTTTAGGCGATCTTCACGATATCGGCAAGAACATGGTAGTGACGATGCTAAGAGGCGTGGGTCTCGAAATCAGAGATTTGGGAGTTAATGTGTCCGTGGATTCCTTTGTCAAGGAGGTGGCTCAATACCAACCGGACGTGCTGGGACTCTCGGCCCTGCTCACCACGACCATGCCGCAGATGCACCAGGTCATCGACGCCCTGAAGGCCGAGGGGCTCAGGGATCAGGTGAAGGTGATCGTGGGCGGCGCCCCGGTAAACGAGAAATTCGCCAGAGATATCGGCGCCGATGGATATGCCGCCGATGCCGGCGACGCGGTAACCTTGGTTAAGCGCCTGTTGCAGTAGGCCGATCAGGCTATAACCTCAAAAGGCAAGGAGGGAAGGCGAATGAAGAAAATCCCGTATCGTTGGGTAATCGCGGTTACTCTGTTTTTTTGCTACAGCATCCAGTACCTGGACCGGGTGAAAACCGCGGTCCTGAACCCTATGATCATGAAGGATATCGGGCTGACCGTTTCCGGGGTAGGCACTGGCGCCATGCTGATGATGATCTTCTACGCCCCCGCCCAGTATATTTCCGGATATTTGACGGACAAATACGGAGCGAAGAAGGTCTTGATTTTTTCGGTCATCGCCTGGTCCGTAATGACCGCCTGGATGGGATTAATCCGCACTCCCATGGAATATTACTATCGAATGGCCTTGTTCGGACTGCTGGTAGGGACCGAATATGTCCCCTCCGCCAGGGTGCTGATGCGCTGGTTTAACAAGGGAGGCCGCGCCAAAGCGCAGGCCCTGCTCTCCTGGGCCTGGATCTTGACTCCGGCCTGGGCCAGCGTCCTGGCAACCCAGATGGCAGTATTTTTCGGTGGCTGGCGCATCGTCTTTATTATTACGGCGGGATTCGGCATAGTTCCCTTGTTCCTGATCTTGTTCCTGGTCTTCGACAGGCCGGAGCAATATAAGTATATCACCCAGGAAGAACTGGAAGATTCCTATCAGGATGAGTTGGCGGCAGGCATCCTTCAGAAGGGTGAATTTAAGGACACCCAGGCCAAAATCCTCTCCCAGAAAGAATTCTCGTTCCTGGAGATGTTCAAGCACCGCAGCTATGTAGCCGTCATCGTAGTGGACATCGTCATGCAGATAGCGTTTTGGGGAACCTTGGTGTTTATCCCTCTTTATCTGTCGGACGTCTTCAAGTTCAAACTGGCGGCCATGGGTATGTGGAGTTCGCTCTACTTTTTGGCCGGAGCCGTCGGCAGTTTTACCTCCTCGTACCTTTCGGACAAATTGTTCCGCAATGACCGGAAGGTCATGATCCTGGTGTGCTTTATCGGCCTGATACCTTTTATTCTGCTGCTCTCCTCGCTGAAAGCGGCGGATCATTCCATTCTGGCCCTGGCTCTTTGCGGGATGGGTTTCTTTGCCAACATGGCCTGGGGGCCGTTTCTGGCGGTGCCGGCCGAAATTTTTACGCCTGAGGTTTATGGCAAGGCGATGGGCTTCGTTAATGGGGTCGGCTATTTCGTCGCCGCCTTTGCGGCCAAGATTTTCGGCATGCTGGTAGTTATCCACGCCAACGGGAGCAAGACCTATACGGGGGCCTGGGTATTCATCGCGCTCTGTGTGGTGGTCGGCATCATCGGGGCCTTGTTCATCAAGACCTCCCATCCGGAGGAACCTGCTCCCGCAGTGGGGTAAATTGCCCTGGATCCGGTGGAGGCAGAAGGTGTTGCCGGCCACCGGATTTTTTGCCGGCAGGGAGGACGCCAGGAGAGCGGCCCTGAAGCAAAAGGGGACCAACGGGCCAGTCCCGGCGGTCCCTGAAGTTTTGCTATTAACTAAGGTGAAGGAGAAGGTTTCCCGTTTTCCGAAAAAAACCCGGTAGCACAGGCGTCTCCCCGGTGACGGGATAATATTGATAACGTCTTGACTTGGTAGCCGCAGGCTACAGGAAATCGTCGCCAAGGGCCCGCCCCGGGCCGTTCAGAAGAATCCGGAGGTGATCGCCGCCTATCTGGGTACGGACTGGCAACTTTAATCTAGCGGGGAATTTAAGCCCTGGGATCGGGGAGGTCAATCCCTGGCGCCGGAGAGTAATCCTCTTTCAGGGGCGGGACTTTGATTTCCAGGGTCCGTACCAAGAGAACCGGCACCCCGGAACGGGAGACCACCTTTTCGGCGACCCCGCCCAGGTACCAGGCCACTGCCCCGGCCCCGTGGGTGCCCAGGACGATGAGGTCGCAACCTTTATCCTGGGCGAAGGCCATGATTTCCCGGGCCGGCGCCCCGTCCACGCAAGTCCAGTCCGCGTCCAGGCCCTGTTCCTGGAGGCCCTTCCCGGCCTCGGCCAGGAAGGTGGAGCAGAATTTTTCCTCCCGGGCCTCGGCGGCCTTGCTGGGCAAGATCCCGCGCTGGCAGACATGGAAGAGGGTCACTTTGGCCTGACTGCACCTGGCAAGCTCTACAACCTTGGGAAGAATCTTCGCCGCAATGTCCGAGCCGTCCAGCGGAACCAAAAGCTTCTTAAACATAAATGCCCTCCTGGTTGACTTTCCCGGGGCCTATGCCAAAATGCCGCCTTGCCGCGGCCCTGCACGGTATTAATTTGAAAGTAAGAACGAGATTGCAAAAAGTCAATTACTCATTCATTGCTTTCCTGGCCGCCGGTCTCCTTCGTTTTTCCGCCTTTATAGAGTCCCCGCTGCAAGACCCGGTGGTAGCTGGTAAAATCTCCCTCTCCCGAGTCGCTTTCCAGGTGTTGGGACATCATCTTGAGTTTGGCGTCCAGGTCGTCGAGGGTATAAACCAGCATGGCCTCCCGGGTCTTGGGCGGAACCGGGGAGCCGAATTCCAGGACGCCGTGATGAGCCAATATGATGTGTTCTAGATGTATGAGCAGGTTGGCGTCGGAGAAGTTCATGGCCCTGGCTTCCTCCCGCACCATCTCCCAGCCCAGGACAATATGGCCCAGGAGTTGGCCTGGGACCGTGAACTCCGGGGCGGCGGGGTTGGTGATTTCCTTGACCTTTCCCAAATCGTGGAGGATGGCGCCGGCCAAGGTTAGGCTGGGGTTGAGGTCGGTGTAGATGCTCAGGGAGGCCAGGGCATGGCGGGCCACAAACCAGGTGTGCTCCAGCAGACCCCCCCGATAAGGATGGTGGTAGAG
>Ga0187874_10003462_pt1 | contig 11013 bp, 14 predicted proteins | sample June2016WEW_16_1_3_FD_132993 | JGI IMG/M metagenome (GOLD analysis project Ga0187874, IMG submission 132993) | Peatland microbial communities from SPRUCE experiment site at the Marcell Experimental Forest, Minnesota, USA - June2016WEW_16_150 | ecosystem: Environmental > Terrestrial > Soil >... | reverse complement strand
TTCCAAGCAGACCGCCGAGGAATTGAAGAAACAGCTCGCCTCCCGCCCCACCACCTATCTGCTGGGCGAAATCGACATCCTTCCGCTGGGCGGCTTCGATTCCTCCTGCTCCGCCATGGCCCAGGGCCCCACGCGCCTGGCCCGCGGCCAGGCCTTCGGCAAGCTGGTCAACGAAAAGTTCGGCGCCAAGCACGAAGTCACCATCGTCCCGCTCTGCGGTCACAACGCCCGATGCATGTTCACCGCCGAAGTGGCTTTGCCGATTCTGTTTCCGAAGCAGTAGGGTAGGGCGCGGTGAGTCGCTCTTTCAGGCTATGAAGGGCGCGCTTGGCCCCGCCCCGGTCGAGAATGCAGGCGTTCTCGAGATCCATCTCAAACCCGGTAAGAAAACATTTGGCCATTGAGAATCTCCTTTTGGGCCTCCCGCTGGAGGACCCTAACCAAAACATAAATCCAAACGCCTCCCGCCGCGCCCCTAAGTTCCATCAGCCGTATGTCTTAGACTCCAATTGCAGATTGCAATTGGAATCCACGCGCGCCATAATGATGGCGGCATGGAATACCTTGCGCCGGACCAGGTTCGCGAGCGCGTAGCTGCCTGCCGGGCCGAGTTGGAAGCGCTTCTGGCGGTGAAAGCGTTGGCTGGAAAGCCCAAGGCGCGCCAGTGGAGATTCCTGCGAGAGGTGCGGGACCTCTCGGTGGAACAGGTGGGCGACAGCACCAGCGTTCCTGATGCATTGGCGCCATATCTGGAGAAGGTAGTTACCGCCGGCATCGATGCGGAGTTCGAAGCTTACGCCGCTCTGCCGGAAATTCGGGTCGAACGAGTCGGACGCTGGTTCGTGGCGAACGGTCCTGCCTACTGTGAAATCGTCAACCTCGTAACACGGCACCAGCAGCGGGGCTGGGTGATCTCGAATCCGTTAAATCCGTCCACTAAGAGGTTACTAGAGATAAGACTAAAGAAACTCGATGGCAAGGAGGCAATCCTTGGAGCCACCGAATATTGGTACTTACGATGGTGGAGCACCAAGGAGCAGACTTACGTGTATCCGTATCGTGAAACTAATCACCAACTCTACATACTCCGCGATCAGCCGGATGGATGGCAGGTTTATCGGAACCTAAGACCATCTCCGCGCTCGTCGGTTCCCTCCCGCTGGCACTCCAAGAGGAGTAAGTCAGCCCGGCCGCCGACCTGAAAAGGGCTTAGTTCCCAGTCTTGCTATTCTGGGAACTGGCCGAAACACATTTGCTCTTTTTAAACCCTAAAGGAGGGGTTTAGATATGAGAACCTTTACACTGAACACGCAAGTGTTCTGTTTTGTCATTGCCGCGCTTGTAGTTGCGGCATCGGCCTACGGCCAGGTCTATGTTCCGACCTCGGCCAACAGCACCGCAATGGTGCAACGCCCCGACGGCACAATCGCCGTCGTGTCACCAGGCTTTGTTGACATCGTTGACCCAGTCACACAGGCTGTGGTTAAGACGATTAGCCTGCCAGCGTTCGGGAATTTTTCTTACCCGACTTGTGCCACCCTGGACACCCAGGGTCGGCTGATAACGCAACTGGGGGCTCCCCCCACGTTTCCCGGTGGCCAAGCCAATGGGTTGCCGGGTGCAATTGTAGTGGATCTGCTTTCCGGAATGGTCCAGGAAACAGATCCGGGTGGTAAGTTTTATACCATCGGCGGCTGCGCTACCGGATCCAACGGCAAGGTGTTGATGACCTCCGATTTTACCAGCACCCCCGCCATGCCCAAGTTGGCGTGGTTGGACACGTCCACTCTTACGTGGACGGTGTTCGGTAACTCGTATGCGCAAGGTTTTACCAGCGCATACAACGTACCGGGAACGGACCAGTTCGTCTTGGTGGACACGGACGGCGTTGTTTACCTGCTAGACGCCACGGGCGCAGTCAAGCAGCTCGGGTTACCAGCACTCCAAGAGGCTGTGGACCTGGGGTCGGTGTGGAGGGATCACAGCTATGACCGGGCCGCCGGCCGGGAGGCCGGAAACCCAAGGAGCCGCTGGGGCTGGTCCCCTCGGCAAGGACAGGCACCCGCGGCGGTCCGCCCATGTGAAAGTCCTCAACGCCGTCTGGAACGGTTCGGGCTACATAAAGCGCAAGACGGCCAACTTCTACGTAGCCGAGGGGCGTGCCGTATTTGCTGGCGAAGACCAACTTCGCCTGATTGAGTCACATCCCAAGAACAGAGCGGCGTCATGGAAGGCGGCGACCGGCTACGAACGCGTGCACCGAATGATGACACTTAGCGAGTTGGCGCATCTTCCGGTGGTACGGCCCGCCCTTCTGATTACGGATCGCTCAAGGCCGGCGCGGCGCAGCTTCGCTGGGCGTAGCGGTGCTGTCCACGTACTTAGGGAGCCAGAACGGTGAACGTCGTACGTCAGGCCGCAAGAGACTTCCGCCTGCCGGACGATGTAACGGAGTTGGATCAGTGGGTGTTATGGCGCGTAGAGTCCGGCAGAGAGGTTCCATATTCGGCTAAGTGGTCCCGGTCTGCCAAGAACCGGGTGGCGCGCTCCGCTCGGTTCTCTGGGGGGGGGAACGTTATACGCCGACGCCCTTTGGGAAATGAGCCAACGGCGAACTGAAATGGGGCGTCCAAGCGCGACTCGCGCGTGCTGCCCGGGAATTTCCGGGGGAATTTGGGGGTGCGGCAGTATCTGGCTGAAGGCTGTGTCACTTAAGACCTTTGTAAATCATTCTGTTAGCCCGTCATTACCAGACGGTTGCGAGCACCATTCGGACCGCCGGAAGTGCCCCGATGAGGTGTTATTCGGGTGCCGCCAGTAGGCCCACAAGAATCGGCCTAAATATTTGAATCAACACTACATAGGCCGGTGTGCGACCGTTCCCGTCACGTCACTGGATGAAATGCCGAAATGTTACGAGCACCCCGTAAGCAACTAATTCCAGGGTAGATACGGAGCTTCAAGAAAACCACAGCCTTTCAAACGGTTTCAGTACGGCCCGCCCGTCCTGAGTTCTGCACTGCTGTTAGCTGTAACAACAAAGGAGATACTTCATGCAAGTTGAAACCTGGCACATCGACAAGTTCATACCCTATCCCAAGAATCTGCGCAAAAATGACGCCGCCATCGATCGGATGGTGGCTTCGATCCGTGAGTTCGGCTTCAAGGTCCCGGTGCTCGCACGCAGCGAGGGAACCGTGGTGGACGGCGACCTACGAATCAAGGCAGCGCGCAAGTTGGGATCGTGGCCCGGCGGCGACACGGCCGGAATCCCTGTGATCCTCTGCGACGAGTGGACACCGGCGCAGGTGAAGGCTTTCCGGTTGATGGTCAACAGGTCGGTCACCTGGGCCGACTGGGACGAAGCCGAACTTACTCGGGAACTCCAAGAGATCAAAGAATCGGGTTTCAACCTCGATCTAACCGGCTTTGACCCTGGCGAAATCGATGATCTGCTGGCCATCCCAGTTGACGACGAGCAGGCAAACGCCGCGCCGCCACTTCCCGACCATCCAGTGTCCCGTCCTGGCGACCTATGGCTCTGCGGCAATCGGTCCCGCCAACACCGTGTCCTGTGCGCCGACGCCACCGACCCGGAGGCGGTTTCACGTCTGTTGGGTGAGCGTAAGCCGTTGCTTATGACAACTGACCCACCGTATGGAATTGAGCTCGACTCCGAATGGCGTGACCGCGCGGGCCTGAATGGCCGCGGACCTGCCGAAGCCAGCTACATGGCGCATCGAACCGAGGGTCACACTGAAACAACGATCTCGGGGGACACCCGGGCGGATTGGTCCGAGGCCTTCGAACTGGTGCCGAGCATCCAAGCCGCCTATGTTTGGCACGCCTCGGTCTTCACCCGCGAGGTTCTCGATGGGCTTCTGAGGAGCGGGTTTCTATATCCTCAGCAGATCATTTGGAACAAGGGTCGGACCGTGCTCACGCGGACTCATTACTGGTACCAGCACGAACCCTGCTGGTACGTTCGGAAAAAGAACGCTCCCTGGTACGGGAAGGCAGGGGAGAACTCGACAATCTGGGACTCGCCGTCTCCGAAGTTCATGATGGGCGGGTCGGACGAAGAGAAGTTCGATCACCCCACCCAGAAACCGGTCGACTTGATGCGACGCCCGATCCTGAACCACACCAAGCGGGGTGAGCTGGTCTACGACTCGTTCCTGGGCAGCGGAACCACCCTGGCGGCGGCGGAACTGACCGAGCGCGTGTGCTGCGGAATCGAGCTGGATCCGAAGTACTGCGACGTGATTATCCAACGCTGGCAAGGGCTAACCAACAAGAAGGCGGTGCTCGACGGCCTCGGCCGGACGTTCGAAGAAGTCGCTGAGGAGCGGCTGACGAAGGCCCCCGGAATCCAGCAGTGCCACGAGAAGATTGCGGCTCCAGAGAGGCGCAGAATTCCGCGCCGGCCACCCGGATCTGGAGGGATTGTACCGGGCGCTGGCCGATTGGTCAGGAGAACTCCCGATACTCACTGGAAAAGGTGACCTGGAGCAGAAAAGCCCGCCGCGGCGCGTGGCCGGGCGGGCAGAAGAGGAGGCGAACAATGTTAGCGGCTGATCGAATACACGCGCTCACCGTCCTCACGCTTGGCGGACTGGATTTTGAAGCCCATCTTGGTGCCGAGTGTGCCGCTGAGGAAGCCGCGGACGCTGTGAGACTGCCAGCCGGTGGCCTTCCTCAGTTCGGCCAGGCTGGCGCCTTTGGTACGGCTGATCAGTTCCAGCACTTTGGCGCCTTTGCTTCCCGGGCGAAAGGTACCGGATTCCTTGGCGCGGGCAGGCCGGGGGGCCTTCTTGGGCTGGGCTGCCTTCGCCGCGGGGGCCTTTTTGGCGGTTTTCGCGCCCTTGGGCGCGCCCTTTTTCTTGGTGGCGTCCTTCGTCGAGGAGCCCTTCTCGGGCGCAACGTGCGCGCCCTGTGCCGCAACGGCGGCGTTTTCTTCGGTATCGGTGGCTTCTAGGTCGGTCATGTTGGTTTTATTGGTCCTTTCTGCGCTTGTTATGCGCGCATGATGATTCATCACTCTGAAGCCGACCGTAAGCAAGTCGAATCTGCACCTGACTCAAGAATTTAAGGGAGAGTTACTAACATGTCTGAACCCCTGATCATGCGGCGAGCACGCCAGCGGGAACAGTTGATTCTCGCGTTGCTACAGCAGCCTGGAATGGAGAAGGCGGCGCAATCCATCGGGATATCTGGCGTCACCGCCTGGCGAATCAGCAAGACCCCGGGATTCCAAGAGGAGTACCGGCAGGCGGGTCGGGAGGCCTTTGCCCAGTCGCTCGGGCGGCTTCAGCAGGCGGCCGGCGCGGCCGCGGCGACGCTACTGAAGGTCATGCTGGACGCCACCGGCCCGGCCGCCAGTCGGGTTCGTGCGGCCGACTGCATCCTGGAGCATGCGGCCAGTGCGCTGGAACTGGAAGACATCCAGGTGCGGCTGGCAAAGCTGGAGCAAATGGAGAAGGATCGGGCCGCGCAATCCAGTGGCGGGTCTCCGTGTGGCCCGGCGTCAGACCTACTCCCCAATGCGTCGGACGGCTGCAGCAGGCTGCAATGAGGGGGGATCTGCAGAGTCTCCCTGACGTGAGCGCAAGTTGAGACGGGCAAGGCACATTCGCTAGGAGGAGTTCACACAACTTGACAAGCCTTCAAAGACGCCTTAAGAGACTCGAAGTGAATCTGAACGATCCGAGCGGTCTCGTGCCAGACTCTCAGCAGTGGTTGGAATACTGGCTTCGGCAGGTCTACAACAGATGCCTGACGGACCAGGAGCAAGGAGAACCCGATCGCATCACGGTTTTTCGCGAGGTCATGGAGCGTGCGAACAAACGCGCTTCTTTGGCCGGTGGGACGCCAGTTGGCCGGCGGGACTCGAGTGATCGACAGATGAATGCGGCTCAGAAACCAGGGTCGGCAAAACGGCCCGGACCAGACTGAAACGCGTCAGACACAACCCTGACCGCGGCCCGCCCCCAAACTGGACCACGAGATCATGCGCCGGGCGGCGACATGCATATCCGAGGAGGAACGCAAGAGGTGGCGGTTTGGCACAAGCTCACGGCTGTGCTGGGCGCTCATTACCTTTCTGCAACCCAGCTTGCCGATTGCGGAGTTCCGCCATCGATTCGGGATACGCCACGGCCGAGGTATACGCCTAGGCGCGGCAGCATGGCGGCGCCCGTGCGGTGGTGATCAAGGGCGATGCGCGGGCGAAACAGTAGAGCCCACTCAGAACTAACCATGTCCGAAACCATCACAAATAGCGGCGCCAGTGGGCAACGCGAGGTGCTGCCGGGGCGACTCGGCAGCCGCATGTCCGTGGAAGAGATCGCACGCCGGTTGGACGTCGGGCGCCTGGCGGTGTACGCGATGCTTGAGGGCGGGGTCATTCCCGGCGTCCGTGTCGGCCGGCGTTGGATCATCACCCGACAGGCCTACGAGCAATGGGAGCGCACTTGTGGCACGCAGCGGCGCTGGACTTGAAAGGCAAACAGAGGTAACGGTGGTGCACTGATGCCGGTCCATAAATACACCTGTCGTGGTTCCGCCAAGACCGCTTGGTTTTATAAATTCAACTTGCCCGGATCAACGCGGGCGAACCGTCACATTATCCGCGGGTGGGGCTTCGCAACCAAGAGGGCGGCCGAAGATGCCGAGCGGGAACGTTACGCCGAGGAACAGCAGAAGATCGAGCTGGCGAAGGCCGGTGCTGGCGTCGCCGCAGCAGCGCCCAAAACACTCTCCATGCTTCTGCAGGAGTTCTTGCGCCTGCACGCGGCGGAGAAGTTGGCGCCGAAGACCATCGAGCGGTATCGCGAACTGGCTGCGTACCTGGCTCCCGAGCTGCTCGCGATGCCAGTCGCCGACGTTACGCCGCTGCATTTGAGTCGCGAGTGGAGTCGGCTCTTGAAGAGCGGAGGACACACGCGCCGGAATAAGACACCGCGCCCGTTGAGCGCGAAAAGCGTCCGGCACATTGCCGGCCTGGTCTCCAGCGCTTTCTCGCGTGCGGAGAAGTGGGGGCTGGTCCACAACAATCCCGTCTCTCGCAGCGAACCGCCGGTTCCGAAAAAACACCGTGGCCTCGCGCTCACCCCGGCGCAGCAGGCATTGGTGTTCCAGTCGGCGAGCGGCCCGTGGTGCATGCCAACGTTCCTCGAAGTCTCGGCTGCCACCGGCGCGCGTCGCGGTGAAATCCTGGCCCTCCGCTGGTCGGACCTCCGGGACGGATGCGCCATGATCGCGCGATCCTTAACCCAGACCGAGGACCGGCTGGAATTCAAGGACCCGAAGACGCCCGAGAGCGTGCGCCCGATCAGTCTGCCGGAGTCCACGCTCACGGCGCTCGACCAGCACCGCCAGCAGCAGACTGCGTTTCGCGCGCAGTTGGGTCCTGATTACCGCGCCGACCTCGACTTGATTTTCGCCAACCCAGACGGCACGCCGCTGAAACCTGATTCGATCTCGTCGACCGTATCGCTGCTGTTCCGCCGGCTGAAGCTACCGAAGGGTGCGTCCCTCCACTCGCTGCGCCACACCCATGCATCGTTGCTGCTGGCCGATGGAGTGGACTTGGCGACCGTATCGGAACGGCTGGGCCATTCCTCGGTCCGCGTGACGGCCGACATCTACTCCCATGCAATCCGCGGACGCGACCAGGAGGCCGCACGGCGGTGGGACAAGCTCATGAGCCCGAACGGCGGGTCGCGCGAAAAACCCACCGGTGTAAACTGACTCTCATGGAAGAGGCCACACGGCATGGATGACGAAGACGTCCGCCTGGGAAGAAATCTCGGTGTTGGAGTGTCTGGCGGTGGAGGCGGCGCGCCCGGTGAGTATTGAGAGAGCAAAAACGCGCTGGCGGGCGACAAAACTACACCGGCCCACCGTGTCTCAAAAAGGGTAAGTTTTGGCATATCGCCGGAACCCGCGCCAATCGCGGGGTTGACGTGTGTCAAATGCCAGGGTCGAAATGGAACGCTGGCCTCCTCGCACGCGGGCAACTTCCCAGATCGGACATATGGCCCGCGTGAGGCCACTTTCCGAGATGCCCGTGATGGCGTTCTTCCGCTCGGAACTGACCACTTCTCCGCAACGGTGAGAAGGGGGGACAAGTTACCTAGTCCAACAAACTCTAGCTATTCCAACGTGAACTCCTTCGGATGCAGGGCCGGGAGCGGGGCGAGCGTGTTCTGGCGGTCGTCCTTCAGCACGGGCACAATCCGCAGCCGCATCCCAGCGACATCCGGAGCACCGTTCTGTTTCGCCGTCGCCACGAAAGCCCGTATGGCGGCGACCTGCGCGTCCAAACGCGTCTCCACTTCGCGCGTCAGCGCCGCGGCATCCTCCCATTGCACCACCGTCCGCCGCGTGAAAACGTGCTGGGCGTCCACCAGGCCTCCGTGGTTCCAGGCCCCCAGGTATTCCAGGCGGAATTGTTCCTGGCCGGGGTCGCGCCAGGTCCCTAAGACTCCCACCGGAGGGACACCGCGCCTGAAGTAGACGTTGTGCGGGCCGGCCACCAGCAGCGCTCCTTCGCTGGGCCGATCTTCGATGTAGTACAGGCCGGCCGGCGGGAAACCCTCAGGCCACTTCGGCGCGGCGCCGGATGCAATTGACCCGCCAGACCCGCTGCCCGGCTCTCGGGACGCGCCCTGGCGGACATCGAAGGTGTGCGTGATCCGAATTTCCTCCAGCGTTTTTGTGAAAAACCGCGCGGACCGCATGCCGAACAGCAGGTTGTTAACCGCCAGCCAATAGAGGTCCTGGTGCGTCAGCTCGTCTCGCATGGCAAGCAGCGTGTCTTCCGTCCCTTGCTGGCGCGAGAGCAGGATCAACGCCGGCTCCCGCCATCGGCGTTCGAACGGCATAAACGCGTCAATCGGGACCGCGCCATCGACCTCGATCAGCGCATCGAACAGGCCCGCGACGTACGAGAACTCGGGGGAAAATATGTGGGCATTGGCAAGCGGTTGGGCAGCGCGGAGCCGTTCCACAAGAATGTCTCGCAGGCCCGGGTCGCGCAGACGTCACGCGTAGTACGCGCCCCACGCTCGGTCCGCCAGGCTTTGGGAGCTGAGGAGTTCTCTCGCGCGGGCCGCATTGGCGTCGGCGGACGGGGTCTGCGCCGGCAACACAAGGGCGGCCGCCAACAGGATGGTCGACAGCCGTGCCGTAAGCATAACGTTGTGCATGCACGGTATGACGGATGACGAAGTACCGCTGTTACTTCAAACTCCTGCGCAAGGTCCCGGCTACACCTGAGCCGCGCTGCGATTCACCTATCCGGCGCCAACTTTAGATCAAACCTGCCCGAGCAGATTCACGATTCCCGATATGTGGGTTTCTCGTACAGTGGCCCATTTGCCAAATGTCAGCATAGTCGCTCTCAGGACCGGCTGCCACGCGGATGCAGCTCAGCCCGAGGACAACGCGAGCAACAACAGTTCTGGTCAGATTCTGTTCAGCTGATCGCGAAGTTCCTTGCCCGGTTTGAAGAACGGGATTCTCTTCGGGGGCACTTCAACGTGTGCACCGGTCTGGGGATTGCGCGCAATACGCCCATGCCGTTGGCGCGTCTTGAAGGTGCCGAATCCGCGAATCTCCACCTTCTCGCTGGCCCGCAGTGCCCGAACGATGCTGTCCAATATCGTGCGAACGACGATATCCGACTCCTTCAATGGCAACTCGACGGCTCGGCAAACCGCTTCAGTCAGGTTCGCCCTGGTCATCCGGAACACCCTGATTGCATCACGGAAAAGAGTATCACAGTGTTCCTTTGTGCCCCGGACGCCGGCATATCCACTATGGTCGGGCACCACGGAAAGAAATGGGCTACTGGGGGCGCAGAGATCACCCCGGCATATTTGAATGAGCGCACGCAGGGGCTCCGGCCTCCGCTGGCTCCGCCGTCTTGCCGTAAAGGTCGAGCCGTTCTGTTTTCGGTAGGCGGCCCAGCGCTTTTCGAGCGTCTTCACTTGCTCGGCCGGCGCCATACCGAATCGGCCGAGCGACAAGATCATGGCCCGGACGGTGACGTCGGGTTCGGCTGCTTCGCCAACATGTCCGCACCGCGAGCACCTGACAACAGGAGGACGGATGTGCCGCTCAGCCCGAATCTGGTGCAGCATGGTGTCGAGCTCGTCGCGCAGCTCAATTAGCTCGGCAAACGGCAGGCCGGCTCGCCACCGAGCCCGGAGGGTCTAGCATCTCTGGAAACCACGTTCTTTGAGGGTCACCAGCGGGCATTTCGCCTCCATTCTAATCCCTCCCCCGGCACTTTCCGCTGTGCCAATTTCGGGCAACTGGCCCGAAACGCCGGCGGGCTACTTCCCCCAACGGGACTTCATGTTCCTTTGGCCCTCACTTCCGCGGCTAGGGCGTGATACGCTCATGTAACTTTCGGCCTTGTTCTCGACGAGTTCACAACGGCTGCGCGGAGTGGGAGGAATCTATGAAGCCCTTGCCAATACTTGGATCGTTGCAGTCTCATTCCATCTGCGAGCTAAATCCATCGGTGTCGAACCTGTGGACTCTCTGACAGTCGGGTCCGCCTGCAAGCCGATAAGGGTTCGTAGCGCAGACGGGTAACCAAGGAACACCGCTCCGTCGTCGAGGAGTACCCTGAGAGAATCACGATGAAGGTCGCCGATGCGTAGCAGAAACCGTCAGGCGGACTTCTTCCGGACGGCCGCCATGTTCATCAGCGCGGTGATATCGGCGTTCGGAGAGATTGAAACGTAGCGAGCGGGAGTCGGCGCGGTCGCCAGTTCAAACCACTGCTCGTTGAGCCGCCCTCCCACGAACAGAAGGAACGTCAGTCCAGGTATCGTAAAGCTGTGGAAGTGGAACCCATTCTCATTGCGGCCTTCCGGAGCGTTCATAAACTCAGCCAGTTTAACCAGGCTCGATATGCGAATGACGAGGATCACACGTGGAGGGAACGCTGCTTCTCCCGTGAGGTAGAGCCGTATCGGTTCCAGATACGGACCGAGA
>Ga0187874_10003459_pt1 | contig 11014 bp, 13 predicted proteins | sample June2016WEW_16_1_3_FD_132993 | JGI IMG/M metagenome (GOLD analysis project Ga0187874, IMG submission 132993) | Peatland microbial communities from SPRUCE experiment site at the Marcell Experimental Forest, Minnesota, USA - June2016WEW_16_150 | ecosystem: Environmental > Terrestrial > Soil >... | reverse complement strand
TCAAAACATTATCCCAACAGATGAAGGATTGAACCCCAAAGGCCCAAAGTACTTATAAGGAGAGCCGTGAACGAACTATTGAACCCGTTTCTGGCGACTACGGAGGCATACGCTTATGCCTAACCAAGGTTCAAAGAATCCCAGAGTTTACTCTGGGAACATCAATCCACCAGCAATACATGGCGAAGTAGTTGCTGGGAGAGCGGCCAAAGTACGCAAACAACTGAAAGATTTATCTGGCGACATCAAGGCTTCTACTTTTGATCTTGCCGATCTTCTGTTCGAAGCGCAAGAAAACAACTATCCCGCAGCATGGGGCTTTGCTTCTCTGCTTGATTATGCAGCCAAGGAATTAGGGCTAAAGGAGCGCAAGGCTCAGTATCTGACACGCACCGTGAAAGTCTGTCGTGCAGTGGGCCTAACACGAGAGCAGTATGAACCTGCTGGAACCAGCAAACTGAGGGAGATCACAACACTCAACCCAGATGGCACCTACTTCAACCCTGTCACGCATGCCAACGAAGACTTGGACGAGCACATTGTACGGCTGATTCTAGATCACGATAAATTGACTGTGGATCAGACCAAGATGGAAGTTGCGCGGCTCAAAGGGCAAGTAGGAAAAGACCGCCGCGTGATCCGTAGTTATGCAACAGACATCACAACATGGACAAACGTCATCAGCGAAGCGATAGAAAAGGCACGGCGCTACCTTGGTAGTCAAGGTCGTGATGATGAAGGCAATGCAAAGGAGTACTCAGAGGGAGCCTGTTATGAGTGCATCTGCGCAGCCTTCAATGCAGACCCGAATTACGACGAAGACCCCGGTGAGAGACCTGATGTAACCGAGGCTCCGCAAGCACCACCACCATTACCTATGGAGGAGAACTTCTAATGTGCGAACTATGTGACGCTAAGGAAAGAATCAGAGACTTGGAGCATGACAAGATAAGGACTCTATACAGCACAGGAAAATTCACCTACTATGCACTCACCATGAGTGTGCTAGACCGTGACCATTGGAAGTGTCGCTCCTGTGGATCGCGCAATGCCCTTCACGTCCATCACATTATTTTTCGGTCCCAGCAAGGGCAGGACGAAGCATGGAACCTTATCACGCTTTGCAGCGCATGCCATAAAGGTATCCATGTAGATGTGTGCAAAGGCATTATGGGTCTATCTATTGTCTTACCTGCTGATGCTAATGCAGAGGTCAAGTTCGTACGTGCCGTTGGATGGAAACCATGAACGGACGTTGAGGAGCGCAATCCCAGAATTTATTCTGGGTTAGCGACGGTCTTAGACCAGAAAGGAGGACATATGATTCAATACCAACTCAAGTTGCGGATGTGCAAGTCACAAGAACAACAATGCGAACAGTTTCTCTATCACCTGTCCTCTGTCTGGAACTGGGCGGTGAGGAAGATAGAACTCAGTGCCAAAGACCACATCTATTTCTCTAAGATGGAGTTTCAGAACCTTCTCGCCAATCATAGTGAGAGGATGGGAATCCCAAGCCACACGCTACAAGGCGTCATCTGTACCGCTCACGACGCTTGGAAGAGATGCTTCAAGAAGATTGGTGGTAAGCCACGGCTCAAAGGTATGAGGAACAAGATGACGAGTATCCCTTTTCCTGACCCAATCAGGGCACCGAAGGGAAATCGCATCACTTTGCCGTCTATTGGGAGTGTGCGATTCCACAAGATGGAAATACCTGAAGGCAAGATAAAGTGCGGGAGAGTCGTCAAGCGTGCATCAGGTTGGTATCTCTGTCTGTTCATTGATGCAGAACGCAAACCAATCGAGCGTGTAGCATCGGGACAGATTGGGATAGACCCAGGGTTCTCGAACTTGCTCACGACATCAGATGGAGAGGTTATCGAGCATCCAAGGGAGTTGGAAGCAGCCGCAACACGACTGGCACAAGCACAGCGTGGTCACGATAAGCAGTTGGCTGCGAGAATCCAAGAACGGATTGCCAATCGCAAGAAGGACAGGAATCACAAACTCACGACACGGTTGGTGTCGGAGAATATTCTCATAGTTTGGAGCAAGGATAATCACAGAGGTATAGCAAAGAAGTTTGGGAAGAGTGTGAGCAGTTCAGCCCACGCACAGATTCGAGGAATGCTGTCGTACAAGTCGCCCACAAGCGGTACGACGTTCATCGATACTGCTTCCAAGGATTCCACCAAGACTTGCAACATCTGCCATAAGCCAACAGGCCCAAGCGGACTTGCAGGATTGTCGGTAAGAAGTTGGGTGTGTAGGGGCTGTGGAGCCTCGCACGATAGAGACGTAAACGCCGCTATCAATACGCTCAACTTCGGGGCAGGGTGTGCCCACGAGGTGGCCTATGCGTAACAGCAATGGTCAGTCAGGAATCCCAGAGTTCCACTCTGGGAGCATCAAGCGCGTAGTCGCGCTGTTCCTTTTACTGATATTGTCCTCTGGATTCGCGGAGGGAAAGCGTCACAGAAACTCGAAACCCTACTTCGCAGCACTACCCCCAAGCCGTGCTTTACTCCTACTCCAGAATCAGATGATCAATCAGATGGGGTTGGTCCGCATTGGAGATGAGCGAGAACTGAAACGAATGGTAGAGGCGGAAGAACTTGTGGCCCTCCCCAATACAGACGCAGTGAAAATCGCGCCAAGTCTTCCGCATAATAGACGCTACGTCCTGCCGATGACTCATGACTTCATCGTGCGACTGGCGTCTGACTACTACGCCGAGTTCCACCAGCCCCTAACGGTGGACTCGGCTGTGCGGCCAGTGACCGTACAGAAATGGCTACGCAGACGCAATGCGAGTGCCGCGCCAATCAACGGGGAAACAGCAAGCAGTCACGAGGCTGGGTGCACCATAGACTTCTCTCGGCACATGACTAAAGCACAGACGAAATGGATGGAACAAAGATTGCTCACGTATAGCTACCTTGGATACGTGATCGTTGAGGAGGAAAAAAATTGCTTCCACGTAATGGTGACAACCAATGCAAGCCTGCTGCTATAACCACAGCAGAAGCAAAGTTCAAAAATGAGCACAAACTGTGCAGGACATCAACAAAGCAAAGAATAAATGGGAACGAGCACAGGTTGAGTTCTTCGGCTATGATTGCAACCTTATCCAAATCAAACCGTGTGAAGGAGCACCAAATGGAGGGTGAGTTGACCTGCAAGGCGATGGACAAAGACGAAACCATCGCATATGATTTCTGGACAATCAAGAGCGAGCACGCCTTCAAAGAGGCAAAGGCACATGACTTGACCGTTGTCCTGCCCGAATCCAACCAGCTACTGCTCGATATAGACACACCTGAGGACGAGGCTGTGTTCAACAAGAACCTGCCGAAATTCCAAGACCATGTGTGCGAAGTGTCTGGGTACGAGAAGCGGACCTCTCGCAATGGCAACGTTCACATCTACGTGACGTTGGCACGGGATGTGACCAACGAGGAGCGCATCACGTTCCAGTCTTTCCTCGGCTCTGATCAGACGCGGGAATTGCTGAGCTACATCCGTGAGATCAACGGCGATCCGCATCCAACTCTGTTTATCGAGAAAAAATCTGTTCTTCTGTTAGGAGATGGCAATGCAACAGATCAACGCTAACAATAGTCCAATCACCTACGCAGTGCTCATGGCAGCACTACGTGCCGAATAGGAGGTTCCTATGGCACTCTCGCTACGTGAACGCCAAGTAGAATGCTTGGACGCAATCCGCAACGAATACTTAGCGGGATGCTACCAGCAACTCGTTGTAGCCGCCACGGGAACAGGCAAGGCGGTGATCATAGCGAATATAAAGCGCGAGATGGCAGACCTCCTGCCGGGAAAAATGCTGGTGTTCGCACACCGCGAAGAATTGATTGAACAGTTGATTGCAACGATGAAAGAATGGAACCCGACCATGAAGGTCGGTAAGGAGATGGCAGATGCCTACGCCGACGTGGACTGCGATATTGTTGTGTCTTGCAATGCCAGCATTGGCCGCGATGGTGCTTCTCGGTTATCTCGGTTCGGTAACTTTGACTACGTGGTTTGCGACGAGGCTCATCACTCCATTGCCACGACTTACCTCAACGTCTTCACGCAAACACAGGTACTCAACCCCGAATCGACGCGGCTGCTGGTAGGTTTCACAGCAACACCTAAACGTAAGAACCTAACGCGCAACCAGAAGAAACAACTGACTGTGCTGGACGACGAAGAGTTGCTGTCCCTGAAATCGGTGTATCGTAAGATCGTGTTCTCGTACCCAATACGGAAGGCCATAAAAGAGGGCTGGCTTGTTCCTCTACGTGGGTACCGTTTGAAAACTAACATTGACCTATCGCAGATCAAAACCACGGCAGGTGACTATCAGCAGGATGAACTGGAAAACACAGTGAACACTCCAGAGCGCAATGCAGCGATTGTCAATGCATGGCGCAAGGACTGTGAGAATCGCCAAACTGTAGCCTTCTGTGTACAGATACAACACGCTAAGGATATGGCCGAGGCGTTCCGTAGAATGGGCGTCAATGCTCAGGCTGTATGGGGAGTGGACCCAGATCGTGCTCAGAAATTGAAGATGCACCAGAACAAAGAAATCACAGTGCTGTGCAATGCACAGTTACTTACGGAGGGATATGACGACTGGAGAGTATCTTGCATTGTCGATGCCGCTCCAACTAAAAGCCCTACCAAATACACCCAATGCATCGGGCGCGGCACACGTCTTCAAGCCGGAACAGGTAATCTACTTGATGCCATCGGAAGAGGGCTTTCACTTGAGAAAAGAGATTGCATTGTCCTTGATGTTGTGGACAACAACAAGCGGTGTTCCCTCGTTACCCTACCTTCGTTGGTCGGGCTTAACCCGGAGATGGACTTACAAGGCAAATCTGCTACAGAGGTTATTGAAAAACTGGAAGAGTTTCAAGAAAAGTATCCTACAGTAGACCTGTCACAACTGACCGACATCACCAAGGTCGATGCCTATATTGAAAGCCTTGACCTGTTCGCCGCACCTTATACGGAGGACGTAGAGAAGTACTCCAAACTGACGTGGATGGCCTGCTCTGATGGGTCATATGTGCTCCAAATTCCTGAGAGCAAGATGCTGAAGGATGCAAAGGCATTCTCACAGTTCAAGCACGAGCGACTAAACATCACGCCGAATGATCTGGATGAGTTCGAGTTGTCCATATCTTCGGTGGGTCTAGATGGAAAACGCTTAGGCATCTATAGCACACTCAAAGAGGCATTCGAGTCCGCAGATGAGGTCATGCAACGCTGCCGACCTGACCGCATGCAACTTGTACGCCGAGAAGCAGAGTGGCACACATATCCTGCTTCGGAGCCAGCGAAGAAACTACTTCGTTCTTTGAGTAAAGACAGACCTGTGTTATACTGTCTGTGTCCCAATCCAACTCATAAAGCACTGCCGATCCTATGTCCGGTATGCAAGATGAAGACAGGGATTACGGCTGGGCAAGCATCCGTAGCAATCAACCTTTTGAAATCAAGGAGAAAAAAATGAAACCATTCAGCCGTATGGAAGCAATGCAAGGCAAACCCGTAGTCACTCGCAGAGGTAAGAAACTGGTATGGCTCATAGAAGTTCCCTCTAAATTCTACGTGACCTACCCATTGATAGGTCTAATTGAAGGGGAAGGATGCCCTGATACGTTCACCACTGATGGTTTCTATTTCGATAACCATGATGAAACTTCTAACGACCTGTTCATGGGTACGGTTATAAAAGAAGGATGGATTGCTTATGGCCTTTGGAGTAGAGAGGGTACACAGGTTAAAGATGGTGCACACCTTACTGCTTTATTTTGCACCCATGTATGGGAAACAGAAGAACAGGCAGTAGCATACTTCAAATCCGCCAATTGTAACGCCGCTCCACTAGGCATAAAGAAGATCGTGTGGGAGGAGTAAGCATGGCAATCCCAGAGATCACCGCACAGCAGGTTGCATTGCTGATTGAAATGGTGCAAGGCTTGGGAGCCTTCTCTCAAGCCACACCCGATCCCAAACTGGACTCAGCGAAAGACTATGAAGCTGCCATGGAAATTGTACGGGACAATGAGCAGCTAGTGATCCTCGGTCTACTCAAGGAAATCACTGACACGCCAACTTGCAAAGAAAAGTTAGTCACCATGTTCGCAATGACCGGACGCTTGTTCCGCATCTTCGAAGTAACTGACATCACGCGCAGATTGTTCGACGGCGTGAACCGCACCATTCAATAGGAGATCAATGAATAAGGCTGTACCAGCAGAACTAAGCAAAAGCGCAGCAATGGCGTTTGTTATCTCCCAAGGATGGAACTGGGAAGGCCCCAATGGTGGGCAAATCAACATAGAAGTTTGCCCTTTCTGTAAAAAAGGCGAGTTCAAGTTTTACATAGCAGTATGCGATCCCGAGGAGTCAACACGCGATGGACTATTCTTTTGTCACCATGGCTCCTGTCAGAAAACAGGAAATCTCCGCACGCTGCAAGAGACTCTTGGTCTTAGAGTGGCTGGAGTCGATTCTCGTAAGGAATGGGCGGGAAATCGCGGAGAACAGGAACAACTGCCTGACGCTGCTATGTGCTATGCGAATCTTCTCGCTGATGCAGAAGCCATGGATTACCTCCTACACGTTAGGGGCTTTTCTAAGGAAATCATTGAGCGACAGAAACTCGGCATCGTTCCCCAACGATTCTTTCGTGAAGCCGGAACTGTCAAAGCGTTGGTAATCCCATATCTTGTGAACGGCAACGTAGTGTTCGCAAAGTATCGCACATTGCCTCCTGCCCCAAAAGACTTTACATCTTCTACAGGTTGGGATGCTCCGCTGTACAATGGGGAAGTGCTGAATGAGACGTTGAACGATGTGGTCTTCGTAGAGGGAGAAACCAATACCATCTCTCTGTTGAACTTCGGCATCAACAACGTTGTAGGTGTGCCGGGAGCGAACATCAAGAAAGCGATGTGGATTGAGCAGTTGGACAAAATGATCGAGAATGGTCTGCGCGTCTACATCCTATATGATGATGACAAGGTAGGCCGCAAGGCAGCACAGGAGATTGCATCGCGTATTGGCTTCGATAAGTGCTGGCGTTTACAACTGCCCCGCTTTGAAGTAACCGTTCCTATTGACCAGTGTAAACTGTGCGATGAGCATGGTTACCAGATCAAAGCAGGAACAGACAAGCAGGTGCCATGCACACACACACGCCCCGGTAAGGATGTAAATGAGTGGTTTCAACTTGGCGGCGGTACAATCGAGAAATTCGAGGAATTGAAGAAGAATGCCACGCTGTTCGACGTAACAGGTGTGACCTCCACCGGAGACGCCCTACAGCAACTTGAAGATGAGTTGAATGGTAAGGTCGATCTGGCCCCCACGTACATTACAGGTTGGCCTGAGTTGAACAAGTTGATTGGCTTTGAAGATGGCGATGTGATCGACATTGTAGCACCAGAGAAAGTAGGCAAGACCACCTTCGGGCTGAATCTACTTGAACACATGGTCAAGTCATACAATGAAGACGGCCTGCTAGTCTGCCTAGAAATGACACAGGCGCGACTGGCGCGTAAATGGGTAGCACATGTCACTCAGTTCGAAGATGTAATCACCCAGCCGGGAACACCTGAGTCCAAGGCGAAGTTGATGGAATTGAAGAAGGCCGTTGGAGACGCAAAGCAAATCATGCAATCTCGCGGAGCCGATCTGTACTTCGCATACCCACAACTGGTAAAAGAACCAGAGGATGTTTTCAAACTCATCAGAGACTGCATTAGGCGTTATAGTGTCAAATGGGTATTGTTCGACAACGTACAACGCTTGTGTGATGACACTCTGAAGAACCAAGGGCACCGTACAGTACACCTGTCACAAATCAGTAAAGGCTTTGCAAAATTGGCAAAGGACTACCGCATCAAAATGATTCGCATTCTGCAACCGAAGCGCATTGAAAAAGGCCAGATCATTACCACAAACGACGTGGACGGCAGCAGCCAAGTAGCAAAAGACTGCGACGGTATGATCACGATGTGGCGCAGCGTTGTGTGTGAGATGAAAAAAAGCGAATATGAGGAGGCAGCAATTGGCTTCAAAGAAACGGATACCTCATTCGATCCGAAAACTAAACTCACTGTCGGACTTTCTAGATATAGTGCTGGAGGATCGTGCTATGTCCTTTGTGATGGTGCACGATCAACTTTTCGTTCGTACAACGAAGAAGAAAAGTCACGTCTCAACACGAATCTCCAAAAATTCAATTCAGTGATTCCCATGGAGAACGGTCAACAAGTCCCAGTCATTCCTATATCAGAGGTGAAAATTTGAAGAAACCGAAGCGGTGGAACGCTAAGCGTAAATGTGGGTTCTGCAAGACCACTTTTCCTTCGCAGAGACTTTACAATCGTCATGTGAACACCTGTGATGAGAGACCACGGAGGAAGCGATGAATACCCTACAGCAAGTGCTTGATCAGTACGTGAGGCACATCGTGCGTCTCACTAAGAAAGCACCCAGCCATGCACGTAGCAAAGGCATCGCTTACTACATAGCGGCTGCGGAGCGCGTCAATGCACTGATGAACGCGCCCACTCCAGCGTGGGTACTGGCACAGTTCAAGAAGAGGTCAGCATTTGACTAACACTTTGGGACCGAGTGATAATTCGGTCCCGCCATTTTCATTTATGGAGAAAACATGAGCAACAGCACCCATAGAGTAGACATAATACGCATTGATGAAATCCTACCGCATCCAAATGCTGATTCTTTAGGCATCGTGTACATCGGAGGATACCAATGTGTTGTGAAGAAGGACAATTTCCTAGTAGGAGACCTTGCATTATATATTCAGCCTGACACAATCGTACCTGCCACTGAACCATTCAAGTTCCTGTGGGCAGACCGAGAGTTTGCTGATGGTACAATTCCTGAGCGTTTGCGTAGGATCACCGTACGGAGATTTCGTAAGGAATGGTCCGAGGGACTGTTGATGCCACTAAAAGACTTCCATGAGTTGTATAATTGGAACAACCAGCACGCGGCAGGTGGTCTAAGTGGCTATGACTATTACATAGGAACTCCCAAAGTGTCCGAAGGTGATGACGTGGCTGAACTGCTTGGGTTCACGCATTACGAGGAACCTGAGCCTGTCCCTAACATTAACCGAGGGCAGCAATACAAGGGCCTGCCAAAATCGCTACGTGGTTGGTTCTGGTATATCTTGGCAAAGTTGCATATCTACCGCCCTGCTGTTTACGGAGCCGATCAGTGCAAGGCTCCCAAGCAGTTCTGCCCAGTGTATGACGTAGAAGGGTTCAAGAATTACCCACGCACATTCTCTGCGGACGAAGATGTAATCGTTACTGAGAAAATTCATGGTAGCAACGCACGGTACATCTTTACCAGTGCAGATCAGAAGATGCACGTAGGATCACACAACTACTGGAAGTCAGAGAAGTCTACCTGCATCTGGCGCAGGGCACTCAAGGAGTTTCCGTGGATCGAAGCATTTTGTCGCGCATATCCTAACCATACAGTGTACGGAGAAATTGTCCCAACACAATCGGGATACCGATATGGCTGCAAGGAGAATGAAATTAAGTTCTTTGTGTTCGACGTGTTGAAACCAGATGGCACCTATTACGACAAGGCATGTTTGTTTAGTAACGAGTACATTGACCACAGCAAGTTAGTACCTATCCTTGGTGTGGGTAAGTTTGATCTCGAAGCCATCAAGAAACACATAGAGGGAAGTGCAAAGAGCACACTCGACTCATCGCATCTTATGGAAGGCTTGGTAATCTGCTCAGCAAAAGAGCGCATTGTGCGTGGCCCTGGTCGGGCGCAGCTAAAGATCAAGAGCATGGCATTTTTAGAGCGCGAGGGAAAGAACAAATGAGTATGATCTACATCGGGATAGACCCCGGACTCAGTGGCGCTGTGGGAGTGATACAGGAGGACTCTCTTATCGGTCCTCATGGAGACATTGATCAATACTCAGTGTTCGACACTCCCACTTTGACTGTCGCGGGTGAAAAGAATAAGCGTATGCACAATACAGTAGCAATGGCAGACCTGTTGCATCCTTTTGCAACTGATCCTAAGAATGTTCTAGTGATCTTGGAATCGGTTCATGCAATGCCAAAACAAGGAGTCAGTTCTTCTTTTTCGTTCGGACGTGGATTAGGCATCTGGGAAGGCATTATAGCAGCACTCGGCCTTCCACTGGAAATGCCAAGCCCGCAGAGGTGGAAGAAAGAGATGCTTGCAGATCAAGGCAAGGACAAAGATGCATCGAGATATAAAGCCATACAACTATTTCCAATGCTCGCATCACAGTTATCCCGTGTAAAGGATGATGGCAGAGCCGAGGCGATACTGATGGCTGAGTTCGGGAAACGACTGAGAAAGTGAGACAATGACGATTTATGAACTAACGCAGAAGCGGAATTGGATGGAAACATTCAATTGCGTTACGGCCCTTTACTACATACTGAAGGCCAACAGTACAGCACTGCGCGTAAAACAAGCGACGTACCATGCAGGAGAAATACAAGCCCAACCTGTAGACTTCATCATCGACGTGGAACTGAAAGCCAAAAGGTTATTAGGCGAGCCAATTTACAATGTGTTTCTGAGGGCTGTCTATAATGAAAACCTTGAATTGCTACCTGAATATACACGGGAAGCCCTTGGCAGAACGCTTAGCGAATATGGTTTAGGGCCAGAAGGAACATACGCCAAACTGTACTTCTCTGTGAAGAATGAGCAAGTCCGCAGTTACATGAAAGGACACAATGCAGGAGACACCAACAGCACCTCTGGAGCAACAGAAAGTATCCCTACCTACGTCGAACAAAACAACGATAGTACCGGAGTTTGCTGACGTAGCAGCACCAGCGCCTGCTCCTGAGAAACTGACACGGAAGCAACTTGGACAACTGCGTAGGCAATATCTAACGATCACTCACGGGATAGTAAAAGCATGCGGCCACAAAGCAAAGTT
>Ga0187874_10003458_pt1 | contig 11020 bp, 13 predicted proteins | sample June2016WEW_16_1_3_FD_132993 | JGI IMG/M metagenome (GOLD analysis project Ga0187874, IMG submission 132993) | Peatland microbial communities from SPRUCE experiment site at the Marcell Experimental Forest, Minnesota, USA - June2016WEW_16_150 | ecosystem: Environmental > Terrestrial > Soil >... | reverse complement strand
AGCCCCGCGACCACGGGGGCTTTTCGTTCTCGTATTTCCGGAGCAAGGGACTGTGGGCGGGCCTTGAGCGGTGCCGGGCATTGGCTGAGGCCGTCAACGCTCAACCCGATTTCCACTACCTTGACGTTGCCCAGCTATTGAAGCACTTTCTTGGATTGCATCGCAAATTCACGGCAGACGGGTTCGGGCTTCTGTACTTGTGGTATGACGTTCCCGGCAGCGCCGCTGCCAACGAGCACAGGTCAGAGGTTGAGAGGTTCTCGCAGGCAATCTCGCCTGAGGTCCGATTCAGGAGCTTGACGTACCAAGCATTGTTTGAGTGCTTGCTCCCGAGCGTCGAGGACACCGATTATGCCGCCTACCTCAGGTCTCGCTACTTCCACGAAGCCAGCCGGGATGAATGAGGCATAGGCCGCCAATTGCCCGAAGGCAGCTTGACGCCGACTTATATTGTCGATGATGGCCTCCCCACACACCGACCCCGAACTCATCCAGTGGCTTCGCTGGGCTTCCGAGAGCGGCAGCACGCCGATGTTTGTCCGCACGGTCGCCGAAGCCGCCCGGATGGCCTGCTCGCCCGATTACGTTTTGCTGCGGCCCGTGCTGATTGAGTTGAAGAGGCGGTATCCCGAGCCGCCCTCGCGGATTGCGGGTGGCTTCCGCGTCCAAGCCAGGCGCTGGGTGCGCAGGACCTAACATTTGACTTTTTTCGGGCGGAGGTCCAGCATTCCCGCACGATGTTCCTTGGTTAAAAGCTGCCTGCGGTTCCCCTGTATGGAGGGAGGCCACACGATGAAGCGGCTCGCTGTCCAGAAGGTCGTCACTTTCCTGGGCCTGACTCTGCTTTTCAGCTTGGTGTTTTATCGCCCCATCATCCGGGCCGGCATCGCGCAGTCGGGCTTCCTCGTCCTGGGGCTGATGTGGTGCCCCGGCACGGCCGCGATAGTCACCCGGCTGCTGTACCAAAGGAGCCTGCGCGGCATCGGCTGGGGCTGGGGAAAGACACGCTACCAGTTGTGGAGCTACGCCATTCCCATCCTTTATGCGCTGGCCGCTTATCTGGTCGTCTGGCTGGGCGGCTTCGGCAGGTTTCCCAACCCCGTGTTCGTCCACAATTTGGCGGAGCAATTCAGGCTCGCGAAAGCTTCGCCAGCGGTGGTCATTGGGGTTTACGTCGGAGTTGCGGGCACGCTTGGCATGGTCTGGAGCAGCATCTTTGCTTTGGGCGAAGAGATTGGCTGGCGTGGCTTGCTGGTACCGGAGCTGGCCACTGTGACGTCGTTCACCAACACGGCGCTTGTCTCCGGCATCATCTGGGCCGTCTGGCACTTTCCCCTCATTTTTCTGGGCGGGTATAACGGAGGGACCTCCAGATGGTACAGCGCCCTCTGCTTCACCCCCATGGTGATTGGCATTGCCACCGTCCTTGCCTGGATGCGCCTGAAGTCGGGCAGCGTCTGGACAGGAATGCTGCTGCACGCGAGCCACAATCTGTTTACGCAGGGCATTTTCGACCCACTGACGCAGGATACGGTCGTCACCAAGTACGTTCGCGGCGAATTTGGCGTGGCATTGGCGGTGGTCGGTCTGCTGGTGGGTTACTTTTTCTGGCGCAAGCGTGCGCAGTTGGTGTGAGTTTACACCTGCGGTACGCACTCTCAAAATGGCCTCGCTTTTCGGAGCGGTATGTCCAGGGATTCCTGTCGGGCGGCGGCTACGACGGCATTCCGCTGGAAGTGGATGCCTACGAGCTTGGCCGCCGGTTCGAGTCGAACCCTGAGCGGGCCTTCTCGGTGGCCGACGAAGTGGCAAGATGGGTTCGGGAGGACAGGTTTTGAGTCGCAAGGCATTCGCGCCGCTGCCGCCGCCTTACCCAAAGCAAAATTGTTGTAACTCGACCACCACCCATCTTCCCGCTGCTGCACCAGCCCTTTTCCGCATGGGATTCAATCATTCCAGCAGGCTATTCCTTCCTAACGATTGAGGGGGGAATCGCCGGGGTTTGCCCGAGCAGGTTTAGAGATGCTATAGGTTGGTGCAAAGAGTAAAAAGCTCTTCCAATCCTTAACCTTTCCGTAACCTTGAGCCGCCTTTTCCACAAGGTTTTCAACAAACCTGTTGAAAAATAACCTTGCTGACGGAGGTGGTGGATGTCGGACGCGAGCGGATGGACTGTTGTTCCTGCACACAGAGAATTTCCCATTACCCCTCAGTTTGTCCCTGTGGAAGTCTGTCATGCGCGATTCGCTCTGGCGCGTCTTGGGGCAATCCTGAGCGCTGGCGGGGCATTCTATTCGACATTCTCGCGCTCGCGGATTTGGCGAAGATATTCTAATCCGGGTACCCCTGTACTATTGGCTTAATCCAGCGCCCATGTTACATGCAGTATTGCTGATTCCGGCTTTTGGGAGGCTCTATGTCCCCGCCCGATGACGCAGGAAATCATGGTTCTGTGAAACTCCAAGGTATCATGCGAGCTAGAATCGCGACCTAACACTACAGACCGCTGAAAGCGTTCAGGAGAAGGCTATGAAAAGGCTGGTTGCTTTGTTTATGTTTTTGCTGCTGGCTATGCCAGCGTTCGCCCAACAGCCGTGCACTAAAGTCGTGTCCTTTGGACACATGGCTCCGACTCCACAAGGTGCCCGTCTTATTCACTACAATATTCCAGACGGGACTTCCAAAGGGTGGCTTAACAACTGGGTGAGAAAGAATGCTAAGAACTACCCGGATGTCTGTTTCTTGCCGAATCCCATGAAAGACCATGCAAATTTTCTCGTGGTTCTGTCAGACTCCCCAAGGTTCTTCCAGGGGTTCCAGGCCACGACTGTTTACAATACGAGCACTTCTTATGTATCCGGCAGCGGGACCGCGACCGACAACTACGGCGGAACATGGGATTTTGCTTATAACGGGAATGTCACGACAACTACGGCTACTCGCGAGAACGTCCCCTATGAAATCAGTACGAACGTCCTCTACGCGAACGCCTATAACGACGATGGCGCTCTTGTTTCCCAACGTTACCATGTCTATAGCACACAGACTGGAGGAGACCCTTACGCCGGATTTGGCTACAATTTGGGGAACGCACTTAGGGCTATCAATGCAAGGGGTCGCTTGATAACCTCAGTTGTACAAGACCTGGCCGGTCCAGCCCAAAAGAAAACGAAGTCTGACCCACGCCTGGAGAATGGTCAGCACATCGTCCACGAGTTCGATAGCGGCGATACAGGTCGAGGCGCTCATCCCGACGAACCTCCACCAGATTCCGAAACAGTCACGGCCAAATGGGAAGCGCCCCAGGCGGGAGGTAGGACCAACCGCCCCGCTCTGGTCGGCCGGGCTGCTCCTACTGCTCAACCTACTGCTGTCGCTCGGCCCGCCTCAAAGAGCGAAACGACGTCTTTCGGTGTAGCTGGCTACGCTACCGACGAGGGATTCAAGGTCACGTCCGTGCGCGAAGAGTCCGTAGCTGAGCGGATTTTCATTTTTATTGGTGATGTAATATGGGAAATCGACGGAAAGCCAGTTCGGAGCGGACAAGATGTAGATTCTGCCATCGCCGCGAACAAAGGAGGGACGATAAAAGTCAGGAATGGGAATGTGATACCTTCCGTGCGGGCGTTGAAGCTGCCCTGAGCCAGGACGGAAAAGCTGGAGGGTGCCAGCGGCGATTACAGAAGGATGTCGTCGAGGGTTTCATCCATGACGAAATCTGCCATGACATTCCCAATTCCAAGAAAAACTCATACATACCCGCAACCGCCTCGGTCACGCTGAGGCGGGGCCAGGAGATTCTCGCTGGCGACTGGTACGCCTGCTACGTGTCGATAAGGAAGGGCGAGCCGTGCAGGTGAAGCAGTCGCCGCAACATCGTCCGGCTGCCTGGTTACGGGCGGCACGGCGCGTTGCCACGACCAAGAAGCAAGCTATCGGTGAAGTGGTTGAGCGGGCCAGTGGAGGCACCTTCAAGTACGGTGATGTCGGCCGCATGACGGAGGGAGATACCGCGAAGCTACGGGCAGCCACTGAACTCATGGCGTCAACGCTCGCCCTAAATAAAACAGTTCTTGACACTGTCATCTTGGTGCGCTAATGTTCCAGCCGGGGGGAAATGCCTGATGGCTAAAGATGCTCCAAACGAAAGGCGGACCTTGGCAGAGTTGGCCCAAGCCTCCGGGGTCGCGGTCCGCACAATTCGCTATTACATTGCCCGCGGGCTCTTGCCGTCGCCACTCGTGGGCGGACGGGGCGCCTGTTATGGCGGGGCGCACCTTCAGCGACTGGCGAAAATCCAAGCGCTGCAATCCAAGGGACTAACCTTGGCGCAAATCGCCTGGAAACTCGGAGAGCAACAACCCGAGACCCAACTCCCCCAACCGAGTGCCTGGTGGAATTACCCCATCGCCGACGATGTTGTAGTCCTGGTGCGATCCGACGCTGCCCCGTGGCGACTAAAGCGCGTGCGGTCGCTCATCGTTCAGATGGCCGCGCAACTCAATTCAGAGGAGAACAAGGAGGGAAGCGATGCCCGTTGATACCACGACCTGTGGATTTATGGCATTGAAGGCAGAATCCGGCAAGCCCATCCAGCTTGCCATGCAGCAGCTCTGGTTGCAGGGGAGAATCCTTCCCGTGGGTGCGCGGCTGATGGTGCGCCACGTGTTCCGGTCCGGCGAAACGAAGCCGCTGGAGGTGATTTATGCCTTCGCGATGCCGCGCGACGCTGCGCTGCGGCAGTTCGTCATCACGGGCGAAGGCTTTCGCGTGCGGTCGCGCTTGAAACCGACCGAGGAAGCGGTCAAGGAATACGAAGCGGGCATTCAGGAAGGGCATCTGGCGACGCTCGCGCGCCAGTACGGCGACGGCTTGGTGAACCTGACGGTAGGGAACATTCGGCCCCATGAAACGGTGGTTGTGCTGCTCGAAGTTCTGGCCGGCGTCGAAGCGCACGACGCGGGGCTACGGTTCCGGTTCCCGTTTACGCTGGCCCCTTCGTACCACCCGCGGGCCCGCACTGTGGAAGTTGAGCTGGGCGTGGGCGAAATCGAGTTGCCCGAGGAGGAGTTTGATGACCTGATCTTGCCGCGCTATCACCAGGACGCGACAGGTCTGCATGAAATTGGCTTTTCCCTGAGCATCGCCATGGCGCAGCCGATCGCCGAGGTCAGTTCGCCTTCACATGCAGTGCGCGTGAAGATGGGCGACGAGCAGCGCAGCCGCGTGACGCTCGCCACGGCCCAAGACGTGCCCGACCGCGACCTGGTGCTTGACGTCGCGACGCGGGAATCAAAACCCTGCATTCTCGTCGGGGCTGGGAAGGACGGTAAGCGGCGATTCGCAACTTTGGTCCCCTCGCGAGCGTTTGGAGAAACATCCGCCGCGCCGCGACACGTGGTTTTCGTGCTCGACCGTTCCGGCTCCATGGGCGGAGCCCCGATCGAGCAGGCCAAGAAAGCGCTTGCGGCGTGCCTGGGGGCGCTGGCCGCGGACGACGAGTTCGGCATTGTTGCCTTCGATAATCAAGTGGAAACGTTCGGCTCCGGAATGCAAAAAGGGGACAGACGCAATCGGGACGAGGCGGGAAAGTTCCTGGCCGCAATCGAGGCGCGGGGGGGCACTGAACTGGCTCAGGCTGTCGCTGCCGCGGTGAAGCTGCTCGGGCAGAGTGCTGGCGATATCCTGGTGATAACTGACGGGCAAGTTTCCGGAACCGAGCAGATACTCGGTGGAGCGCGGGCGGGCGGGGTGCGGCTCCATTGCCTGGGGATCGGTTCTGCGAGCCAGGACCGGTTCCTGACCCTCCTCGCACGCCAGACAGGCGGCGTGTGCCGGTTCGTGACCCCCCGCGAGCGCGTGGACCTGGCGGCAGTGGACCTATTCGCTTCGATCGGACGGCCACTCGCAAGTGAATTGGAGGCGCACATCGAGGGCGCCGAAGGCGGGCGTATCGCCCCGGACCCGCCATCAGCGGTCTTCGTTGGAGCGCCCGTCATCCTGTTTGGCGACACCGGGCAGGACGGTCAGAGCCAGCTCATCATTAAGTGGGAAAAACCTCAGTCAGGGAGACTGGAGCTTCCTCTCGATGCCCCCGATAGCGGCCTCGGCGAGACATTGAGGCTGCTTCAGGGCTCGTGGCTGGTCACCGACTTGGACTCAAGATACTTGGGCGAGACGGCCGAGCGCGCCCTCGATCGGCGCGAGCAGAAGCGCATCGGCGACCGGTTGCAGGCGCTGAGTGAAACCTATGGCCTTGCGAGCCGCCGGATGAGTCTGGTGGCAGTCGTCGAACGGGCGGGAGATCAGCGGGGCGACATCCCGAAAACAACCGTTGTGCCGGTCGGTATGCCGCAGGATGTGCTCTTCGGGGCTTACTTCCAAGGCCTTCCAGGAGATTTGCGGAGTGCTATGCCGTTGGGAGCTTCCATGCAACAGATCGTGCCAGCGATGTTTTCCCGCTTGGCGCCAGGGCCACTGAGGCCTGCAATACCTTCATCCAGTCGCGAGGATGATTTGGCTGTGCCGTCCTTTGCGCGTATGCGAATCCCGCCCGGTAAACCGAGAATGGCGGACAAACCCTTGGGAACGGCTCTTGGGCCAGAAGACATGCTGCTGGATCTGGCTCGACAGATCGAACCCGACGGCGGAATGCCGGGCAAGAACGATTTCGAGCGGGTCGTGCGCAGCCTTGTGGCGGTGCTGGCCTTTCTCATCGAAGGCCACACGACGACTGGCGGAGCGTTCCGTACCCACGTGCAGCGCTTGATGCACTTCCTCGAAACGTCCCCGTTCCCCTCTTTAGGCACCCAGCAACGACGCCCCTTGAACGATGCGCTGGGGTGGATCAAGAAAGGGAACGCGCCGCCATGGAAGCTTGAGGATTTGCTGGCATGGGAGGGGACGGAGGCTTTGGACCGACTCATGGAACTGGTGCCTCCGCCCTAAGGCTCGCTCTCCTGCCCAACCCGGGGAGCGCTTGCTCCGCCGCTGCGAACGGGGCGGCAACTTCGGCAGGCTGGCGTGCTGCCTCTTCTGGACGCTGGGGGGCAACCAGGTCGGCAAGGCCGCACCCACCACTGAAAACTCGACCGCATAATTGCGATCAGCGGCGGTCGGGTGTATGTTATCGGTCGGGCCGGAGGTCGATAGTGGAAGTTCCGGCTAGAATGACAGGGTGATACAAACAGTGGAGAGGGCCACGGGATGTCTGAAGCGTTACGAGTGATCTTCTTTGGCCACGGCAACCCCATGAATGCCGTGCAGAACAACCGCTACACCGAAGGATGGCGGCGCATTGGGAAACAGACAAGAAAGCCCAAGGCTATCCTGTCGATTTCGGCGCACTGGTTTGTGCCGGGAACCGGCGTTACGATCAGTACGCCGCCAAAGACGATTCACGATTTCGGCGGTTTTCCCCGAGAACTGTACCAAGTGCAATACCCAGCTCCGGGCGATCCCGATCTGGCCGCCGTGTGCAACAGTTGTTGGCGCCAGTGCCGGTGCAACTGGACAACTCCTGGCGACTCGATCACGGAACATGGTCCGTGCTCCGTCACGTTTATCCAGATGCCGATGTTCCCGTGGTGCAGTTGAGCATCGACGAAACTCAGCCTGCGCCCTTCCATTTCGAGATCGGAAGGAGGCTCGCGCCGTTGCGCGACGAAAATATCCTGATCGTGGGCAGCGGCAACCTGGTCCACAATCTTCACGCCTACGCTTGGGGCCGCCACACCAAATACAAATCGCTTTCAGTCGCAGACTTCGTGCGAATCGGCAAATGGAAGGATAGGGCAAACACAGACGCTAAGTGGAAGACCAACGTTGCATCCGTGGCCTATCGAATCTGGATGATGGCAGCTTCGGAATTGCCGAAATGCCCGGAAGAGAGCCGCAGGGCCGACTTTTTGGATGATTGGGCCAACAGAAAGTACACGGACGAATATGCAACTGGACCGCGGGAGAAACGATTTGGGTTGTCCCGCGCAACCACAATACTCCATTTCATCAGCGGAGGCCGTTTCCCTATCTTCGACTCGCGGATAAGGCGAGCAATGGCCCGACTGCTCAATTCTGCTGTTCCGAACACTGTTCGCTGGTACCTGGATTCATACCGCCCGCTCTTCTCGGAAATCGCCGCTCTCTGCGGCACGAAGGATTTGCGCAGGGTGGACATGGCGCTCTTCAGCTACGGTGGTCGGACTCTTCCATTCTCAAGCTGAAAGCTGAGAGCTAACAGAGGAGTGAATCATACGCGCCGGATGAACTACGTCGAGAACCTCATTCAGGATGTGCGCTGCGGTCTAAAGGTGCTGGCCAAGAATCCCGGCTTTACTGCTTTGGTTGTCGCGACGGCTGCCCTTAGCCTCTGTAGCTCCAATTCCCTGGCTCAAGTCGATCCGACTTGGGTGCACCGCTTCCTACCGGACATCGCGGAGAAGACCGCTGACTTAACTACCAGCAACTGCCACTATCAGCCGATATTTGGCGAGGGCGATTCCGTTGCCCGCATCGTACGGAGCGTGGCGCGTTTCGGCGAGGTCAAGGTTGATCCCCGGGGAGCCTGCCGCCCTGTGGCATACGTGCGCGAAGAACAGATCTACGTGATCCTGGAAGGGAGTGGAGTTTTGCAATACGGTGGAGAAAGAGTTCCGGTTCGGAAAAATGACTTCACGTATCTTCCCCCGGGGATCACGCACTCGATTTCCGGCTCTGCCGATCAGCCCTGCCGATTCCTCGTCATGGGGTTTAGGATTCCTCCGGGGATGACCCTCGAGCCACCACCGAGGCTCCTGCTGGCAAACATAGACGAGGTCAAGGAACAGACGGTCGAGGGACACCCGTCCTCCGTCTTATACAAACTTCTGGTCGGTGATCGGAAGAGCACGCGGGACAAAATCGCCGCGGGATACGTCGTCACCAGCCTCTTCCTGATGGATTTTGCGCCGGGAGGCACGAACTTCCCACACCATCACGAAACGGCCGAGGAGATTTATCTTATTTTGGACGGCCATGGTAAGATCGTCGCCGGAGGCGGAATGGACGGCGTCGAGGGCTTTCACTCGGCCGCTGCCGGTGATGCATATTTTTTCCGCCTGAATTGCACCGTCGGCTTCTACAACAGCCCGGAGCCCGGCGCGAAGGCACACATCCTGGCCGTACGCTCAAGGTTTCCTTTTCATAACGACGAAGATTGAGTCGCGGCCGTGGCGCCGTTGCGGCGATCCCGCGTCTGCGGGTCGCCGTGTGGCGGCGTAAAGCCGCCGCTACTTTGGCAAGCAGTAAATGGAGAAATACATGGCAACTCTTATCACTTCCTTTGATCGTCGTGCGTTTATGAAATGGGCAGCGGCGCTGCCTTTGTTGGGCCAAATCGCCGCCCAAGATCTCTTCGGGAATGTGCAGGAGGCGGTCGGAAAGGGACCTGCAAAGAACGTCTATCGTCGCCTGGGCGTCAGGACGCTCATCAACTGCCGAGGAACTTGGACCTATCTGAGCGGCTCCTTGGAATTGCCCGAGGTGCGCGCCGCCCAGCTCGAAGCGGCGAAGTACTTTGTGAATATCATGGAGCTGCAACAGGGGGTAGGGAGACGCTTGGCAGAGCTGACCGGCGCCGAGTGGGGGATGGTGACTTCAGGCGCGGCGGCAGCGATGGCCTCCGCCACCGCGGCCTGCATCGCGGGTAATGACCCGGCGAAGATCTGGCAACTTCCCGATACTACCGGCCTGAAGCACGAGGTGGTGATGGTCGGCGGACGAAGCGCTTTTGATAGCGCCATCCGGCTTGCCGGCGGGAAGCTGGTCCTCGTCTATTGGCCGGAAGAATTACAGAACGCGCTCAATGAGAAGACCGCCATGATTTACACTTGCGGCCTCGGCGAGCAGTTAGCCAAAGAGATCGCAATCGCCAAGGACGCAAAAGTTCCTCTTCTGCTCGACGACGCCGCCGGTATTCCCCCCATCGATAACATCAAGCTGTACGCAAAGATGGGGGCGGACCTCTACACCTTCAGTGGCGGCAAGGGACTCATGGGACCGCAGTGCAGCGGCCTGTTGTTGGGACGCAGGGACCTGATCGAGGCTGCGCTGGCCAACACCAATCCCTGGGAAGGAGCGGTTTGTCGTCCGATGAAGGTCGGCAAGGAAGAGATTATCGGCTGCCTGACGGCGGTGGAAACGTGGCTCAAGATGGACCTCAACGCCCTCACCCGCGAATGGAACGGGCGAGTCCAGAGAATCGCGACACTCGCCGAGACGGTCCCGGGCGTGAAAACCGATATTCAAGTCCCCAAAGAGGGGAATCGTTATCCGACTTTGACCGTGAGCTGGGACGAACAAGCCTGGGGATTTACGGTGGAAGACTGCGCTCGGAAGCTGAGCGGAGGGGAGCCTCGCATCGAAGTGCTGACGAAGAGTAATCCCAGCCTGGTCGCCGTCGTGGAAGAGGGCAAACCGAATCCCAAAGAGCCCAAAACCAGCGACCAATTACAGATTGTTTCCATGACTTTGCGGCCCGGCGAAGACGTGATTGTGGGCCGCTGCCTGCGTGAGATTCTGAGCGCGGCTCGGAAAGCAGCCCGCTCAGCAGCGTGAATTCACCTCGCAAATTTGCCAAATGATGGCACGCACCCATTTGGCCGTCGTCCTCCGGATATTCCATGAGTTTGCGTGGACGCCGGACGTAATGAAGTTGTAAATCTTGAAATAGTCGACGCCTTGGCCGATCCAGAAGTTGACGGTCTTGATGGCGTCCTTGGGACCTGTGAGCTGATGCATTTATTGACTTGAATGGTACGCCCGGGGTGATTCGAACACCCGACCCCTTGCTTCGTAGGCGAAAACACACCCCCTCCTGGGACGATTACCATGGTTTGCTGTGGTTTGTAATGGTTGGAGATTAGCCAGTGTTTATGCACCTTCCGTTGGGTTTTCCACAGGGCCGTGGGCCATGCGTCGTTGGCTACGGTTGACGACGGTTTTTTATCTAGGTGTGCACCAAAATGTGCACCAATTTTCTCTT
>Ga0187874_10003456_pt1 | contig 11022 bp, 12 predicted proteins | sample June2016WEW_16_1_3_FD_132993 | JGI IMG/M metagenome (GOLD analysis project Ga0187874, IMG submission 132993) | Peatland microbial communities from SPRUCE experiment site at the Marcell Experimental Forest, Minnesota, USA - June2016WEW_16_150 | ecosystem: Environmental > Terrestrial > Soil >... | reverse complement strand
TTTCTTGCGCAGGAAACCGCTGAAGCTGTCGACCAGGGTGACCATGGCCAGGATCACCAGCAAAATGGCCGACACTTCCCGGTACTGCATAATGCGCAAGGAGCCTATCAGCTCAAAGCCGATACCGCCAGCCCCGACCATCCCCATCACGGTCGAAGCGCGGAAGTTGTATTCCCAACGATAAACAGCGGTATCGGCGAGCTGGGGCAACACTTGCGGCAAAGTGCCGTGCAGCACCACCTGCAAAGGCGAAAGGCCTGCAGCCCGCGCGGCTTCGACCGGCGCGGGATCGGCGTGCTCGATGGCCTCGGCAAAAAACTTGCCGACCATGCCCACCGAGTGCAAGCCTAATGCGAGCACCCCGGGGAGTGCCCCGAAGCCAACGGCGGCAACAAAAACTATGCCGAGAATCAACTCGGGAATCGAACGCAGCACATTGAGCAGGCCACGCGCCAGGTGATAAAGCATCGGGTGAGGTGCGGTATTGCGCGCCGCCAGCAATGCCAGGGGAAGCGAAAGCATCACCGCAATGGCTGTCCCCGCGACGCTCATCGCGAGTGTATCGACGAGCGGCTTGAGCCAAGAGCGCACTTCGCTGAAGTTGGGCGGAAACATTTCGCCCACCAAGCTGAACAAGCTCGGTACGCCTTCCTTCAGACGGGCACGGTCGAATAATCCAACGTAAAACCAGCAGCTCACGATGACGACCAGAACCAGGGCAACAGAAGCCATCGCCCTATTCCAGCCGCGCTGCTGGTTGCGCAGGATCGAGTCGTACGTCAGTTGCATCGGCCGGTCCACTTAGAACTTGGCCAGATCGAGCTTGAGCAGACCACCCAACTCGCGCACGACGTCGTAGTCCTTGTCGCTCATCGGGCCAAACCCGTCTGCCTTGAACGGCTTCAGTACGTCGGGGTCCTTGAGGTTAAGGAAGGCAGCGCGGATCTTCTGTTTCAGTTCGGGTTTCAGATCGGAACGCATGGTCCACGGATACTGTGGAAACGGCTTGGACTCGGCGATCACCTTGACCTTGGACGGGTTGATTAAACCGCGCTCCACGAGCGTCTCGAAAATCGGTTTGCTCAAGCCACCCGCCTGGGCGTGCCCATTTTGCACAGCCATGGCGACAGCATCATGGGAACCGACAAAGTGTTCGCGGTAGTTTTCGCCCGCCTTCAGTCCTTTTTCCGCCAGCATGGACTTCGGAATCAGATGGCTGGACGTGGATGCCATGTCCCCGAAGGCAACGTCCTTGCCGGCAATGTCCGTGATGCTGTTGATGCCGGCCGCCGTATTGGCGATCACGACCGCCTGGTAGGTCGTGCTGCCTTTCTGCTTGAGCCCCGCGAAGGGTTCAATGTCGCTCTTCTGCTTGGCCAGCACATAAGACAGCGGCCCGAAGTAGGCCAGGTCCAGACGGCCGTGACGCATCGCTTCGATCATCGAGGAGTAATCGGTGGTCACCACCAGCTCGATTTTCTTGCCGAGTTGTTTTTCCAGATACAACTCCAGCGGCCGGTTGTTCTTAATCACCGTCGAAGCGTTCTCGTCGGGTAGCAAGGCCACTTTCAAGATCTCCGGATCGGCGTCGCGGGCCTGGGCAACCGTGCCCATTAGCAGGCTCACCGCAGCAAGTAGCAGCAGAAGCTTTTTCATAGGGGTTCCTTTGCAGCAATAAGGTTGAACGAAGTGCGGGTAGGATTCGCGAGGTCAGCCGTCGAGCCAGGAGGCCGGGGCGCTTGATCGTAGAGCTCGGCCAAATAGACAGGTGTCAGGTCTTGAGGCGCACCATCGAACACCACGGCGCCATGCGACAACCCGATGATCCGGTCGGCGTAGGACTGCGCCAGTTCGACCTGGTGCAAGCTCAAGATTGCAGTAATGCCGTCTTGCTTGCAGACGCGGCGCAGCAACTCCAGAATCTTCTCCGCGCTCGCCGGATCGAGACTCGCCACCGGTTCGTCCGCCAGCACCAGTCGCGGACGCTGTGCCAAGGCGCGCGCGATGCCCACACGTTGTTGCTGCCCGCCGCTCAACTGGTCCACACGCTCCAGCGCTTTATCCAACAGCCCGACCCGCTCCAGGCATTCCAGTGCGAATGTGCGGTCCGCGCGCGGCAAGGGAAATAGACTCCGAATCGTCGAGTGATAACCGATTCGGCCGAGCAGCACGTTTTGCAGCGCGCTATGGCGGCCAATCAGTTGATGCTGCTGAAATACCATACCCGTTCGTCGACGATGACGTTGAGTCGAGCCGCGGTCGACCAAGAGACCGAGGCCAGAGACCTCCACGGTGCCGGAGGTAGGTTTGTTGAGCAGATTGAGGCAGCGCAACAAGGTCGATTTGCCGGCGCCAGAAGCGCCGAGCAACACGGCAAACTCTCCTCGCCGAAAATGGATCGTGGTGGAATGCAACCCGGTGAATCCACCTGGATACACCACCTCGACCTGCAGCAGCCGGATCATGGCAACTCCGATGAGCGATTTCGTAGTTGTTCGTAAACGAAGCACTACACAAGCCTAGCCTGAGCTGTTTCTGTTACAGCTTTGTCAATATCACGTTAAGGGTATATTTCAGTTTTCCCGCAACAGTGCTCGCCGGAAGTGAAAGAGTGCGATCCGGGCGGATCGTCGCTAACCTGGAAGTAACCACGGATCCGACGAACTAGAGCACCTAGTGCGAGGTGGTTGGCCGTCAGATCAACCAGCCATAATCTCTTGAAAGCTCTGGGCAGAGCACCTAATCCCGCACCAGTACTTCTGCTTATTAAAGTTTATGGAATTCTGCGGATTCTAAGCGATCCTGACTTCTAAAGCTAGAGCAGGAATTCGACGCGATGGCTGGCCTCGGTGACCGTACTAGCGATTATGTTTCCCAAACTCGAAGCGTCGAACCGCATGACTAAGCCACAAGTGAATGACGATAAAGCCGATAACCACAATCGTGATAGGAATCCACTGAACCACTTTAAGCTCGAAGTGTCTAAGCTTACTCGACATGGCGAGAAAGACGACTAAATTCAGCACGCTTAACAGGAATACGACGAGGGCGCATCGGGTTTCCGAGAATCGTTGCGTGTATTGCATTTCCGGCACAACGCTACCTCGCCATAGAGCCACAAGCGTTCTGATGTAATCGTCAACAGTCCTGATATTGCGGTAGTCGAGAACGATGTTAGCTTTCTGTTCTTCGCTATAGAGCTTCCGCTTGAGCGCAGGCAAGCTTTCGTCAAGTTCCCAAGGCTTTACACGCGCGAGTTCATGCAGGCTGTCCGGCGGCCGTATTAGCCCCGCCGCAATTCCTGTCGCCTCTGCAACGAGTCTGAGCGCATGAAGTACTGCTTCTTTAGGCAGCCCCGACGTGCCGTAAAATGCTCGAAAGAATTCGGCGTCACTCAGCAGTTCTCTCTCACCGAGCCGGGACACTTTCCTATTATTTAGCGCGGGAGGGAAGGTGTGAAAAACCCACGTGCACGACGCCGCGATAAGTAAGAAACAAACTGCGACAAATAGAGCCCAAAGTGGTGCGGCCATGCTTACCCCATTAGCCGGCGATCGCCGTGGAGCCGACATCAACTCACGCCACGATTCTCAAACGAAGTGTGCCGACCTTCAAATTAACATGACTAATTTGGGCACATGCCCGTGCGTGCTGCTCCTCGTTTTGAAGCAAAGACTCAGCAACGCTGCCAATGATTGTTGTTCCACAGATACGGCATCGGGATGCAATACGAATCCGTAATCCTTCGTGGTGGAGTTTTCGCTCAAACCAATTAGTCCGAATTATGTTCGGCATCAAGCACCTTGTGAATTCGTCCGAGTCGAGCAATTCTAGCCCGCATGTCCATTTAAATTGGATTAATTTGCGTCGAGAAGAAAGTAAGCCTCGCCTTTCACCAAGCTCATGCTGGTGCGCAGAAGTAACGTTTTTGTGCTGCGGGAAACGTCGCCGAATGAGCGGCTTGAACGGTGCTCGCAGTGTTGGGCGGATCGCACGCCGGATCCTCGTCTCGGCACTGGAGCGTTACCTGACGCTGCCACAGCACAGAATCAGAACCGTTTGCCCAAATTCCAATGGTCGTGCCTATTCGGTTGCGCTCGTGTTAATCAGTCTTAATCACCTGGGTCTCACACTTGGATCGTATTCATCACGGTGAAACAAAGACTTGATATTTTTGATTTGCTTCCGGCGTATGGCAGCGACCTATTGCCAAGCTTAGTTGGTGCTGCTGTCCAGAGAGGAGTGAACGTGGAGTACTTTATTTTGATCGACAAATTGAGCAGGGTCCTCTGGGAAGGCGTATCCGATCTCAATGAGGCAGCCAAGCGACTGGAAGTGCCTTTGTCCGTCGTACAGATAGCATTTGAGGAGGGCGTGTTGAAAGGCTACTGGAAAATTGCGAACGGCCAGTTGTTAATGCACTCACAGTCTCCACATACCGTAGGGGCCACCAATGGACCGTCACCGATACCAGTGCGTCCGATTGCTGAACCGCCAATGCATCGTCCCGTGTCCGCCCGCTATGCGCGGGTAGAGCGAAGCGCAGACAGTGCTACTGCAATCCGCTGTAGCGAGTAATAATCTCAGTCCGCCCATCGTGGTGTATGAAACTTGTCCGGGTTTCGTTTGTGGGTGATGAACCGAGCATCCCGTCCGCTTCGGGTTGCCGATAACTCACCCGTTTGCGTCGCTTTTGAGGCGAGTTGAGGTGACGCGAGCCATAGAGAGTAATGCCACAAATGTAAGCTTGCCTTCGGTTGTGTCCTTGTGTATGTCCCACAACCTTCAGCTCCGCCGAAATACATCGGCAGTTGGCGACCGCAATCTGCCTCGATGGGCAGCGCGTAGGTGTCTGACATAGCTGTTACGGGAAAGGAAAAATGCGATGAAACTCCGCGTTTGGTTGGTGGTCCTGGTTTGCTCGGTGATGGCATTTTTCCTTGTTGGTTGCAGCAGCAGCGCAACCTCCTCCAGCGACGTGGTGAAGTTGCAAGGCGCTGGTGCCAGTTTCCCCGCTCCCCTCTACATGAGGTGGTTTAAGCAGTACAGTGGCGATCATAAGAATGTGGAGGTCGACTACCAATCGGTAGGAAGCGGCAGTGGCGTCAAGAGCGTGATTGACCACACTGTGGATTTCGGCGCGAGCGACGCGGCGATGAAGCCGGATGAGATGGCGCGCGTGCAGCTGTTCCCGATGACTGCCGGCAGCATCGTCATCGCCTACAACCTCAAGGGCGTCAATCTAAAGCTATCGCGCAAGGCGTATTCAGGAATTTTTCTTGGCAAGGTCAAACGCTGGAACGCTCCCGAAATCGTCGCATCGAATCCTGGGGTGAGCCTGCCGGATCTTGCCGGTGTATTTCCGCATGCGCCGCATTCTCGCAAGCCGGTATTAAGCGGAGATGAAAGCTGCGGTTACGATGGTAATCATCTTGATTGATCCTGGGGTACCGAAGCCTCTGCGAAAACATGAAAGGCTCTGCTCATCGGGCCCTCTGTGGTGCATATTTTGCGGATGAAGTCATCTCTTCTCCATTCTGGTCAGGCAGTTGGCTTCGGCGATGGTGGTTCGAAGCGGCCGCAGCGCCCCCGGAGGCCTTCGCGAAACTTTTCCCGTTCCTCGGGTGTCATCTGCTCCCAGCGCTCCATCAGACGGTGGCGCCAATATATGCGCCGCCCCGAGTGACCACGCCAGCCACCGAAAAGGATCTTGCTCAGGATCACCAGGCCCACGGCTTGCCAGAAACCGATCAATTTCCAGCCAAAGAGGCTTTGCATCAGCCAGTTCCACAGGCCCATGACCACAAAGCTGAAAACCGCTACGGCCGCAGTCGCGAATACCAGAAATTTCAACCCTTTCATCATCCAATGTCTTTTCATCTCGCTATCCTCATGGGTTCAAAAACTCGTCATAGATGGCCCGAAGGCGCTGGCGCAGGAAAAGTACCGCGTAGTGCTTGCGCGAGAGCAGCGTATTCACGCTCAGGCCGGTCTCCTCGGCAAGTTCTTTGAAGCTGCGGCCCTCCAACTCATGGGCAACGAATACTTCTCGCTGTTCCTCCGGCAGCTCCTCTAACGCAGCCTCCAACTCTTCCATGAGCACGCCCCGTGCGTAGGCTCCCTCCGGTCCAGCGTCCTACGACGGGAGCAGGTCTTCCAGCAGGAGCGGCTCGCCGTCTTCCGCAACTCCCAACGGATCGTTTCTAAGCGCCTCGGACTTTTTCTTGCGAAATCCAAACTTGCTCCGCAATAGTACTTAAACTTCATTGGGACGTACGCCCATTTCTTGGCTCCAACCCAGTATTGCGGTCTGGGCTGATGAATGTTCTTTGCGACGCTCCGCTTCTGGGCTTTGGCGGTGGTTTCGGGGGATCGTCTATTCAAGTACACGACCATTGCACGAGCGATTGATCAAGATAGCTACGCCGAAAAATTGTCCGTGCGTTAAAGAACGGACAACTTCTGCATCTCGCTGGAGTGGGCATATTAACTGCCTATAATCACACAATATTGTCCCTGACATCTCAAGCATCGAAGATTCTGCCTGTTACATTTACCAGCATACCGCCATCTAACAGAGTAGGACGAGAGTAAACACTTCACAGATAAGGGGTGCGATAGCGAGCGTGAATCTGCCAGGTCTCTCAATTTGCTATCAGCGAACAGGGGTCCTGAGACCCTAGCCGTCGAGGTTCCATCCCCATTGCGTCGAGTCTGAAACAAATGAATTCCTCGAATTGCTCGGGGCTTAGGAGATGTACCAATGATGGCTCGATAGCTAGTTTGTCACTGAGGATTCGTCCTATTCCAATCAGCTCCACACGTAGTGGTTCTATCCCGATCAGCGTGTTATCGCGTGACATCACCTCTAATGCGGGGACCCAAAGACGCCGCGTAATACTATCCTTCGTACTTTTCGCCGACGCCAGTATGCACAGACGACACCAGTGAGTTATCTTCTCCCCCCGGTACGCTCGGGCGTACGGATATGGATCATGCCTAAAATGAAGTTCGCCTTTTGGAATCAGTTGGCCGCATGCGGGACAAACATAGTTGTTCCGCGCGCGTGTCTCTAGAAGGTAGAGAGTTCTTCCCATTCGCCCACCGAATGGGAATTGTAACTTGCGACTTCGGGTTCAACAACGGTGCTGTCTAACCAAAATCCGGAGGATGCTCTAGCGTAGTGTGCTCAAAATTGAGGCCTGGGGTGCAAGGGCTCGCTCGATCGTCTCAACACCCTCCGGCATTTTTGTCGTCTACAGCAGAAGCGCAATCACATCTACAAAATCATCTACAGTGGGATTTTCGGCAGGTCGAAAAATGCTTGTAAGCTCTTGAAAACATTGGTCGGGGAGAGAGGATTTGAACCTCCGACCCCCTGGTCCCGAACCAGGCGCTTTGCCAGGCTGCTAGCGGGCTCACGGCGAGGAGACGCGAATCGCAATTGTTCAGCCGCGCAATTGAAGTTCACCCGATCAGTCGGTCCCGGCGCATTCGGCCAAAGCGCGTATATCCAAAGATCGGACGCCGAACCCCGACGATTACGAGGTGTCTCGAGCACGACACTCGCAGCATTCCGCCGAAGAATCCCGGGTAGTGCATTCCTCTCTTTCCGGCGAATTGGACTACCTTATTGCCCCCAGAGAATTTCTCCCTAAAGCGTGCTCCTTCGCCAGCCGGGCGACGCTCTCTGGTCCCTTTTCAATTGGAGAAACTGAGACAAATGCCAGGAATTCGCATATTTCCGGGAATAGAACATTTTCGGGTGCGGAGATAACGACTGAATGGCGGAGGATGCAGTCACGAGCGAACCGTTCTCTGCCAAATTCCCTGCTAACAGGGAAAGATACAGGGAATTTTGCCGATTTCGGCCTGTCTAATTCGGCTTTTATCGTGTAAGCGCCTAATTTTGTTTAAGTTCTGGGACCGATCGCCAATTTCAGAGTCGAATCGAACAGGGAATTATCAGGAGCGTATCAGGGAATTAGATTTCCCTGATGACGGGTCGTGGCGGGATCTTGGTCCAAGTTCGGCTTGGCGACGGGTAAGTTGGGCCAGGGAGCAGGTCAACCGGATAGATTCACGAGAGAAAAGTAACCACTGGAGTAGGTCCTCAGTTTCCGGACTGCCAACGCCTCCCGAACCGGCCTGGTCGCTTCCCAGAACGCGGTTTCGGGCCCGCATGCAGTTCTCCGCGAAGCGACCACACGGCAAGTTGTGCGGAGAGCTTCGCAAGCTCACACCTTCGTTCCTAGAGTGCGACTGAAACCGCGTCCGTGCGCGGTCTTCACTGAGGGCCTGAGTGCTGCGGCTATTGGTTCCTTTTGTGAAAATGTGGGCGAGCAGAGCGAAGGCTCCGAGGGTCAGGGCGAAAGTCGTGCTAGTTGGCGAGCGCGAGATTGGCTTAACCGCTTCGTTTCTTTCCCCCTCCTCAAACAGGATCCGCCACAAAGCTTTGCCACGATGCTCCCAATCGGAGTAGCCGCATTCAGAGCACTTGTATTCGCGAATGTCGTGTCGGGAAGAGGTGTGCTTTGCCACTCAGATCCATGGTTGCGCTCCACTTCGGGCATGTCATATTCCTATCCGTAACGAGCTTAGCTGTGCTTGTGCGTGCGCTCAGAAAGTAGTGGAAGACATGGACATCACAATCGCTGGCTCCTGCTGTTCGGCCTCGAGTTTCTTAATCTTCTACAGCGGTCCCGCCAGACACTTCCTCGGTGCACATTGCGTAAAGGCCGTTATCTTGCCGCCTCTTCGCGAAGCCAAGACGCAAATTTAGCCACTTTGCTTAGTTTGGCGTGTTGCGGAGGATAAACGAGGTGATGTTGGTGTACTCGGATGCTCTTTGCATCTGGGAAAGCGGGCACTAACATACCAGTCTTGAGGAATTGGGCCGCCAGCTTGTCGCTTTCTAAAGCAATCCCCAATTCCTGTGCCGCTGCATCTATGGCCAAGCCAGCTCGATCAAACCTCAATGCAAATTGACTGGGGCACATACCAATCCCGTTGGCAGCAAACCATTGTGGCCATTGCACAAGATTCACATCGGAAAGAATAAGGTCTTGTAGCAGCAGATCCTCTGGGCTGCGCAGACTCAGTCGTGCCTGGAGGTTTGGACTAATCATGGGCATCATTTCCTCGGCGAATACACTTTCAACGTGAAGGTCTGCCCAACGTGCTGTCCCGTATCTAATATCAGCGTCAATCTCTCCTCGTAAGAAGTCAGAGTGTCCAGGGGATGCGGAAAGTCTGATTCGGACCTCCGGGTGCGCGCTCCTAAATCTTGAAAGCCGAGGCATCAACCAAAGCCTGGCAAAACTAGGGGATGAATGGACCCTCAGGACTTCCGTTCCCGTTTCTGTCCGGGCGGTTTGTGTCGCGTCTGCAATTATCGCCAATGCGCCCGAAAGGCTTTGCCGATAGCGTTCACCAGCCGCGGTCAAGGTTACGCCCCGCGGAGAGCGCACAAACAGCTGGCGTCCGACGTATTCCTCGAGAGTGGCAATCTGGTGGCTAACTGCCGAGATGGTCAGGTTAAGTTCTTCGGCAGCTTTGCCGAAACTAGCGTTTCGCGCCACAACCTCAAAGGCGACGATAGCTTTCATCGGCGGAAAATCAGTCATATCGCGCCTGGGTCTACGAAAAATTTCAATGCATGTTGAGGGATTATAGCTTGCTGGGTTGCCTGGGTGATGACAAACTTTAGCCCGTTTCGGCGAAAAGAACAACTCCACATTTAGGCCAAAACAAACCGCTATGCGGTCCGACTGCGATCCGGCACGCGTTGTGATCTAGGCCGTTTCCGGTCAAAGCATGGCTTTACCGCCGCATATGGAGCGTGGTAATTGGCTACGAACGACAATGAAGGTAGCGCTTCTGAACAGACCCGCGTCGGGTGGGACGAGGAATATGATCTCGTTGTCCTTGGCTCGGGTGGCGCGGGCCTGACCGCCGCCTTGACCGGCGCGATCGAGGGGCTGCGCACTCTGTTGATCGAAAAGACCGAGTATCTCGGTGGTACTACTGCTCTTTCCGCGGGGACCTGCTGGATTCCGAACAATTCTTACCTGCAGCAGGAGGGCGTTCAAGGCGACGATGCTGCCGCTTTGCAGTACCTCGACGCACTTGTCGACGGACTCGCAGATCGTGAGATTCGCACTGCTTTTCTTGCCGCCGGTCCCGAGATGCTGGCGTATCTCGAAAAGCGGTGCGACATCCGTTGGCAGATATATAAAACATTCGTCGATTATCGGCAGGAATTTCCGGGGGCGGGAAAGGGCGGGCGTCCGCTGGAACCGATGCCCTTTGACGGACGCAAATTAGGCAAGAATTTCAGCCGGGTGCGCTGGCCCGTGCCGGAGTGGGCGCTGTTTGGCGGCAAAATGATGGTGACGCGTCCGGAAGCCTTTCGACTACTAAGGATTGCGCACCTATCGCCCGATGCGTTCCTGCTGGGAGCGAGGTTGGTCTTGCGGTATCTATTCGATCGCCTGCAATATAAGCGCGGAACGAGGCTGGTTCTCGGCAATGCCTTGGTGGCTAACCTCTTCAAGAACCTGCTTGATCGCGGCGGTTCCGTCTGGTTTAACGGCAGAACCATACAACTGATCTCCGAAGATGGACGTGTCTCTGGTCTGGTCGTCCAGTACAAGGGTAAGGAACTACGCATCCACGCACGTCGCGGGATCATTCTGGCGGCGGGTGGGTTCCCGGCGGGCGCGGAGCTGCGCGAGCGTTACTTGCGCAAACCCGCGGCTCAATATACCAGAGCCTGTGACGCCTGCACCGGAGACACAATGCTGCTGGCGCAGAGCATTGGTGCCGCGATTGGACCGACACGGGAGGATAACGCGCTCTGGTTCCCGAGCTCAATCGGGAGACGTGCCGACGGATCAACCGTAGTCTTCCCGCACATCTGGGATCGAGCAAAGCCGGGGCTTGTCGCGGTCAACAGGGCGGGGCGCAGGTTTGTGGATGAATCTGTTTCCTACCATGAGTTCACTCGAGGAATGTACCGAT
>Ga0187874_10003455_pt1 | contig 11022 bp, 8 predicted proteins | sample June2016WEW_16_1_3_FD_132993 | JGI IMG/M metagenome (GOLD analysis project Ga0187874, IMG submission 132993) | Peatland microbial communities from SPRUCE experiment site at the Marcell Experimental Forest, Minnesota, USA - June2016WEW_16_150 | ecosystem: Environmental > Terrestrial > Soil >... | reverse complement strand
TGGCTGCCCGAAAAAGAGTTTGTGGCTGAGGAAAGGGAAAAGATTGCCGCCCGGATCGCGCTCCTGCGGCGCAATGTGAAGTGGTTTTTGATTCCCGCCCTATTGGGTTTCGTGGCGTGGCAGGCGGGGTTGGCACACTCGGCCAAAATGGTAATCGCACTCGTAGTGGTCGCAACACTCGCATGTGCGGGAATATTCTGGTTCTATCGATGGAAGCTTCGAAAGGATCTGTTGCCCATTCTCGAGGACATCGACCGTGAGCTTGAATACTTCCGGAACAGTTCGAAATCCCGGCCGGAGTGATGCTTTGGCTTGCTGTTCAGAAGAACAAAAAGAATTTGTCATTGGTGATTGGTGAATGGTGATTTGTCATTTGAAAAAATAAGCAATCACCATTCACCAATCACCAATAATAAATTCTTTTATCTTGCCTTCGTAGTCGTTTTCTAAAGCTATTCAAAACGAAAGAGGAATTATGCACCGGGGATACACCTGTCTCTGGAGGAAGATCTGGTCCAACGCCGTCCTCGCCGAACCCGGCAAGCGGTTCTCCCGGCTCGAGGCTTGGTTATACATCACGAACGTGCTCGCAGCGGGGATGGATGACCAGGCTGCGGGGCTGAAGCGCGGCGAGTTTGTGGCGAGCGTCCGCCTGTTAGCCGAATGTTTCAACTGGAGCATCGGCGCTGTACATCGGTTCCTTGAAACGCTCCTGCAAAACTCAATGATCATGCGGGTGGAACACTTGGCGGAACACCCGGCGGAACAGGAAGCGGGACACTTTAGTGTCTGCAATTATGATAGTTACAACGCACCCCGATACGCGGAGCGGAACACTGAGCGGAACGCGGAGCGGAACACATTTAAAGAAGTATTAAAAGAAAATAAAATAAAAGACACACCTGCGCCTGGGAGCGCGGCCGTCCCGGCCGCAGATTCCAGGCCGCAGGCGGCCGGGACGGCCGCGCTCCCAGGCGCGTGTGTGTCGCCGAAAATCCTTCTCGAAATCTATCAGCAGCACAACCAGGCGCTGCCCGAGGTGAAGGCGCTGACAGTCGAAAGGCTGCGCAAGTGCCGGTCAAGGATTAACCAGGCCGTTCGCGACGGATGCCTTGAACAATACCTCTCAGATTTTGTCGCGGCAGTCCAAAAGGCTCAGTCAACACCCTTCCTTCGCGGGGAAGGCGCGCGCGGTTGGCGGGCGAGCTTCGACTGGTTTGTTGCCAATCAGCTGAACGTTTATGCGGTTCTTGAAGGGAAGTACGACGGGCCCGCCGCGGGCCCGAACAATGGAGGCGGAAATGGCAATGCAGCTTTCGATGGCGGCAGATCCCGTAGAACGAGTCGAGGCGATCCGACTTACTTCCCCCGCCAGTGAGCCTGTCTGTTCATTGTGCGGCGGGTCGGGATGGCAACGCGCTGGAAACGAAGACTTGCGATATCGCCGGTGCGCATGCGTGAAGGCACGCCTTGCTGCCGCACGGCTGGCTGCGATTCCGGCGCTGTTTCGAGGGGCCACTTTCCAATCCTTTCATGCGCGGGACCTTCAGCAGGAGCGGGCAGTGGCTTTGATGAGGAGCCTTCCGGAGGGAAGCTGGTACCTGACCGGCCACTACGGAACCGGCAAGACACACCTGTTCTACGCGCAGTACCGCGATATGGCGGTGGCCGGCACGACTCGTTGCCACGTGCGCACCACAAGAGAACTGGTCGAGGAATTGAAGAGGATGGAGCTTGATAGCGAGTTCGTCTCGCCGGTAATGGCAGCGGCATATTCGTGCGCGCCGTACCACCTATTCTGGGACGACATCGACAAACTGAAGCCCACCGATTTTAGAACCGAGGTTCTCTTTGAGCTGGTGGATGCGCTTTATCGCCAGAAGCACGGACTGACCGTAACCGCCAATTATTCATTGCAGGATCTGGTGGAGCGGGAACGGATGCATCCGGCAATCGTCCGCCGCCTGGACGACATGTGCAGGGTTATCCAGCTCTGAAGCGCGAGGTCACGAATGAAACCGGGTGAGTGCGTAATCTGGCTCCGTTCTCCGAAAAAAAACTCCATTTTGAGAGGCTGGCGGTTGGAGAGGATTCCCGGGGAGATCGTCCGGATCTGCAGGCGGCGGATTCGGATAAGGGTATGGTTGCGAGGAAAGGAAAGGCTGGTGAATGTCGATCCGGAAAACGTCCTTTACGATGCGGAGGACCAGTCGGAATTTCGGTGGCAGGCAACTTAGGGTTGAATAATTGACGATTTACGATTGACGATTGACGAATTGAAAACCGCTGCGGGCGTCAATCGTCAATCGTAAACCGTCAATTATGCACGTCCTGTCGGAGAGAACCCATGAGCGAAACTGAAATCCTGCGGCACATCAGAACCGCTTACGGCGCCATGATCGTTGAGGCCGCGGCCAAACACCGGCACCGGCCCGAGGTGATGGCCGGGATCGTCATGCGTGAAACGCAAGGCGGCCTGTCCCCGCTTCTGGACCGCCCGGGTCCCGAGGGCCGGGGAGATCGCGACACGGAGGGCCGATACCATGGTCACGGCCTCTGCCAGATCGACGATCGCTCATTTCCGGCATTCTGCGCCGGCCCGGACTGGAAGGACGCCGCAAAGAACATCGAAATGGGCGCCCGGGTCGTCGGCCGCAAGCGGGCCTTCCTCGCGGCCAGGACGCTCGGTCTCAAGCTCACGGACGACGACCTCGAAAGAGCGGCGATCGCGGCTTACAACGCCGGCGAAGGCCGCGTGCTGAAGGCAATAGAACAGGGGCGTGACCCCGACAGTTGCACCGCTCACGGTGACTACGCCGCCGCTGTTCTGCGCTATGCGGAACTTTACCTGAACCTGGAGGACTGACATGGACTGGCACGACTGGATGCGCAATGACAAGACCCTGCTCGCGCTTCTGATGCTCGCTTTCCTCGCCGTCTGGTGCTTCACCCGCTTTGAGAAGCTATTTGATCTCATAGGGACCTTCCAGGGCGCCCTCATCGCCCTGATCACCGGCGAGGTGCTCAAGAGGGAGCAATAACGGCAATGGGGAGGATCCGCAGAATTGAAGACACTCATCGCTATCCTGAAGTCACTCTGCCTGCCGGCTGCGATCTTCGCTTTGGCCGAAGCCGGCCTGGCGTTCCGCAAGATGGCAAAACTCACGAAAGCCGCTGAGGTAACGGTGACAGAGGCGGGCGGCGCGGCGGCTGAGCTGAGAAAGACGGCAACCGCCGTCTCGGAATATGCTCAGCATCAGACAAAGCACGTGACGAACTTGGGCTCGAGGCAGCACGAAAACCGCCGAGCCAACAGTAAAAGTGCAATAACTCCAGGAAGCGATCAGTTGCCCGCCGATATTGCGATTTCTTTCGATTCGCCTTCCCGCACTTGTACCATGTGAACGTCGCCGGCGAAACATCTGAGCGCTTTCGTCGCAAATATCTGCGCATTTTTACGGCGAGCTTATCCCTGTGTAGGCTTGCACCTCTGGCGGTCGGGTTTTCGACTTATTCAGAGCTGATTTAGGGTTTGGCGACACACAGGCAGTCAAATAAAACAGGATTTCCATCATGGAGGCTAAGGCTGCCACCTCCAGATAAAAACTTCAACGTTTTCAACGCGGACGTAATTTTGGCAAAACACAAGCAGCAGGATCAGCGGTTCACGCACACTTGGGCCCTCTGGCGCGAGTTGTAGGACAGGGGAAATAGGAGAAGACGATCAAACTCATGAGCAGCTAATTCAGCGATCTGAGTGCCGTTTCCTTCAGATCCAGATAGGCTTCCCAGAAACTTGTTGACTCTGCCAGAAGAGTCTTTATCCCCGCCTGGATTCCGACCCGGACCTTGGCTTGAAGGATAGTGTGGGGAAGAAATCGGCAGCCCGGGTACAAACTGGCAAGATCGGCCCTGTGCCCGGCAATGGCACAGGTCTTGACCGCTTCGTGCAATATCTCTTGTAGGATAAAAGTGCGATCCCCGTTGTCACTGATGAATATCTCAGGGAGATCGCCGTACAAGTCGTGCGAGCATATTCTGAAGCCGAAGGGGTCTGTAGTCCTTTCGATGCGATCGAGGACAACGACTCTTTTCAAGTGGACGGCGGCAAGAAGGAATTCCTTTTCGATTTGTAGGGCCCCGAGATAAATCGGAAACCGTGGCGCTGTATTGTCGCTTGTGCTCTGTCCCTTCATCATTGGCTCACACGATTCAATCCCAGCCACCCATCGCGCGGCATATATTACGACAACAAAGGCCATGTATGCAGGATCGGATCGTTAATTTATTATGCAGCATCTAAGGAAGCGCTTCCCCGAAGTATCATCGACGGACTGCACCCAAAGTATCGTTGGGTTTTCTCGGGATTCCAGGATTTCGATTTCGGTCTCTATTTCGGATCTCGATTGGTAATTGGTTTTCTTCGATTTCAAACTCTTCACACGCTGACGTAACCAAAAAACTTAGTACCAAAGAATTACGGGTGTTTCGCGGGATTCGAGAATTTCGATTTCGGTCTGCATTTTGGATCTCCATTGGTAATTGGTTTTCTTCGATCTCAAACTCTTCACACGCTGACGTAACCAAAAAACTTAGTACCAAAGAATTACGGGTGTTTCGCGGGATTCGAGAATTTCGATTTCGGTCTGCATTTGAGTTCTCCTTTATTGTTACCAAGCCTGAGTTGACTGCTTGCGAGCGATTCGCACCTTTAGAGCCAGAGAATTCCGTTTGCCATCTCTCTGTTTCTCCTTTCGTTTCTTTCGGGATGCTTCTATCTATAGCAAGATGCGTGCCAAACTGCCCTGAGCTCTCTAACTTACATTAAATATGTTGTTTATGAGATTTGAGGTGTTTTGGCGGCGCCGTTACTTCTAAAGATTTGGACGGGAATCGTTAAAAGAAGTGATCAATTTTCGATACTTTTTCTCAAGCTGGGCCGGCGCCGAAATCGATCGCTCTCTCATCGCTCACGGCTTCGGAACGGACGAAAGTCCATCAGGCAATCATGACGCTTCAGGAAGGCCATTGTGGCGTGATAATCCGATTCCGGCACCGCCAGCAACCCAAGCGCCTCGCGGTAGCGGCCTTTAGTCTCCCTGAGTGCATGAGAAAGGGTTTCCCGGACAGTTTCGCGCGAAAGCTTGTGATCCATGAACGGTTTCCTTACGAGACCCTCAAAATCCCCTTCGCCCGCCCGAATCGCGTCATAAAGACCACGCGCACGCACGTCCTGCTGCGCCGCCGGCGCCTCAACCAGAGATCGGCGGAATTCCCTGGGAAGATGCTCGAGATCGATGACTTCCCCGGAAGACGTGTAGTATCCGCGCCACACAGCGTTGATCAGTTCGCGCACATTTCCCGGATAGCTGTACCGCTTGAGCAATTCCATTGCCCGGGGTGTAAAACTCTTCGACGGCCGGTTTGCCTTTTGAGCGGATTCGGCCAGGAATCGTTCTACCAGAATCGGGATGTCCTCCTGCCTCTCCCTGAGAGCCGGAACCTTTATTTCGATCTGGTTTAGACGGTAGTACAGGTCCCGCCGGAACTTGCCTTCCCGAACCTCTGCTTCCAGATCGCAGTTGGTTGCAGCGAATACGCGGATATCAATCTTGCGCGGGATGGGGTCACCCACGCGCCGCACTTCCCGCTCCTGGAGCACCCGCAAAAGCTTGGCTTGCAGCTGAAAAGGAAGGTTCGTCACCTCGTCGAGAAAGAGCGTGCCTCCATCCGCACTTTCGAGAAGTCCCACCCGATCCTCGGCGGCGCCGGTAAACGCCCCCTTCCGGTAGCCGAAAAACTCACTTTCTACCAGCGTATCAGACAGTGATCCGCAATCCACCGCCAGGAACCGGCCCTTTGAACGCGCGCTGGTCCTGTGTAATGCTCGCGCAACAAGTTCTTTTCCAGTCCCGCTTTCACCGCTGATCAAAACGTCCAACGGAGAAACGGCAATAGTTCCGATTTTCCCCCGCAGTTCCTGAATTGCAGAGCTCCTGCCCTGAATCTCTCTGTAAAGTTCATTCAGATCATCTTTTGGCTTCTCTTCCACTTTCTGAGCTGCCGGGCGACTTCGTCCAAAGCCGCCGCTATCCAGGGCCGTTGCTGTTAACTGGCACGAGGCGGCAAACACATCAATGATCGATTGGCTGATGTCGGCAAGAGGCGATGGGTGATCTGCATAGACGACGCCGAGCGTTTGATTGCCCACTCTCAAGGGCCCGCAGAAGAGCGTGCCGATTTCGAATGCCTGAACGGATTCAAGTGTCGAAATCCTTGTATCCGACCGCGCATTTGCCGTGACGAACGGTTCGCCCTGTCGGTAAACGTCGTTGAGCACAGTGCGGCTAATTGCCTCTGCTCGCTTAACGGTTTCTTTCTGAACATTCCGGCCCTTTGCCAGCCTGAGCCTTTCGGAGCCATCTTCCTTCAGGAAAACCAAAACTCGCTCCATGCCGAGTGTCGATACCAGAAGGTCAACCACTGATTCGAGCAGGGCATCTCGATCCCGGATGTTGGCAATGACTTGGGCCATCTGGAGCAGTAAGCCGGAATGATCTGTCCCTGACAGAGCCCTCCGGCCTTCCCGCGCCTGCATGGACTCTATTCTCGCCAGACGAGACTCACATTCCCGGCGTGTGGTTTCCCAACCCGGCGCCATAGGGAATCCCGTGGTTCCTTCATTGGAGACCATCTCCTGGGCTTTCTCAAGGATCTCGAGGACCTTCCTGCAGTGTTCAGCGGCACTCTTCAAGTTTGTTGATTTTTCCTCGATGTGCGCTGCCTCCGCATGAAGCTGCCAAAGAAGGTCGCAAACGCCAAAAGGCTCGGCAAGGTCCAGAGCCAGTCCGATATCTTCGCCTGCTTTCTTGAGAAGCGTCTGAGATCTTGGTCCGTCCCCCTGAGTTCTCGCAGCCTCGGCGAGGGTGCGAGACAGCCGCGACAGGAGTAAGCGGGCCTGTGCCGCCAAATGGCGACTGGGCATGGCTGTGGCCAGCTTGAGAGCGAGATTCGCATGGCGGGTCGCACGTTCGAGGTCTCCATCCTGAAGCAGAATGTCCGCAATAGCCAGGCTCACGAGGCAGAGCTGGTAGGGCCATCCGCGTAACCGCAATAGGGAGTACAGTTCCTGCAGGAGTTGCCTGGCTTCATTCTTGAGGCCCTGTGAATAGAGGATGCCTGCGCGCAACGCTTCCCCGAGTTCATATTCAAAAAGAGGGCCTTTCTGCCGATGCAGTTTCTTCAAGAGATCAAGGCTTTGCAGCGCGGATTCAATGTTGCCTTGACGCCAGTCGAGCCAACCGTTCAGGTACGTGACCTGCCCCCTGGAATGTACGGGGAGATCGGGATGGGAATCCGCAGCCAATCTGTCGAGTATCTTGCGGGCGCCGGCGTAATCGCCCGAAACTACTCTGGCTTCAGCCACCGCGGCGTGTACCTGGTAGAGCAGCACCGGATTGTTCACTTCCGTGATGAGCTCCAGAACCTCATCAGCTCTGCCGAGTGCGTCCTGCAGCTTTCCGGCCCGAGACAGACTCTCGACGAGACCGGCCAGGGCCACAATTCGCGCTATTACCGATCTGCTCTTCACAGCCGCAGCTAGAGCCAGTTCTCCAGTCTTTCCTGCAAGCTCTAATTTTCCAAGTGAACCCAGCGCCAGAGCCAAAATCGAACGATACTGCGATATCAGCGCGTGGTATTGAGTTTTTTCCAGGATCTCACCGGCTTTCCTGGCGGCAGCGACGGAAGCTCGATAGTTACATTCGGTCCAATGAGCCACAGCAAGCATGATGTGAATTCGACCTCCGAAGGGAGTCGATATCAAATCGTGTTTGCCAAGAACTTCCAGCGCTTCATGCAGGCAAACGATCGCATCCCGATGACGGTATCGAACCGTGTTGGCGTAGGCTAGCGTCCTGAAGGCAATTGCCCGGGTGGCGTCTGCCAGCTCGGAATGATCCTCTCCTAGAGTTTCCAGGCAGCTCCGGCATGCCCCGTCCAATAGCTTCAGGTTGCCGAGATGCTGATAACAGATGCCAAGCTGCACAAAGAGCCTCGCTCTGGTCACGGCCGGCGCCGTCTTCGAAGAGTCCAGATAGCGCTTCAGAATCGAAACACCTCTTTCCGGCTGAGTCAGCCCGCAGCAGGCCTCGGCGGCATCCGCCGCAATTTCACAAAGCCGTTCGGCCGAAAGAGAGTTGCCCTTTTCGAGGATAAACCCGGCAAATCGAAGGATAAGATCGTAGGCCGATACGGTCTTGCATTCCGCCTCAGCTCTCAGGGCATATTCGAGTGCCTTCGCTCCGGCTTCTCCGGAAATGAGGTGCATGGCGATTTCCACAGTTTTGGGTCCATGGTCTTGCTCCTCAAGTATTGCCCCGATCCTCCGATGCATGCTCCGTTTTTGGGAGGGTTCCAGGCTCTGCACCAGAACCTCAGCGACCGACCCATTGCCGAAAAAATATGTCCTTCCCGCCACTCCGTCGGAAGCTCGTACGATTTGCCTGTTGATTAGTTCTTCCAAAGCGCTTTCCAATTCAACCGGTCCACCCGATATCAGGGCGGCCAGAAGACTATTCGATACCGGCCGTCCAATCACAGCAATCCAGAGAGCCAGATCGATTGCTTTTACGCTCAAGTAATTCAACCGCTGACGAAAAACAGCAGCGATACCCTCGGGTGGCTTTAGCTGACCGAGATCCCGTTTCGCGAGCTTCCATTGCCCCTGTTCCCGTTTCAAAAGTGAACTGTCGATCAGGTGTTTTAGCGTCTGCTCCACAAAAAGAGGATTCCCCCCGAAAGTGGTGTTTACCCACTCGCCCAGAAGCCGGCCTAGTTCCTCCCGACCGGTCATACTGGCAATCAGTTGAACGGTCGATTCCAAAGTCAGCGGTCCAAGCTGCAGCGTTTCGCCCCGGAGCTGGCGTGATATCTGAGATGTGAGACGACCGATTGGCCTCTGTTCGGCTTCTGGTTGCAGGGCGCTAACGCATAGGAGAATCGGATGAGCCAGGATATCGGACGCAAGATAGTCCAGGATGACCGCCGCCGTTTCGTCTGCCCAGTGGAAATCGTGCAGCAACACCATGGTGGGGCGGCCGGAAAGTCTTCCCACCAGCTCCTTCGCAAGCCGGTCTCGGAACTGTAACGCAGTCGATTCTCCCAAAAGCTGATTGGATGCCCTTTGATCTCCGGTCTGAACAATTGGCGGACCTGCCTGGGTGCTATCAACACCCGTTGCGCTTTCCAGGATTTCACGGTAGGGACCCATTAACCTTCTCTCTTTAGGGGCACAGCTACCCTGCACCACACGCCAGCCTTCGAGCAGCCCCCAGATCCGCAATTCTTCCATAAAACGAGTCTTCCCGGATCCGCTTTCGCCTGTGACAAACACCGTCCATCCACGTTTAGAATCAGAAACCTGTTTTGCGCGCTGCCTCAGGAGTTCCATTTCGGCATCGCGCCCAACAAAGGCAGCTGCGGGAAAATAGAGTTCGCCAGAACGCTGCCCGGAACGGGCCAAATCGAATCCGGTCGCGGCGCCCAGGAGACGAATAACTTCCTCCGCAGATATGGGTCGCCGTTCAGGGTTTTTCTCCAGCAATGTCATAGTGACCCGCGCCAGCCCGGTTCCTGATTGCAGGCGCTCTATCGGGCCCAGGTCCACTTCACCCTGAAGATGCTTCTGAATAAGATAGCCGGGATCCACATCCTCAAACGGCAGCCGCCGCGCTAATATTTGATAGAGAAGAACCCCGAGTGAATATAGGTCCGAACGTGTTCCGGCCGGATGGCCGGACAGCACTTCCGGAGCCATGTAAGCCAAGGTCCCTTGCACCTTGGGATCCTTGTTCCCAAAAAACCCGGCTAACCCAAAATCCAGAATCTTCAGGATGCCGTTGCTTTCGGGCGATCCGCGAAATAGGACATTACTGGGCTTAAGATCCCGGTGCACAACTCCGTGATCGTGAAGAAATTGAACGGCCCAGCACAAATCAGCAAATGCGGCTAAGACCTGTGGAACCGACCACCGGGCCGAAGCGTCCAGCAGGTTTTGGCCTGGGAAGTACTCCTGAACGATATAGTCCTTGGCATCATCAAGCCTGCCGAGGTCCAAAACCCGAACGATGTTTGGGTGCCTGAGGCTGCTCAGGAGGGAAAACTCCCGACGAAGAGTATCTTCTTCTTTTTTTGAAATGGCCGAGCGAGCCACTTTCAGGGCGACAGCTGCCTTGTTCCGAATATCCCGGCAGAGATAGACAGTGCCAAACCCGCCCTGCCCAAGCAGAGATTCCACAACGTAATGTAGGCCGACGATGGAACCTGGCTTAAACAGCATATTCGTCATCCAGACATATTGTGTAAGCGCAAGCGAAATGAGTCGGTACCAATTCTCGCATTCAGAAGCGAATTAGGAAAGCAGGATCTTTTCTATATCGTATCCGCCGATCGGCAAAATAAGCGGGGTCTTCTCTTAGAAGGCCCCGCTTTAAGCCGGCCCATGAACTCTCCCCGGCTTCTGATGGCCAAGTGGCACTGAGTCAAGCTCCCCTGGCGTTGTGGAAATTAGGTAGTTTCTCAGACTGGGAGCTTACCCATTGGATTCTTCGATGTGCTCAGAGTAAACCAAATGCCGCACAGAGCTGGCAAAGCCAACGAGAGTTTTTAACCCCGATTACGAAATTGGAGATGACGCAACAAAAAGCGCCGAAGGCGCGACGCAGCAAAGCCCAGGGCGTAGGAGACCGCGACAGCGGGCTCCGGAACCCTGGGCATAGAGGGGGTCCAGTGGAGCCCTGTGAGGTATGCGCGTCAAGCTAAGGAGAATTGTCCAGAGCGCTGAAAGCGCGAAACAGCAAAGCCCAGGGCTTGCGCCCTGGGAACGGCATGCGTATGAAACAAGCCCTGAAAGGGCGGCACAGGTTTTTGGCAGATTATGCAAAAGCCTGTGTCGCCCTTTCAGGGCTGAACCTTAATTCCATCCTGAAACCCAGGGTTCCGGAGCCCGCTGTGCGTGCTCCT
>Ga0187874_10003452_pt1 | contig 11025 bp, 8 predicted proteins | sample June2016WEW_16_1_3_FD_132993 | JGI IMG/M metagenome (GOLD analysis project Ga0187874, IMG submission 132993) | Peatland microbial communities from SPRUCE experiment site at the Marcell Experimental Forest, Minnesota, USA - June2016WEW_16_150 | ecosystem: Environmental > Terrestrial > Soil >... | reverse complement strand
CTGGACCCCTGAATCTTGACCGCAATGGAGTCGCGACCTCACCCGGATTAACCACGGCTCGCGGCAAACGATCTTTCCACCATCTCAGGAACACCCTACCATCGCTCAATCGCGATTCTTGGGGACAGGATCTGACCATTGAGCCATCGGGTCATCGGGTGATTTAATGATTTGTGATTGCCGATTTGTGATTGGTGATTTGTCATTGGTGATTGGCGATGGGGCATTTGCGATTAGTGATTGATGATTGGTGATTTTCGAGATTCGATTTTCGCTCCTCGCTTTTTGCTCTTCGATTATTTGCTCCTCGGTTTTCGGTCTGGGATTTCCGATTTGAGATTTGAGATCGGACGCCCGAGGCGGCTCCGGACCTCGGACTTCGGACTCTCTTTCTTGTCCCCGCCGTTCTCCTTAGTAGGCTTTCCAGCTTGCCACTCACCACTAGCCACTAGCCACTGTTTTTCAATAACTTGCTATCTTCTCATCAACATCGTGGAAAGCACCCTATAGGTCATTTGTTTTCATCAACATCGTGGAACATCCCTTCATTTTCTCCCCCCCCCCGTTTCGCCCTCTCTTTCCGACCTGGAACAGCGGCTTGGTGAATCGCCTCACCTGGTGGAGGTTCAATCATTCTGATGAGGACAGCCAACGTCTCCCTCTCCCCCCACCGGCCACCTGCGACCTACCAGCTACTGTTCCCGGCCGATCTACCGCCTGCCGTAGCCGACCAACATTTCGGGTCGGGGTTTTCGCATAGCCCATTCGTGTGGGTGTTTACACGCAAAGGTACTTCTCTATATAATATCCTAGCAATAAACCAACCAAACTGAAGCCAAGCGCGGACCAAATGCCCGACAGTCGGCAGAATATTTGACTTCTGGCGCCTAAATTTCCCGGCGGTAGAGATTGAGTTCGCGGGACTTTCCGCGCACTCTTCCGCAGCGATCGCTGCGAGATCGTACGCGCACGCCATGGCATGCCCGTACGACCGTTTGCAATAAGCGGCGCTGCCAGACTAGTGGCGCACGACGCGAAATGGGCCGCTGCGCACCAGCCTATGGTCCACTTTGATGGTGGTCTCTCCGCGCCAGTCGCGACCAAGGTGTCGCCGCGCCCAAACCCCCAGCACAAGGCCCATCGGCTGGCTACCAAGTGCCGTTGGGATGACAATGGGTGACGCAGGCAAATACCGCTGCCTTAGCTAACCCCAAAACCTCCGACTCATTACTTTTCGTTTAAGACCCCTCATAAACCGTTCGCCCAAACTGCCAAAAGGTTGGTCCGTGGTAAGGTAGGTCCAGGTAGCACCGCGTTGGGAGGGGTTGTAATTGCCGGTCTCGGCTTCTGGCAATCGTTTTAAAATTTCCTCCGTAATTTTCGTCTGCAAGTTTTCAAATAGGTCATGCACGGCCTTGAGGTACGCGAAAAGGGGATCGCGGCCACCGTAAGAGACCCACTGCGTTCCCTCCTGGAGCTCCTTAACTGCTGCGAGGTGCTCTGACCAGAGATCGTCAATGGTGTTCAATGACACTAACCTTTCGAGTTCGGAAGAGCTTGGGATCGCGCCCACGAGGATGGCTTGACGTCGCTCCTGAATGGCCTGCCGTTGCCCCTCAATGACATTCTCGTACTTATGAAGGAATTGCCGATTGTCAAGGTTTTGGCCCTCAACCAACCGCTGGATACTGTCCGCCTCATAGTGGAGCCTGGGATTATCGACGCCGTACTTGACCAGCAAATCGTCGTCCAGCGAAATGAAGAATCGAGAGCCGCCCGGGTCACCTTGGCGTCCGGCGCGGCCACGAAGCTGGTTGTCGATCCGCCGGCTTTCGTGCCGGTTGGTTCCGATGACGTACAATCCCCCCAATTCGGCAACTTTTTTCCCAAGAGGAATGTCCGTCCCGCGGCCTGCCATGTTCGTCGAAATGGTCACCGCTCCAAGCTCTCCAGCTTGGGCTATAATCCCCGCTTCTTTTTCCTCGTTGCGGGCATTCAAAACCTGGTGCGGAACATCCTGAAGGCTTGCGCTCAGCCGCTCGGACTCTTCCACGCTCACGGTACCTACCAGAATGGGGCGACCGGCTTGGTGTACGCGACGAACCTCCTGACTCACCGCGTGTTCCTTCTCCTGTTTCGCTGGGAAGATTACGTCGGGATAATCGACGCGAATCATCGGGCGGTTGGTGGGAATGGCCTCCACTTCGAGGTCATAAATGGCGCGAAACTCTTCCGCCTGGGTTGCAGCGGTGCCCGTCATGCCGCATACCTGGGGATAAAGCGCGACTAAATTCTCCATGGTGATCGAACCCAGAATCCTGCCCTGCGCTTTGGGCGCAACGCCTTCCTTAACTTCGATGGCAGTGTGCAAACTTGCGGGCCACAGTCTTTCCTGCACAATTCGCCCTTTGAATTCATCAACGGATTTGATCTCCCCATCCTTCACCAAGTAATCGACATCCCGGCGAAGCAGCGCGTGGGCATGCAGGGAGTTCTGTACTGCCGCCAGCAACGGCAAGTTCTCCTCAGCAAAGAGATTGGTGCAGCCAAACGTGTTTTCCACCGCCTGGATTCCGGCATCCGTAAGTCCGATATTTCTTGCATACTCGTCCACCGAATAGTGAAGGGACCGGCGGAAGCGTCGCACCAGGCTATCCGCACGATAAACTAATGGAGCTTGTGCCGATTCGCCGCCGGCGATCACCAAGGGAACCCGCGCTTCATCAATGAGGAGTGAGTCCGCTTCGTCTATCACTGCCACGGCGAAGGGCCGGTGCACCTGGTCCTTGGGATATAAGGCGAGCTGGTCCCGGAGATAATCGAACCCCAACTCGTTCGCTGTGGCGTAAGTGATGTCACAGTCATAGGCACGCTGGCGATCCTCAATGCTCATGCCTTGCTGGATGCAGCCAACAGAGAGTCCGAAATACTCGTGGATGGGGCCCATCCATCTGGCATCCCGCCGGGCCAGATAGTCGTTCACCGTCATCACGTGGACCCCGTTCCCGTCCTTGGCATAACTGATGATTGCCGGCACAGCAGCGAGCGTCTTCCCTTCACCCGTCTGCATTTCAACGATTCTCCCGCGCGCCAGCGCTAGGGCGCCCCATAGCTGAACGTCGAACATTGCCAGCCCCAGCACGCGGGCCCCCACCACGGCGCTGATGGCAACTGTTTCCAATAAATCGCGGGCACACTGAGCGGCTGCTTTCAATTCACAGTCCTGGAATGCGGCGAGTTGTGCGCGACGCTGGTTTATCCATTCGATTTCAGGTTTGTATGAAGCCGAACCGCGAAAAAGTGACTTCAAAAAGTGGACCACGGCGCCATCCTCCTCTATCAGAATTCGATTGTTGGGGAATGCAGTTAGGCGATAGAGGAAAGTGGCGGAGCTCGTAAAAGTCGAGCGCTCCAATAATTGTGGATCACTTTAGGGAGGTCGTTGCAATAGGAAACGCGACAAGCCCGATGGGAGTAACTTCGGGTTGCGCGCCCGCGGCGAACATGCTTTTCGCGGCGCACCTTGACGACCTGCACGATCGCGGAAGTCTCATGGCTTCCCTGCAGGCTCGAAGGCGGCACAGCTTGCCTGGCACCAAGGGCAACAAGTATGGTCAGGAGCCAAGCTGCTGGATGCTTCCTCATTGGTCGATAGTATGCCACAGAAAGGCGCGCGGGGCCACCTTGCCCAAAAGTCAGGAGAATCGGGAGGACTTGACGGTTGCGTACACGTGGGTATTCTCCTTACCGGGGCAGGATTGGCAGGAGAAGAGTCTGCCATCAGTGACACCCCGCCCCCCCCCCAAGAGTCAGTAAGCGCCGTCTTTCCTATCGGGAATTAAGTCTTTGGGCCGCCGCGGGGGCGCCGGGGATGAGAAGAAAGACCAAAGTCTGGGCTGCGCTGACGTGCCCACTTCCATCGCCGATGGATACTGGTTATTATGGACTTAGGGGACAAATTATGACGCGGCGGACAAACGTTGTTTTCACCCTGGGCCTGGCCTCATTGATAGTGTCCATCGCCGAGCCCACAGCCTTTGCCCAGGACACCATCGGCCTGGGTAATTCGAAGAGTGAGATGGTCTTCCAGGGAACGGGCACGCAAGTCATCAATGTCGTATGGCAGAACTGCAACAGCGGTGTCTGCACGATGGAGGGCGACGCCACACGGGCGGCTGATACAAGGTCGGTGGGGACGTACAAGTTTACGTCCGCCTCCCCGAGGGCGTTCAAGCTGGTCGCGTCGTCGGGGCTCGGTCTCTTTGCGGTCGAACAATCATCGGCAATCTCGTTCAGTTACACCTCTCAGCGGGGAACGCTGGCGGGGCGGGCGCATTTCACTTCCTTTCTGCAAAACCAAGGCGTCGTTGCGGCCCACCTTACGGGAACGCTGGAAGCCACGGATGGCACTCTCGCGTCGCACTTTGCCGCTGGCCCCGGAACCCTTAATTTGACCCTCGCTGTGGGGAAGATCCCCTTATCAACCTTGGTCGACGCAGCGGGCTCGATCGGTGGAACCATTGACACCCTGTCATCGCTGACTCCTCCCTCCCCGTGCCGCGAGGCCAGCCTGATCCCCGCCACCGTTCACGGCACGCCGATGCCGGGCGGCTCGATCTGGTTTAACGCCAACTTCAGCGCCAGGGGAATACACGACGGAACGGTCCTTCAGTTTCAAGGCGCGTTCATCCAATTCCAAGCCAACGGCAATACCTACATTCTTCATGTCCCCAACGCGATGGTCACTTTCTCGTCTTCCGTCAGTTGCGCCTCGACGAAATTTGACCCCGGGACCAACATCTGGGAGACGACGGTTCCTGTGAGCGGAGGTGACGAGATTTTCCTTTCGGGCGTCACTTTCCCCGTCCCGGCGTCAGGTTTGCAAGGTGGCATTAACTTGGTCAATTGGAGCGAATCATTCGGCAGCAATACAGCGGATGTCTCCATTCGATGGAATTGGGCGGCGGCGGTTTTCTCGTCCTTCAGTACGGACTACAACTCATTGGGAGTTAAGCCCACACGCGGGAATGCGTGCCTCTACAACAACGACGACCCAGCCGGCACCCCGGAGAAGTTTGCAAACTTAACGGTAGGTGGTGGGCGCGGCGCCGCTTCCGCCACTACCCCCTGGAGCGAAACGGTCGCCGCCCAGGCGAACTGCCCATAGCCATCACCCATCCTTTACTCCGCCCGCAGCGACTCCAGGGGGTTCACGCCGGCGGCGCGGCGCGCGGGCAGGTAGCTGGCCAGCGCAGCCGTCGCGATGAGCCCGAGCGACACCGCGGCGTACGTTGCCGGGTCGACGGACTTTACCCCAAATAGCAGGGACGACATCAGACGGGTCAATGCGGGCGCGGCGGCCAATCCGCAGGCAACACCTATGCCCGCCAGTCCCAATGCATGGCCGACAAACATTCGCGTCAGTTCCTGGTTCCGGGCGCCGAGCGCCATGCGGATGCCGATCTCCCGCCGGCGCTGTGACACCGAATAGGCGATCACACCGTAGAGGCCCACGACGCCGAGCAATAGAGCCATTCCCCCCGCCAGCGCCAGCATCACCAAGGTGAACGAAGTCCGCGCCATCGATCTTCTGTACAGAAAGTCCAGCGTGTGGGCATCCGACAGGGGAAGATTGGGGTCCACCGACCACACGGCCCGCCGCACCTCGTTCATCAAGCTTTCCGAGCCGGCGCGTGGGCTGCGAATGGAGAAGGCCACGTAGCGGCGCACATCAACATCGTTGCTCTCGAAATGCGCTGCCAGGATGGGCCAGAACACCGCACTGGGCACTTCTTTGTCCATACCGTCGTCGTGAGTGTCCCCAACCACCCCGACAATCTCGCGCCAGTCGTCCTTTGTGGTGCAGCGGATTTGTTTGCCGAGGGCATTCGCGGGGTCGTGCCAATATTCGCGCGCCAGTTTCTCGGAGACGATGGCCACCGGAATCTTTTCGTAGATGTCGCTCCAGGTGAGATCGCGGCCGGCGACGAGTGGCGTGCCGAGGGCTTTGAAAAAGCCTGGGGCGACGAACTTGAACCGGTGGAGCGGAACTTCACCTGATGCGTACGTGCGGTCCTTCGCGAAAACTGGATCCCCCCACTCGTTACCATCCATGGGGATACTCATGGAGAGACCGACGGAGGAGACTCCCGGAATGGCCTCGAGCTTATGCAAAATCTCCTCCTGAAGGCGGACCACACGCTCGGGGTCCTTGACCTGCGTGTCGGGAATATCGATGCGAAAGGTCTGGAGTTCCGCAGGCGCGACAAATCCAGGGTCCACTCTGGTCAAGGCACGGAAGGTGCGGATCATGAGTCCCGAACTGATCAGCAGAACGAGCGCCAGCGCCACCTGCCCAACCACCAGCACGCTGCGCGAGCGATGCCGTGCGCGGCTTGCGCTCAGGGAACGTCCGCTTTCGCGCAGTCCGGTTCCCAGGCGCGCGCCCGCGTATTTCCAGACCGGGATGGAACCGAAAAGCAGGCTCGCGGCGAGCGATAATGCCAACGTAAACAGCACGACGTTGCTGTCGATGCCGATATCATTGAGGCGAGGCAGACCCGTCGGGGCGAGTGCCACCAGACCGCGGAGGGCTCCATAGGCCAATGCCAGGCCGAGCACGCTTCCCAGCAGCGCCAAAATCAAGCTCTCGAGAAACAATTCCGCGGCGGCGCGGATGCGGCTGGCACCGAGCGCGGCGCGGATGGAAAGTTCCTGCTCGCGTCCTTCCGCACGGACCAGAAGCAAATTGGCCACATTGGCGCAGGCGATGAGCAGCACCAAACCGAGGCCGCCCATCAGCACCCACAGGACCTTGCCCACGTCGCCCACCACGTCTTGCTTCAGCGGCCGGAGGTTGGGCCCGATTCGCGCGTCGTCGAACATCTTGAGGCTCAAGCCGGGCGGAGGCGGGAAACTTCTTTCGACGATGGGGAGCATTCGCGCCACGTCAGCGTCGGCCTGTGCCAGTGTGACTCCTGGTTTGAGCCGGGCGATACCGTCAAAGCTGAATCGCCCTAAAATGGTCTTGGCCCGGTCAAGCTGCATGGGCAGGAGGAGAGCAAGGTCGCGTTGATCGCGGAAGCGGAATTCTTGCGGCAGCACTCCAATGATTTGCCGCAATTTACCGTCCGCGGTCATCGTCCGCCCAATTACTGAACGGTCGCCGCCGAACTTGCGGCGCCAGTAGCCGTAAGTCAGCAGCACCGTATCCGCGCTGCCGGGGGAATCATCGGCCCGCGTGAATGAGCGGCCGAGCATGGGTGATACCCCCAGAATGGGGAGTACTCCATCGGTCACCTGGAGGCCCGACACGTGCTCCGGCTCCCCGAGGCCGGTAATGTTCACCGAGTAGCCTGCCGTGAGACCAATCTCCTGGAAAGTGCGGCTCTGCTCGCGAAAGATGAAGTAGCTTGATGGTGATAAATTCAGTTCCTTGACGTTGATGCCGGGAGCTGTGAGCCAGGTGGCGACCAACTCCTCCGGGCGAGGATAAGGCAGGGGCTTCAGCAAGACGCCTTCGAGCACACTAAAAATCGCCGTGTTGCCGCCAATGCCGATGGCCAGCGTCAGCAACGTGACCGCGGTGAAAAAGGGCGCACGCCCCAGCCTCCTGACTACCTGCCTGAGCTGAGCTGTCAAGGAACCCATAAATTTACCTGCCAACCGCGCTGGACGTACGACCAGGCAAAACCGCCCTCATAGGGGTGTATGGCATTAAGATGCCCTGACGTTTGATACGTTAACGGGTAAATGGGGGTTCCAGGAATTTGGCCCTGCGGAAAAGTCCGGAGCACGACCGATGCCCGTCACGAGCCACAGCCAAGAGCGAAGCCCAAGGCGGCACAGAGTTCTTTCATTCGCTCGGGGCTGAGCACGGCCACACGCCGGCCCAGATGAGCCTTTGACACGGTGACGACGTTGTGCAGATTAACGGCGCACGGTCCCTTCATTCCGTCAGCTTCGTTCAAGGTGACCTCGGACGGCACACCCCGGATGGTGGAAGTTATGGGCGCCACCGTGACGGCGGACAAGTACCCTATTGCGCTCTCCCGCGTGAGCACAACCACGGGTCTTTGCTTATCTGGTCGCTGGAATTCATAAAGCCGAACCTCTCCGCGTGCTATTGCTCTGGCCATGCCGCCACCCGCTCCCAATCCGCCGCCTCAGCAGAGTCCTGGGGATGCTCCGCATAGCCCGCGCGGTCGCGGGCCTCCAGTTCTCGTGTTTCGAGGCGTTTCAGGTACTCGCGCAGCGCCTCGCGTACCAGCGCTGATCTGTTCATCCGCGCGCGCTTGGCGGCTCCATCGGCGGCGCGAAGCAGTGTCGAACCCAACACAACTTGAATGGTTTCCATACTGTTGAGTTTACTCCACACTAGACTCAACAGCAAGCCATCGCGGCGACTGCGGTCGTGGGTCCGCGGATTTTCGTCCTCGCCGAACAGCGAGTTCCGAGAAATCACCAGTCTTTGGGGAAGATCAACGGGTTGCCCAGGACTGTGCGCAACAGGATGGCGGGGTACTCGCAGTAGCCGTACTGGCCTCCGGGCTTCACGGCATCACCTTCGACCGGGTGATACCGTTCGTACCAGAGCCCATTTGATTTTCGGCCCATCTGGCAGACCTTCACCACGGATTCGCGCAAGCGCCCGAAATCTTTCAATCGCAGGCAAGCCAGCGTTTCCAGGTACCACACTCTCCCCATCGCCGCGACGTCGTTCGTGTACTCGTGAAATTCAAAGGGCAAGGGCTCATTGAGTTCCCAGGGTTGGTAATTGAACGGCATGCAAGCTGATTGCGTTGGCATCCCTCCCCGCCAGAACATCGGTTCACGCAGGAGAAGGGGCCACAGAAGTTTGACCTGATCGTCACGGGCAACATCCAGCCCAATCGCCGCCCAGTTAACGTCCGTCAAGCCATGCAAATCAACCAAGCCATGTTCGGGATGAGCGTATTCGGCAAAATGGTCACGCTGCCAGTAGACTTCGAGGAAGCGGCTGCGCAGAGCATCGGCATGACCCATCCAAACGCCCGCCGCATCCGTCTTGCGCAGGACCCTGCACAGCGCGGCAAGCTGGCGAAAAGCGTGGACGGCATAGCATTGGGTTACGCCGTCCCACTGGTTGCGAGGGGGCGCTTCGACGTAAAAGCCGGCGCCGCTCATCAATCCGTTGGGGCTGATGCGCGTCAGGAGATACCGCCCGGCGGCCTCCAGCGTTGGCATTTTCTCCGCCAGCCAGGTTTCGGATTGGGTGGCCGCAAAGATCTCCCTTGCGGTCAAAAGGAAACAGATGGGCCCCAGCACGCTCAGGGGGTTGACCTTGACCTGCCAATCGGTGAAAAGGCCGATCCACTTTCGCGGCAGCATATTGCTCGTGGAGGATTGGCCCGCGCGAACGATGGGCTTGTAGGTATAGACGTCTTGGGGATACCGGAGCCCGCGCAAAAAGGTGTCAATCCCTTCGGGCGGGGTATCGGCCGGGAAAATGGCAAAGGGAATGTTGCCATCCGGGCGCTGGGAGGCTTGCACAAAATCGAAGTAATCCAAAACCTCGCGGTGCTTACCCAACATGAGGTAGACACCCGCCATCTGCCAGGAGTCGAGGCCCGGCCAGGTATTCTCCGGTCCATATCCTTTCCCGTCCGCCACAATTGCGAAATGCCCGGGGTAAGCGCGCTCAATCAAGGCGGGGTAGAAGTTCTTGTCAAGCGCTGCCTTCACACCCTCGGCAATGATCTGTTGATCGGGGTCGGCAGGCCCCGCGCTGGGTGCGCTCGCCCTGTCAATCGGCGCAAGGCCGCTCGGCGCCATCGCGACCAGTGAAACTTGTAAGAATTCTCTTCTTTTCATCCGATCGCCTTGGTCAGAGTCGGCGGAGGTCTTTAACTTTTGCCTTTTGCCTTTTGCACTTTGCCTTTTGACTTGTCTTTGTGTCTAAGCGGTTGAAGCGCACAACCTCCCCAGATCCCCTACCAGATCCGCACGCGGTCCGCCGGCGCGAGATAGAGACTCTCTCCGGGTTGGGCATCAAACGTCGAGTACCATGCGTCGATGTTCCGGACGGTATCGGCGCGGTATTGCGCGGGGGCGTGCTCGTTCGTCAGCACTTGCCTCCGGAGCGCCGCTTCTCGCGTCTTCGATCCCCAGTTCTGTCCGAAGGCAATGAAGAACTGCTGGTCGCCGGAGAAGCCGTCCTGCGTGGGTGCTGTCCTGCCCGCGAGCGAGGCGCGGTAGCCGTCGTAGGCAGCCGAGATGCCCGCGACGTCGGCGATGTTTTCTGAGAGCGTCTGCTTGCCGTTCACGGCGAGGTCGGGGAAAGGCTTGTAGGTATCATACTGTGCGGCGAGTCGCGCGGTGGCAGAGTTGAAATGAGCGAGGTCCGCGTCCGTCCACCAATTGCGCACACGCCCTTTGGAGTCAAACGCGCTGCCTTCGTTGTCAAACGTGTGGCTGATTTCGTGCCCGATGACGGAGCCGATTGCGCCATAGTTGGCCGCGGCAGGGGCCTGTGGATCGAAGAAGGGAGGCTGCAAAATGGCCGCCGGGAAGTTGAGCGCATTTTGTAGCGGGAGATTGACGGCGTTCACTGTCTGCGGCGTCATGGACCATTCGTGGCGATCGATCGGAAGGCCGAGACGCGCCACCTCGTGGTGGTAATCAAACAGGCCAGCGCGCCAGACGTTGCCGAAGATGTCGTCCGCCTTGACGTCGTATGCCGAGTAGTCGCGCCAGGTCTCCGGGTAGCCAATCCCCACATACAGGGTGGTGAGCTTCGCCTGCGCTTCGGCCTTGGTGGCAGGAGCCATCCACGAGAGCGCCTCAATGCGCTTCCGGAAAGCGGCGATGATATTTGCAACCATCGCCTGGGCCTCAGCCTTGGCTTCCGGCGGGAAGTAGCGCTGCGCATAGATTTGGCCAACGGCGTCGCCGAGCAGGCCATTGACCAGTTCGACGCCGCGCTTCCAGCGCGGACGCTGTTCCGGTGTGCCGGAGAGTACCTTGCCGAAGAAGGCGAAGCGCTCG
>Ga0187874_10003451_pt1 | contig 11025 bp, 12 predicted proteins | sample June2016WEW_16_1_3_FD_132993 | JGI IMG/M metagenome (GOLD analysis project Ga0187874, IMG submission 132993) | Peatland microbial communities from SPRUCE experiment site at the Marcell Experimental Forest, Minnesota, USA - June2016WEW_16_150 | ecosystem: Environmental > Terrestrial > Soil >... | reverse complement strand
TTTCGGACACGTGCCGGCTCGGTGCGTCAAACCTTCGGGTAGGTCGCTAGAGCCCCGCAGCAATGCGTGGCCCAGAGGAATGGCCGTCCCACCGGAGCAATCCGGCGGACAGAATTCGGCTTACAGGTCCGGCTGCCACAAACTTTTACTTTCAATCACTTCCAAAGCCAATAAAGCCCGTTGTGACGCCGGTGTGACGCGCTTGCTTGGGCAGCGGCAACGGGCATTCGGAAACTGGAACGCGCGTCAGCTGTTTCGGCAGGAACAACCCGCTAATCACAGCTCGGCAGAGGCACAATCCCGGAACAACGTCACGACAAGCGCGTTATCGGGACCAATCTCGAAAACGAAGCCAACTTCTCTATTGCCCCTCATCCGTTCTTGAAGCGGTGCCCGATAAACGTCTGTCGCGAGTAACGGTCAAGGTAGTGCCGTCCAACGTCATACGGAGCTTGGTATGTCCGGCAACTGCGGTTTTGTCTGCAGGAGAAAAACGTGTCCCGGGTTTGCGCTGGCCACTAGTCAGATTCAAACTCTCAATCTCGACATCTGGACCGACCCACTTGGCGAGAAACAGAATATTAAGCAGCGAGCGTCCAGTTTTCTATGGCCAAATCACGGACTCGTCCGAATTCACGCGTATTGTTCGTAACCAGCATCAAGCCGAGGCTGCGCACATGAGCAGCAATGAACAGATCGTTTGCACCGATCATCGTGCCAAGTGTCTTTAAGTCCGCGCGAATCTTTGCATAGTGCAGAGACGCTTCATCAGGGAAATCCAGAACCTCGACGTAGCGCAGAAATGCGTTCAGCGCCACTTCATTTTGCTGCCGTCGCGGAGACAGTTCGACACCGAACAACAGTTCCGATTTCGTAATTACGGAAATACACACATCACCGACTGGAACTTGTTGCAGCCGTTTTAGAACCGCATCATTCGAGCGCTTCATGATGTAGGAACAAGTATCCGTGTCCAACATGTAGCGCGGCATTACGGCTCACGCTCCTGCACCGGGAGGTCCTCGACACCTTCCATGAAAGTCGGCGAGGCGACAGGAGCATCAGCAAGATAAGAAGACCAGTCAGATGGTCGGGGTGACAGGACTACGTCACTCCCCTCCTTCCGTATGAATACCTCCTTGCCGGTGAACTGAAACTCCTTGGGCAACCGGACGGCTTGACTGCGGTTATTCATGAAGATTTTCGCTTTGCGTTGCATGGTCTCCCTTCAGATCGTCGACCCATTTGGCATATACATAAGTATATGCCGCAGCAGGGCTTTGGACAACTGGCAGCACTCGGCTTCGCCGCCAGCTTGCTTCTGCACCTGCCAAACAGTTTCTAACTATCTGATTCCACAAGGAAATATGGAATCATAGATTTCCTAGATATTGGTCGCTCCGTGGAGACCCCAACTAACCGGCCGCCACTGATTTCGGATCGAAGAATGGTAGGTTCCCGGCACTCGCATTCGGGCGAGTACTATCAGCACGCACTGTCGGGACGGTGCCTTCATTCGTTCTCTTCCCAAGTCCTTCGCGCCCGGACCGAGGCAATATTGAGGCGGACGCCCTGATTATCCGCCGGGTTGAGCCACAACAACCGGTCAAAAACGCGCTCGGCCTCCTCGAACTGTTCCAGTCTCCACAGGCACAGCCCGAAGCCGTGCATGCAGCGCAGGAACGAGCGGTTGTCGAGCCATCCCCAGGGCAACAGCCCATCGGCGAGGCTGCCCAGCGAGACTTCGCCGATCCGCAGTCCCACCTCGTAGTGGCGCATCGCATCGCCGGGGATGTGGTCGAAGATGAGGTTACCGAGGTGAGCATGGGCGTCGAAGCAGCGGAGGTCGGACTCGCAAAGTTCCATCGGGACTTGGCATGCGGCCTCGTAATCACCCGCGCTCTCTAATCGACCTGCATGATCTCGCAGTCCGCCGCGGCCAGACGCTAGGATTTCAGACAGAACTGGAGAAGATCCGGCAAGTACACGCCGCCAAGGAGACCTTCCTGCGTCGAATTGCCAAGGCAAACTTGTAAGTGGTATGCAAGTTCACAGCCCTGTGCTGGTGTCGCCCAGGATGTCGCATGTCGCCTGTAAGTTTGCTTCATCCGATTTTGGTACTGCAGTCATCCAACCGCATCCCTTTCTCGCCGCCGTCTCTCATGAAGAACCCTTCGGGACCGGAGGGAGCGGTTCGCCGGCTAGCTAGTCCTTTCTTAACCAGGCCAGCCAGGAAATCTGCAAAGGGAACAATTTCCTCGCCGACACTCGCTTTTTCGAGGGCGTCCATATAAGTCTTGCGTTCCCCGACAGGTATGACTGTCCATGGATAGCCGCCTGACGCGAGCATCAGATTCATCAGAAAACGCCCCATGCGGTCGTTTCCATCCATATTAAGGATGGATGTACGCGAATACAAAATGGCCCAACACAACGCGCACCGCCGGGTCCGTTTCCCCGCTCAACAGGTCGAAAAAAGCGGGCATGGCATCCCGCACCGCCTCGCGGTTAAGCGGGACATGCATGGACCGGCGAATATAAACCTGCCCGTTGCGATAGCCGGCGAGGTCGGCGGCCTTTAACAAGCCGGCCGTTACACTCGGGGCAAACATCTCCCGATACCACGTTCCGTGATCTTCATCTGCGACCAAGCCTGGATTTTTGCCATGCAGAACCCTGTCAACACTTTTGTGAACAGCTTGATAGGCCTGCCAATACCCGCGCGCAGCCATAGCATTCCGCTGTTGCCGGTCCTCTTCATTCGTTTCTGGATTCCCCGCGCCACTGCGGACGCGTTCAATCAGCCCAGGAGTGAGGCGATAACCCTCGATCAACAGTGAATGATAGGCATCGGTCACGTAAGCATCGTCGACGCGTTTCATGTAAGCGCTGATATTGCGCGGCAAACCTGGAGCCTTCGGCCAGCGGCCGATGACGGGGTCCCTCATCTTCTGCCACAGCAGCCTTATGCGATTCACATAAGGTGATGTTTCGCGGGCGGGCAAAGCGAGGTATGCCTTGTCCGTAAAGGGGTCGTTTTCACGCACATCGTACCCCGCCGCATAAATTTGCTAAACCGTCGAATCTGATGACCCCGTCAGAACTGTATGTCAATATAGTTCCATATTGGAGATAAATTGAGACAGGCCTTTTTGCGTCTGCTTTTGGAGAAACGGCCTAACGTCACGGCTCTCGTTCGACAACACGCGCTGCAATTTTATTTATTGTTTTCAGGCGTTCTCGAGAAACTGGGTCAAGAGAGCAGGAGTCACGCTAGAACTGCTGCCGGATAAATGCGCGGCGGTGTGGTAGGAGAGGAGGCAAAGACTTACTGTCTCCACTACTCCGATGAACGCTGGGGGTCGGCAAACGAGTTTTTGCCAAGGTCACCTCTTGTGCTCTTCGCAAGCATCCTGCGTGTACCGGAGGGTGGGGGCTGCGCCTTGCCCGGCATTAAGGCCGTCGGTATAGTGAGTGCCTGATGGAGGCTGGGACCGACTGTCCCTCGGTTGCACTCAACGCGTCGAATTCCTTGTCACCATGGCGAAGATAAACACAACTAAGTCGAAGGAATCAGAAAGCGGCAAATTGCGGATCGGCGATGATTGGAATGCTATCCGTATCATCGCCCTTTCGCAAAGCAATCCGCTCAAGGCCATCGCGGAGTTCGTCGAGAACTGCATCGATGCGCACGCCAAGACCATTGCCATCACGCGTGGCCGCGAGCACGGAGAGCACTATCTGATGGTGAAAGACGATGGCGACGGCGTCCCCCGCGATCCGCACGGGCTGCCCGACTTCAAGTACGTCGCGACTCATATCTGCGACTCGATCAAGCGACGCTTGAAGGCAGACGGCTCCGGAGGCGGCTTGCAAGGGGAATTTGGCATCGGACTGTTGAGCTTTTGGACCGTGGGCGAGAGGCTCACGATGACTTCTGGCGGTGCCGATCAACGCCTCTATCAGATGGCTATGAACAAAGGGGATCCGCGCTACACCGTGAACCCGCGACGCGTGCTTTTTGCCGACCCCGGCACCGAACTCAAGATCAGCCCCCTGCTCAACGGCATCCGTAGCTTGAGCGGCGAGAAGATCCAGTGGTATTTGGCCTCGGAGCTGCGCGACCGGATCCGTGCTACCCAGGTTCGTATAACGGTGGTCGACAAGCTTGCGCGCAAGCAGTACCAGGTCGAGCCGCGGCAGTTCGAAGGGCGCTTGCTCCACCAACTGCCGGCAGTTCGCTCCCCATTCGGCGAGGCGTATGCCGAACTGTATCTCACAGAACCGGCCGAGAACGGCCGGGTCTCCCTTACCCGAGGTGGTACGCGGGTGATCGAGGATATCGGTACGCTGCCCGGTCTGGAGCGCGGGCCCTGGAGCTCTCGTTACTTGCAGGGTCTGATCGACGTGCCCTACCTGAATCTGACACCCAGCACCCGTTCCGGGGTCATCCACGATGAACGCTATGGGGCATTTGCGGAAGCTCTCGTACCACTCGAAGCACACCTTAATGGCCTCATCGACGCGCAGCGGCGCGCCGAGGAAGAACAGGCGAACCGGGAGTCCTTGCGTGCCATCCAGCGTGCGTTTCGCGAGGCCATGCTGGTCCTGCCGCCCGAGGAATACGATTGGTTTGACATCCAGTCACGCTCGCCGCAAGCGTTCGGTGGCGGCGAGCTGTCGGAGCGACGCGTGGAGGCATCTGGGGAGAAGGAGGGGCCCGTGCCGGGTGTTCCGGAACCGAGCGGAAGCGAATCCGCCCAGCGTCAATTCTTCGACTATGCTGGGCCTTTGCGCACTGTCGTGATCTCGCCAGCGGCGAGCACATTGACCGTGAACCAAAGTCGGCGCTTTCGCGCACTGCCCCGGGATCGCTCGCACCGGCGAGTCGAGCAGGATTTGCTATTTAGCTGGGAGATCGGCGAAGGAAGTGGCATGCTCTCGTCCGCCTCCGATCAAGAAGTTAGCTTCCAAGCGCCGTCGTCGCCCGGTCTCGTGCGTTTGTCCGTCACCGTCTCGCAGCGCGATGTGTGCTGCAGTGCGGAGGCACTGATCACGGTCACTGATAGCCTTGATGCGGCTGTGGGCCCTTCTCTCTTCAATGCGCGCGGCTTACCGGGCTACACGTTTGAACGAGGCGCTGGGGAACTGTGGCGCTCGCGATTTGATGCCGAGCGGAACCTGATCGTCGTGAATAACGGGCATCGCGATTTTGTCTTCGCCACGCGCAGCCGCGCCCTCCAGTTGCGGTATCTTGTGCGGCTCTACGTCAAGGAGTTGGTGCTCAAGAACTTTAGGGGACTGCCAGCCGAACAATTGATGGAGCGCATGATTGAGCTCTCACTCTATGTCGAGGAGAAATTGAAACCTGCCTGAAGGGTTGCAACGCACCTTGCGATTGGATAGAGGCTTGGAGCCTGCCCAGAGCCTACTCTGACTCAGGCGCCACTGGTTCGGGACGGCAGTTCCTGTTCCACCGACCGGACCTCAATACGACAACTTCGCCTCACGTCACCGCCCCTTGTAGTTGCACTGTCAGCACCTCGGACCGCAGCGCCGCATATCGCCGCCGTCGCTCACCGTGTTTCAGGTGCTGTCCCCTGCACGTTGCTGACTGGCGGCACGTCTCGCCTCTCTTTGCGCCCCTTCGACCCGACATCGCTCCTCGACAGACACGACGTTGTCGGGAGTCGTCTTGCCGAAACGCTCGAAATAGAGTTGTTCGATGAACCGTGGCAGTGGCAGTTTCCACGGCTCCTGCTTGTGATTATCGATCTTGCCCAGTTTCGCCGGGTTCAACCCAAGTTCTCGGGCCATCTGTACCTGGCTGTGAGACAAATGGCGGCGCCTTCGCGCATCGATCCATTCTTGCATTTGCTGATTTGTTTTGATTTTCTTCGACATACGCTATCGATTTCCCCGGGTAAAATCCTGTTTATGAAAAGATCGAGAGAGGCTCTGCTCTCTAGTCTCTGGCTGTAATGCAATTTCACGTACGTCGACTGGCTCCATCAATTATCCCTCACCGGAGATCACGTGAGCAATTCGCCGCAGGTACTCATTGGCGTAGTCGCCGACGGACAGAATCACAACCAGGCGTGCTTTCGCTCGACTTAGCGCGACGTTGATCAATCGAGGCCCTTCGACAGGACGCCCCAGCAATCTCTCGCCAGTCGCGATCACTGGATCGAAAATAACAGTGTGATACTCGCTCCCTTGCGCCCTATGCACGGTGTTGACCGGGACCTTGGTCTGTCCAGCATTTCGGAGAAAAGTTTTGATCTGCCCCCGCTGTGCTCGATAAGGAGTCAAGCGCGACCATCGTGTTACATGCTCTGATCGATTTGCCCTTTGCCGGCATCCTGGACTCAGAACAAAGCAGTGAGTAGAACTATCCCGGTGGCAGGAGCATCCCCTTCTCCAGATGCCGGGTAACGTGGGCGTACGAAGCCGCGTGTGGATCGTGCGTCACCATCACAATGGTCTTGTGGAAGTCCTCATTCAGCCGCTTCAGAATCTCCAAAACTTCCGTCGCGGAATGACTGTCCAAGTCGCCGGTAGGCTCATCCGCCAGCAATAACGTTGGATCGCTCACAATTGCGCGCGCGATTGCCACGCGCTGCTCCTGTCCGCCAGACAGCTGCTTCGGAAGGTGGTTGACACGCTCCTCCAGTCCGACAAGTTTCAACGCAGTCATCACATGGTCGCGTCTCTGCTGCGGGTTGAGCTTGGTCAACAGCAGCGGCAATTCCACATTTTCAAACGCGGTGAGCACCGGAATCAGATTAAATGTTTGAAAAACGTATCCGATGTGCTCATTGCGCCAGTGTGCCGCCTGCGAGTCATTCAACCGGAAAATATTCTGATTCTGCACCAGCAGTTCGCCAGCTGTCGGACGGTCAATCGCCGCGATCATATTCAGCAGCGTGGTCTTGCCGGAACCCGAGGGCCCCATCAGCGCCAGAAATTCGCCGGTTGCGATGTCGATCGAGACGTCGTCAAGAGCGTTCACTTCGAACGCGTCGCGCTTGAAAATCTTGCTCACATTGCGTGCCTGAACCACTTTGGTTCCGGTGGCGACTCTGGTTTCAGCAACTGTGCTCATGAAATTACCCTTTCACCTTAATTGTGTCCCCATCCTTAAGATCCTGTGGCCCTTTAGTGATCACGCTTTCACCGCCTACCAATCCATCGATGAGGAAACCGTCAATGCGCTGGCTCAACACGTGAACCTCGCGCATGCGCGCCTTGCTATTGAAGGCTAAGAACACCACCTTTTTTCCGTCGTGATCTCGCACCGCAGCGGTCGGCACAAACGCTCCCACCGGTTGCGTGCTCGCAGCTTTTGGCGCGTCCGCCAGGAATTTCACCGTGGCGTTCATCTCCGGCCGCAGAAATACGTCTGGATATTTGTCCGGATTCAACACCTGCACCTTCACTTGTACCGTGGCTTTCTGTCGATTAGCCTCGGGAGAAATCTGCGCAATTTCGCCGTCATACTTCTTGTCGGGATAGGTGTCCGTGGTGACGATGCCCTTCTGTTTGGGACCGAGCCGGGCAAAGTCAGCCTGTGCGATGTCGAGTTCAACCTGAAGATCGTTCAAGTCCGCCAGTGACACCACCGATCCCTGGGGCCCGCCGGCCGCCGCGCTGGCAAACTGCGCGGTGATGAGTTCCCCTTTTTCCGCTGTGCGATCCAGAATCGTGCCGGTGACAGGCGCTCGAATCACCGTAGCGTCAAGCTGCGATTTCGCGTAATCGGCAAGCCCTCGCGCCTGAGCCACCGATCCGCGGGCGCGGGCGATCTCCTCCAGCCGTGGCCCGATCTTCATCAGTTGAAAAGCTTTGTCCAGCGAATTGACTCGTTGCTGGTCCGAATCGAACTTGGCAGTAGCATCGTCCAATGTCTGGCGCGAAACGACCCCTCCGGCGGAAAGTTCTTTGGTACGGTCCAGAGTCAGTCTGTCATTCACCAGCGTGGCGCGTGCTTCATCAAGATTGTGTTGCGCCTCCTGAATTTCCTCCGGACGGGATCCGTGCTCCAATTCCTCGAGATAAGCGCGAGCGTTGTCCAACGCCCCCTTCGCCTGTTCGTAGGAAGCGCGAAACTCCTCATCCTCCAACCGCACCAGGACCTGGCCCTCGTTAACCTTGTCGCCTTTTTCCACACCAATCCAGGCCAAGCGTCCAGTAACCTTGGAATTCACATTGATGGTGTGATGAGCAACGATGTAGCCCGTAGCCGATAGCACCGTGTCTCCGGCGTCACTGTTCTCCGCCGCCGCGCGCGCGACTTCCACCTCTGGTACGTCGCGGGCGAACATGCGGTAAGCCAGAGCGGAAACGCTCAATACGGCTATGACCAGAATTCCAATCACAATGTATCGGCGAGCCCACGTCGGAGGTTCACCACCGCTCGTGGCGCGCGCCGTGCGGTCGATTCGCAAGCTCTGCAGGTCTTCGTGTTTTGCGTCAATCGGCATAACTATGGATACGGATGATGTGCGGATCTAGTTTCCTGAAAACTCCAAATCAACCGCGCAGCGCAGTCAGAATATTCTGCCGTGCAGCATGCCACGCGGGGAACAGCCCGCCGAACAGGCCCATGGCGAGTGCAAACAGAATCGCATACGCCGCAACCTGGGGTGTAATTTGCAGGCTGAACACCACCTCGCTGAACGTCACCGCATTCGACGTCCCGGTCTGCAGTCCGTTGAAGGGCAGCATCAATAGAATCCCCGCTACCGCACCCAGCATAGCCAGCAGGAGGGATTCCAAAACAAACGAAGTCAGAATGGCGGGACGAGAGAATCCCAGGACCCGCAAAGTTGCGATTTCACGCCCGCGGTACGCTACCGCCGCGTACATGGTATTCATCGCCGCAAAACTGGATCCAATCGCCATGATGATCGCGACCACAATGCCGATGTACTTAATAGGAGCGCCCGAACTGGTCTGCTTGGCGTAATAATCTGTTTCGAGAACTCCTTCCAATTTCAGCCGCTGATCGTCGCTGACGCGATTCTTGAGCGCATCGGCGGCAATGGGATCGGTTGCACGCAAGTAAGCCGAGGCATAGCCGCCCTGCCGATCGAAGTCCGAGGCCATCTGATTCACGTCGCCCCAAACTTCAGACTCGTAAGCTGAGCCGCCAGCGTCGAAGACTCCCACTACTTTCCACGACCCTTTGCCGAAGTCCATGGTGTCGCCAATGTTCGCGTGCGAGAAGCGCGAGCGAATGGACTTGCTCACCACCACTTCACGCTGGCCCGTCTGAAACCAGCGCCCCTCGATCAGCTTCGCGCTAGGCCGAAGCTCGAGGCCATCCGGCATCATGCCGCGCACCGTGACGTTCACTTCGCCCGTACCATCTTTGCGCGGAAGCACAATCACTACTACCCACTCGCCGGAAACCATTGGCTCGCCGTGACTATCTTTCGCAATACCGGGAAGAACCTTCAAAGTCGGAAACAGCGCGGCATCAAAACCACCGGACAACTCCGCTTCCGATCCTTTGCGCAGCACCAGCACATTTTGCGGATTTCCGCTCGAAACGAAAGCCTTCTGCAACCCCGCCAGCAACGCCATCAGGAAAATCGCCGTAGTCACAGTGAGTGCGATACCCAGCGCGGTCATGATCGTCAGCCCCTTGCGGAGCCTCAAGTTGCGGACGTTATAACTGATCGGTATCGCCATAAATTCACTCTCAACTCACCTGAGGTTCTTAGCCAATGTGGCGCAGACCCTCCACGATATTGGTCCGCGACGCACCGTACGCGGGAACGTATCCGCTCAAGAAGCCAACTGTCGCCGCCACCAGCAACGACAGCGCCACCGTGGGCAGCGTAACTTTCATGTCCATGGGGATGCCTATCGCGACCGAGGAGTGCGTCAACAACTGAATCAACCCGGCCGCCCCAAATATTCCGAGCAGACCGCCCGACACAGCCAACGCCACCGCTTCAAACACGAAGAGCGAAAGCACTCGCTGACGCGTGAATCCCAGCGTTTTCAGCACGGCCACTTCGCGGGTCCGGCTGCGCACCGACATGGCCATGGTGTTCGCCGAAACCAGAAGGATTGCAAACACTACTGCACCGCAAATGCCGAGAATAAAAGCCTTCACGTTGCCCAGGGTAGCCACAAAATCGAGCTGGAAAGCTTTCTCGCTCTCGGTCTTCGTTCGCAAAGGCGAATTGCGGAACATGTCGTCAATCTCGCTCGAGACCCGCGCCACATCGCCGGGTTGGGCCAACTGAGTGCCATACCAGCCTGCCTGCCCTTTGAACCAGGCCACCGACTCTTCGAGATACTTGGCATTGAAATACAGCGAGTTCTGCGGCGGATCCCGGTGGTAGATGCCGCGAATTGTCAGCTCGGGGTTCACCTCAAAGATCGTCCCCAACAGCGTGATCTTATCGCCGATTTTCCACCCATACTTGTTAGCCAGCGTCACATCCACCAGGGCTCCGGCCCGGTCGCGCTGCCAGGCCAGCACTTGATCCGGGGGAACGATCTTGTCGGACGCAACCTTCAAATACTCGTCCGGGTCGGTGGCGATCTGCGCAAAGAAGTTCTCTGGACGGTCATCCTTATATCGTCCCCCAAACCATGTCATCGGAACCACTGCCACCACTCCGGGAATGCTTCGAATTTTGTCGCGATAGTATGCGGGCAGAAAAAATGCCAGCGAAACCCGGTCGCGCGTAATCACTCGTTTGGCCGAATCCGGCGCGCCTACATCGATATAAAACGTGCGCCAGATCGACATCATCAGCGTAAGCAACAGCAGCGAAAAACTGATGCTCAGCATCGTCAACAGGCTGCGCCGCTTGTTACGAAACGTATTGCGCACGACAAAACCGCCCAGCGTCATAATGTCAACCGATGTGGCGCAACCCGTCCACAATGTTTACTTGCGAAGCGTGATAAGACGGAATCAGCGAGCTCACAAGGCCCACCAATCCGGAAACGAACAGAGCCACCGCCCACATGCCAGGGGTCACCTTCATATTGTAAAAACTG
>Ga0187874_10003447_pt1 | contig 11034 bp, 10 predicted proteins | sample June2016WEW_16_1_3_FD_132993 | JGI IMG/M metagenome (GOLD analysis project Ga0187874, IMG submission 132993) | Peatland microbial communities from SPRUCE experiment site at the Marcell Experimental Forest, Minnesota, USA - June2016WEW_16_150 | ecosystem: Environmental > Terrestrial > Soil >... | reverse complement strand
GGAGCGCCAACCCACTTACCATCTTTGTAAAACCCTTCCCCTTTGTTCAAGTCCACCGGAGCGCCGACCTGGACCCCACCTGTTGCAGCTTTTTGAAAAGCCTGCATACCGTCCTTCTGATGCTTCTTAGCTCCGAACATATCACCGTGAGCAAGACCCGAGCGGAACAACATCACCACCATGATAATGAACACGACCGGGATAGCATAGAAGATAGGATGTTTCAGGATGTTCGTCGCCTTCCCAATGCCCTTTTCCTTAATGTCCTTCGCGGCGTAAGGCTGATAGCACCGGAAGATCACCGGGTTATATGTTTTCCGCTTGCGAGACAGGCAATTGCAGCCGGGCCGGACCCGACAGAAATTGTCAGGCATACCTTACGTCATACGGCCATTACTCATCTTGTACAGGCCGGGGTGGACCTGCCGACCGTGAAACGGATTTCCGGCCATAAGACACTGATAATGGTCGAACGCTACGCCCATCAGAACGGAGAGCACATTCAAGCGGCCATGGACAAGCTCGAAAACAGGTTGAAGATCACCGAGTAGCGGAGTCTCATTTATCGGTTCTATTGCGGCGAAGGTTGATGTATATTATCAGTACGAGAAAGGAGGTAGCTAATGCCCCATAAGGTCAGTATCGTTATCGAAAAGGATCAGCACGGGTACTATGCATATTCACCCGAGTTAGAAGGGTGTCAGACGCAAGGAGATTCCCTGGAGGAGACCATTGAGAACGCACGAGAGGCTGTAGCCCTGTACCTGGAGACGCTGTCTCCCGATGAAACCAGGGAGCTATTGAGCAAGGAGATTCTTACCACCACGATAGAGGTCCAGGTTGCCTAAGTTGCCACGTCTCACGGCGACGGAAGCGGAAGACATGCTCGTGCGGTCGGGATTCAGGCTGGAGCGAAGCAAGGGCAGCCATCGCATTTACATGAAAGAGAAGCAAAGAATCATCATTCCTTTCCATGCGGGCAGAACGCTGCACGCCAAGATCGTCAATCAGGTTCTCAAAGCCATAAAGGGTTAACGGCGCACCTGGGCCTGTTGGCCCGGCCGTTCATCGTTATCGGCAAGAAAACGCGTTTTTTTCATTTCCGGTCTATTTTTCATAAAGAATCTTTGTCACGATTACACAGGAATTACACAAAGGCAAAATCAAGGGGTTAACGAAAACTCGCTAACCCCTTGATTTCATTGAATGCCGAGGACCGGAATCGAACCAGTGACACGCGGATTTTCAGTCCGCTGCTCTACCGACTGAGCTACCTCGGCATAGCCCAATTTTAACTGCAATTGCGCCTGTAGTCAAGACTTATAGCCCCGGGCCGCAAATTTGAGGACAGGGGCCGGGCCTGCCATTTTGCATCTTTAAAAGAAAAGGTCCGGGCATTAATTTTATCTATGAAGGCCAAAAGCGTCGAGGTGGTTATGAGAAGAGCCGCAAAAAAATTAACGCGCATAGCGATGCTAAGCATCATGGCCGCCACCTTCTTCTGTCCCAACGCCGGCTGCGAGGTCAAAAAAGGCCAAGGCAGGCTGGGCCCGCTGCCGTCCTTTGCGGACCTAGTGGATCTGGTGAAGCCTTCAGTGGTCAACATAAGCACGGTCTCCACGGTGAAGATCCCGGGCAACCCTTTCCAGTTCTTCTTCGGGCCCGGAAATCAGGGGGAGGAGAAAGGCCAATTCGATAATTTCCTGAAGAAATTCTTCGGTGACATACCCGACAGGGAGCTCAAACAGCGAAGCCTGGGCTCGGGGGTCATCATAGACAGGGCGGGATACATCGTAACGAACTATCACGTCGTTCGGCGGGCGTCGGATATAACCGTCCGTCTGACGGACGGAAGGGAATTCAAGGCGAAGGTGGTAGGAAGGGACTCAAAGACGGACATCACCCTGATCAAGATAACCGCCCCTGTGCAAGACCTTCCCGTGCTCGCCCTCGGCGATTCCGACAAGATGCGGGTCGGCGACTGGGTGCTCGCCGTGGGAAACCCCTTCGGGCTGGCCCATACCGTGACGCAGGGGATAATAAGCGGCACGGGCAGGGTTATCGGCACGGGGCCGTACGATAATTTCCTCCAGACAGATGCCCCGGTGAACCCCGGCAACAGCGGCGGCCCCCTCATCAACCTGCAGGGTGAAGTAGTGGGGATTACCACCGCCATCGTCGCGACAGGGCAGGGGATAGGCTTTGCCGTCCCGAGCAACGTGGCGAAGAACGTGGTCAACCAACTGCGCGAAAAAGGCAAGGTGGTCCGTGGCTGGATAGGCGTTTCAGTCCAGGAGGTGACGCCGGAGATTGCGGAGTCGTTCGGTATGAAGCGGCCGGTGGGTGCGCTGGTCGGCGACGTCCAGCCGAAAAGCCCGGCGCAGGCCGCCGGCATCAGAAGGGGGGACATCATAGTGAGGTTTAACGGGAAAGAGGTAAGAACCGTGTCCGACCTGCCGTTGATGGTTGCAGGGACGCCCGTGGGCAGAACCGTACCCTTGACGGTCGTGAGGGAAGGGAAGGAGATAACGCTCACGGTGAAAATAGGGGAGTTGACTGAAGATAAAGGGGCGCAGCCATCCAGAAAGGAAGAAACGGAGGAGTTGAATTTTGGTCTCTCTCTCGAAGATATTACGCCCGAACGTCAAAAAGCGCTCGGCATCGATGACACGGCCGGCGTGATCGTGGCCGATGTAGCCAAAGGAAGCGCAGCCGAAGAGGCAGGTATAGAGTCGGGCGACATCATAAAGGAGGTAAACCGGCAGCCGGTCAAGAACCTTGCCGAATATCGGGCCGCTCTAACCAAAGCGAGGAAAGGCGCAGCCGTCCTTCTCCTGGTCAAGAGGGGTGCTGCGACTTTCTATGTCTCCCTGAGATAGTGCCCGGGAAAGTCATTTGAACAGGCCCTGAAGGACGCTTCAGGGCCTGTTCAATCCGGATTGTCCCCTATTTATACAGCGCGTTCGGCAGCCAGGTCGCGATGGAAGGGAACACGAAGAGGAGGAAGCCGCAGAAAGCCAGGGACAGGAGGAAGGGATATACCCCCCCGTAGATGACGCTGAAGGGTGTTTTGGTGATGTTCTTCACCACGAAGACGTTGATCGCCACAGGGGGGATCACGACGCCCACCATGACCGTAATGGCTATCATGATGCCGAACCACATTGGGTCGAAGCCCAGCTTGATGATCGCGGGGTAGAAGATCGGGGTCGCCAGGATCATAAAGGCGAGGTCGTCTATGAAGGACCCGCCCAGGAGATAGAAGAGGGCGATGATGATCATGACCACGTACCTGTGAAGAGGAAGGCCCGCTATCCAGTCCGCAGCCAGGGCGGGGATGTTGGTCACTGCTATGAAGTGGCCGAGGATGGCCGAGCCTGCGATGAGCATGATCACCATGCAGGCCGTTCTGAGCGACTCGTCGACCGCCTTTATGAAGCTCTTCCAACCCAAAGATCTCTGGGCAAGGCACAGGACGAGCACTGCAGACGTGCCTACGCTGCCCGCCTCCGTAGGCGTGAAGAACCCCTTCAGAAGACCGCCTATCACGACCAGGAATATCAATACGGGCCACATGACTGCGGGCAGCGACCTGATCCTCTCGTTCCAGGGGAATTTCGGGCTCCTCGGCGCTATGGCCGGGTTCATCTTCGCCCAGCCGACGATGATGAAGACGAAAAAGAGGGCGATCAAAAGACCCGGTATGAGGCCGGCCATGAAAAGCTTCCCTATGGACTGCTCGGTTATGACGCCGAAGACGATGAGAGTGACGCTTGGCGGTATGAGGATGCCCAGGGTCCCTACGGTAGCGACGATCCCCGTAGAGAGCTTCCTTGAGTAGCCGAAGCGGTCCATCTCAGGTACGGCCACGGAAGCGAAGGTGGCAGCCGTTGCGGGGGATGAGCCGCAGATGGCCTTGAAGACCGTCGCCCCTGCCACTGTGGCTATGGCAAGGCCGCCCGGTATGTGGCCCATGAACTTATGGGCGGAGTCGAAAAGCTTCTTAGCTATCCCTGCGTTGAAGGCGATCTGTCCCATGAAGATGAAGAGGGGGATCACCGTGAACCCGTAGCTCGCAAAAGTATCGAAGGTGTCCTTGGCCAGCAGGTTGAAGGCGGCAGAAAGGGAGACCAGGTAGGCAAAACCTATGAAGCCCATGATGGCCATGGCAAAGCCAAGCTCTATGCCCGTCAGGAACAGGACCAGGAGGATCGCAAGGACCAGAAGGCCTATAGTTATCTCATTCATATTGTCCTCCTGCGATCTTTACGAGGTCACCCACGAGGACGAGGCACTGGACGAAACAGGATATGCCTATGCCGTAGGCTACCGGGTAGAAAGGGATCTGGAGGGTGAGGGAGACCTCGCCCGATTTGACCATGTCGGACGCGAGGGTCAAAAGGTTCCAGCCTATGAATAAGAAAAGAACGATACACATAAGGCGCGTCACCACGTTGAACACGTTCTGCCAGAACTGGGGGAACTTCTGGTAGAAGAAGTCCACGAATATCTGGCCCCTGACGAAGGACGTGATGGGAAGGGAAAAGCCGATGACAACTCCCCCGGTGAAGGCCACCATCTCGTAAGTGCCGATGATGGGTCTTGAAAAGATCCGCAGGATCACGTCGCACGTGGTAAGGGTCATTATGAACACCAGTGCGATCCCCGCTATGACCTGCATGAACCTGCCGAGGACGTAGATAAAGCGCTGGAACAGTCTGCCCATGACTATACCCCCATATAATTTCGCTTTGCTCATCAACAATATCCGGTAAAGAGCGCATTTGTCAAGCATTTATTAGCGTTTTCGGTAAGCCGTCCCGGCTCTTTTTTCGCCTAGTGGTGGTATTTTTCGGAAGGAGCGGTCAGGAGGCGCCTGTCGGCCCTCCTTCTTCATCCGCCATCTTTTGAGCAATGATCCGCCGCAGCTCTTTCTTGTCGATCTTCCCCACGTTAGTCATAGGAAAGGCGTCTACCATCTCGAGCCGTTCCGGGAGCTTGAACACCGAGATGTTCCGCTCGTTCTTGAGGAACGCCTGAAGACCCTCGAGGGAAAGGCTCCTGCCGGGCTTCGCAAGGACGAAAGCGCAACCTTTCTCGCCGAGGACCCGGTCGGGCATTGCCACATAGGCGCAGTTCTCTACATCGGGATGGGCGAGGATATGGTTTTCCACTTCTTCGGCGCTTATCTTTTCCGCGCCCCTGTTGATCGTGTCCTTTATCCGCCCCTCAACGGACAGGTACCGCCCCTTGTACATCCGCACCACATCGCCAGTCCGGTAGAAGCCATCGGCCGTAAAGGCCTTTCTGTTGTATTCGGGTGAGTTGTAATAGCCCCTGATCGTTATGGGACCGCGCACGAGCAGCTCGCCGCTCTCGCCGTAGGGCACTTCTTTCTCGTTTTCATCGACCACCCGGACCTCGTCCTCATCGAACATTGGCGCCCCTTGAGAGTTGAGCAGTATATCCTCGCTGTCGCCGATGCGGCTCCAGAAGCCCATGCCCTCGCCCATCCCGAGGTTCTGGAAGTATTCGCAGCCCAAAACCGGCCCGATCTTCTTCGCCACCTCCGCGTTGAGCCTAGCGCCGCCCGCTATGACATAGCGCAGTGAAGACAGGTCGTAGTCGGAAAGTCGGGGGAATTCCATCCACCGTATTAGCAGGGCGGGGGGCGTGGGCATTATGGTGATCTTTTCCTTCTGGATGGCCTCCAGGACTATCTCCGTTTTCGGGCTGGATAGAAGGACGACCTTTGCCCCCTTGTAAAGGCCGCCCAGAAGGCCGGGACAGCTCAGGGCAAAGTTGTGGTTGACAGGGATGGCGATGCCCACAACCGATTCTTCGTTTACGCCGCAGATCTCGCCTACCGCCTTAAAGTTGAGACTATAATCATTGTGCGTCCTGGGGATGATCTTCGGCACCCCGGTCGTGCCGCCGGAGAGCTGAAAGAGCGCCGGCTCGAGAGGATCCGGGCGGTAATCGGCAAGCCGGCTCGGAGGGATGCGCTCCTCGATCCTGTCGTCCAGAAGCGCCGAAAGACCGATGAAGCCGTCCTCGACAGGCCCGCCGGAGACGAACTGAAGCGCCATCTGCGGGGCTATCCTGCGGACCTCCGCCGACAGGGCCTGATGGGAGAAATCCTTGTACCGGGCGGGCATAACGTGAGCCCTGGCGCCTGTAAACTGGGCGAAAAAAGTTATCTCCGCCTCCCTGTGGGCAGGCAGCGACATGATCGGTATGGCCCCGATCTTGACCGCAGCGTAGAAAGAGTAAACGAACTCGAGCTCGTTGGGTAGCTGGAAGACGATTGGATCATAAGGCCGGAGGCCCTTGTTGATGAAATGGAAGGCAAGCCTCGTCGCCCTCTCGCGGAGCTCCCGATAGGTCACGTAACTGCCTTCGCAGGCCAGGGCGACCCTGTCGCCGTACCGGGCGCAAGATTCGTCCAGTTCCTCCCCTATGGTCTTATCGACCCAAAGGCCTCTTTCTCTGTAAAGCTTTACAAAAGCCTCAGGATAAGTCACGAAGCCGTCGAGCATGGCGCCCTCCTCAATTATCCCCCGCCCGTCCTTGTTATACGGGTGTCCCGGTCTTCATTGCGAGAGCCGCAGCCATGACGGCGTCAACGATCTGCTGGTAGCCCGTGCAGCGGCATAGGTTCCCGGATATGGCCCTGCGCACGTCCCCTGTCGTCGGGTCAGGGTTCTCGTCGAGCAGGGCCTTTGCCGCGAGCACCATACCCGGCGTGCAGAAACCACACTGGATTGCGGCGTGCTTCACGAAGGCCTCCTGAACGGGGTGGAGCTTTTCCCCCTGACTGAGACCCTCGATGGTCGTGATCTCCTTACCCTGCGCTGCGACGGCGAGGATGAGGCACGAAGCCACAGGTCTGCCGTCCATAAGCACCGTGCAGGCTCCGCACTCCCCTTCATTGCACGACTTTTTTGTACCCGTGAAGCCGAGGGTCTCCCTGAGGACCTCGACGAGCGTCCGATGCGTCTCCACGTTGACGTAATAGTTCTTCCCGTTTACTTTGAGCAAGATGTCCCTCTTCATTTCGCCTCCATCAACCCGTAATCCTCTTCCTGGCCTCCATTACCGCCCTCACGGTCAGCACCTCTACCATGCTGCAGCGATATTCGAGCGATGCCCGCAGGTCGGTGATGGGTCTGCACTGCGTGCCGGCGATGCGCGCTGCCGCGGCTGCAGTCGCCTCATCGACGGGTTTTCCTATGAGCTCTTTTTCCACCTCTGGCGCCCTTATAGGAGTAGGGGCCACGGCGCCCAGGGCTATGCGCGCGCCAGCGCAGACCGCCGTGCTCGGGTCCAGAGTGATGCACGCGGCGACGCCGACAATGGCCAGGTCCATGGCGTGCCTGCGCATGAGCTTGAGATAGGATCCGCCCGATCTTGGGCCAGGCTTCGGGACGAGCACCGCCGTCAGTATCTCCTCCCTTCCGCAGACGCAGGCTTTTGGCCCGCTGAAGAAGTCTTCGAGCCTGACCGAGCGCTCCCCTCCCGGCCCCGTGACCTGTGCCGATGCGCCGAGGGCGATCAGCGGCGGGGCGGTGTCGGCCGAGGGGATGGCGCTACACAGGTTGCCGCCGATGGTGGCGAGGCTGCGCACCTGGACAGAGGCCATGACCCGCACTGCATCCCAGAGGGGCGTGTAAATCTCTTTGACGATGTCGGAAGCCTCGATCTCGGCGAGGGTCGTAAGACTGCCGATCCGAAGGCCCTCTTTATCGTCAAAGCTCATACCTTGCAGTCCTTCGACGCCTGAGAGGCTTATGAGATGGCCGGGGACCGCCTCTCTCTTCTTCATGGCGATCAGGAGGTCAGTGCCCCCCGCAATCAGCCGGGCGGCCTCCCCGTAACGCCCCATGAGGCCGAGGGCCTCGGAGACCGTGGCGGGCGTATGATATTCGAACGCCGGTAATCTTCGTATAAACATCACTTTCCCTCCTTTTGCCTGAGCGCTTCCAGAATTTTCTCCGGCGTGATGGGCAGGTCCTTGATCCGCACGCCTACCGCGTCAAAAATGCCGTTCGCTATGGCGGCTATGGTGGAGCAGGAACTTGCCTCACCCGCGCCTTTCGCGCCGAAGGGCCCATAAGGGTCGTGGGTATGGACGTGCTCAACGTGATACTCGGGCACGTCCATGGCGGTCGGCTGCTTGTAGTCGCGCCATGTATAGTTGAGGCTGCGCCCTTTCTCGTCGTAGAGCGACTCCTCGTAAAGGGCGTGCCCTGACATGTGGGCGCTGCCGCCGTTCACCTGTCCTTCGAGCATGGCCGGGTTGATAGGCTGACCCGCATCGTCGCCGTGGACGGCCCTGATGAGGTCCACCTTCCCGGTGTCCTTATCCACTGCCACTTCCACTGCCGTGGCTATGAAATCCAGGCCGTGAACCAGATTGCCTTTGCCCGTCTTCCAATCGACGATATCGATGTCGAGGGCTGCCCAGGTGCCCCGGCCATAGAGGGGCGCGCCTTTCTCGTAGTATGCCTTTCGGACGGCCTGGAGCCAGTCCATGCCTTTTTCAGGCTCGCCCCGGACGAAGACGCGCTTGTTCTCGAACTCTATGTCTTCGGGAGCCGCGGAAAGGGACGGAGCGACGATCTCTGCGAGCTGTTTTTTCAAGTCCCTGGCGGCCGCTATCGTGGCGTTGCCGTCCCAGTATGTAGCCCTGTCCCCGAACATGCCTGAATCGAAGATGGCCGTGTCCGAATCGCTCACCCCCTGCAGGACCTCCTCGAAGGGGATCCCAAGCTCCTCGGCCGCCATCTGGCAGAATACCGTGTTTGCGCCCTGGCCGATCTCGGTTGCGCCGTGGGTCACAATGACCTGGCCCTCCTCCAGGAGCTTTATCACGACGGACGACCCGAAGTGACCGCCCAGCCTGGGACCCGATGGGTGGGAGGCACAGCTGAAGCCGATGCCCCGGCATTCGGGCCTCGACTTTCGCGATTCTTCCCAGCCGATCTTCTCCGAAGACCTCCGGATGCACTCCGGAAGGCCTGAGACATCGACGACGATGCCGTTCGCGCAGCGCCAGTTGCTCGGTATGGCATTGATGGCGCGCACCTCGACCGGGTCGACGCCGATGTCCTCGCTCACCATGTGCAGGAGCGAGTCGATGCAGAACTGGGCAAGGACTATCTCCTGCCCCCTCACCGTACCGCAGGGAGACCTGTTCGAGTAAACGAGCTTCCCGTGGTACTCGATGGCCGGTATCTTATAGGGGAGATTGAGAAATGCACCGAAGAAGTAAATGTTGAAAGGCCCTATGCCTGAAATCGGGCCTCCTTCGAGGATATTCTCGGCATAAAGGGCGGTAATGGCTCCGTTCTTCTTTACGCCGATCCTGAGCTTCGCGTCCATGGCGTTCCTCTGGCGGTAGGCGGCCAGCACCTCATCGTAATTGAGTACGATCTTGACAGGCCTGCCCGTGACCTGGGACAGCTTGACGGCTGCAAAATCCACGTCGAAGGGGTCGTGCTTTCCCGAAAAGGCGCCGCCCACAAAGGGGTTCACTATCCTCATCTTCGAGAGGGGGATGGCCAAGGCCCTGCACATGTGGCGCCACGTTATATAGGGACTCTGCTTCGAGCCTTGCAGGAGCACCCTGCCGGTGCTGTCGAACTCGGCGAGGCACGCGTGGGGCTCTATGAAACCGACTGTCACCCGCTGGGACGTGAAGGTCTCTTCCCTTATGTGGTCGGCCTCCTTGAAGCCTTTCTCCACGTCTCCGAAAATGAAATCCGAGAAATAGGCGACGTTGCTGTTCTTGAACTCGTTCACCAGGGGTGCGCCAGGGGCGAGGGCGTCCTGCGCGGTCAGGACCACGGGGAGCTCCTCGTAATCGACTTTGATCAGGTCAAGAGCCTCTTCCGCTATGTCCTCGTCGATAGCCGCAACCGCGGCAACCCCTTCCCCGAAGTGGTGCACCTTTGTGATCGGCATGGGTATCTGGTCCCTTATGTCCGGCCTCGTGCCGAAGGGGATGCCGGGGAAGTCCTTTCCCGTAATAACCGCCATGACGCCGGGCAGGCCGAGGGCCTTGCTCGTATCGATATTCAGTATTCGCGCGTGAGCCAGGGGGCTCCGCAGTATTTTGCCGTGGAGCATGCCGGGGGCTATCAGGTCGGCGGCATAGCGGGCCGCCCCTGTGACCTTGACCCTGGCATCTTTCCTCTCTACCGGTTTACCCACAACCTTGTAATTCTTCATAGCTCCTCCTTAGAGATCCTTCCCTGTCCATGCTATCCGCCGCCAAGCAGCGACAGCCTAATTGCCACACGGTCCCCGTCCTTCAAAGACGTCCCCAGACCCTCCGGCAGCCCGGCAAGGGCGCACCCGTTAACCTCCACCTCCCAACCCTCATCCAGGGTCTCTCCATTTCGGGTGAAGAATTGCAGGGGATTGGAAGAGCGTCCGGAGATTTCTTCGAGGAGTTCTGTCACGGTGATAGAAGGGCGATCGAGGTCGATGCTCTTCAGGTCCTTGTCCCCCAGGAGCATGAAATTCGAATCGAGTTCGACGGTCATGCTTCGGCCCCCCTTTGTTTAGATTTTTGCCAGTTCCTGGAAGACCAGTCGAAACCGAGCTCGCGGGAGAGCCGCGCCGCTGCCTTGGTCAATTTCGACTCAATAAAGGCCATGTGCTCCGGCTCGAAGCGATCGGCCTGCAGGGTGACAACGATAGACCCCGCAAGGGCGCCATGGATATCGAACACCGGCCCGGCAATGCCGCAGATCCCCCTCTGATACTCCTCCCGGCCGTAAGCGATGCCGCGGGAGCGTATAAGCTCGAGCTCCCGCCTGAGCAAGCCCGGGTCGGTGATGCTCTTCTCGGTTATCGAGGAAAGAGTGACACGGTCGAGATATGCCGAGACGTCCTCTTGCGCCATAAAGGCCAGTATGCATTTACCGGCAGATGTCGCATAGAGGGGAGCGAGCTCGCCGGGAGCGATGGAATACTTGACCGGCCTTGCAGATTCCTCCTTACAGAGGAAAAGGACCCGGTCCCTTT